>Ga0315279_10001015_pt1 | contig 48816 bp, 37 predicted proteins | sample YL17G06_20_MG_FD_203694 | JGI IMG/M metagenome (GOLD analysis project Ga0315279, IMG submission 203694) | Sediment microbial communities from Yellowstone Lake, YNP, Wyoming, USA - YL17G06_20 | ecosystem: Environmental > Aquatic > Freshwater > Lake > Sediment | place: USA: Wyoming | collected... | reverse complement strand
TTCATTCCCATCCCTCTTTCGGTAGAGTTGTTTGTTCCTACCAAAAATGAAGGGATGGGAATTAACTTTTACTGTTACTGAGAGTCAGTATTAAAACAGGGAATTTGATAACTACTGATACTGATTTTATTGGCACTTCTTTCATAGAATTCTTTCAACTCCTTTCCTTGCAAATTATCGAATATCTTCCTCCAATTGTTCCAATGTATGTGGAATTCTCAACTTTTTATATAGTTTACGTATAGTTTAACGTCAATATATTAGAAAAATTTATCAACAAAAACATGGTATCTAAAAACATGTTATTTTCTCCATTTACCCCCGAAGATTATCTGAAACGCTTTAAAAAAACAAAGACTCTCATGAAAGAGAACGAACTCGATCTCCTTATCGTATTTTCTGATGCATGGAGGAGTGCAAACTGCCGATATCTCACTGGAGTTAGACCGTACCCTGGTTTTTTTTCTGAGGTACCTGGCTACAATCAAGCGTTAATAGCTATTCCGGTCGAAGGAGATCCAACTCTTTTCTGGTGCGATCATACAATAGAGTGGGCCAGACGTGGCGTTTTAGGCACGATCAGAGAAGAACCCTGGATTGATGTGAAAACATGGTCTGAGATACGTGATGTTTTGAAAGAGATGTGCAATAAAAACAACGTCAAGAACATTGGTTTTGAGGGGAAAGATATCATTCCATGGCCTGTGTATGAATCCCTTAAAAAAGATATTGATATTGAAATGAAAGACACAAATATTCTCAAAATTCAAAGGCGGGTCAAAAGCGAAAAAGAAATAAAATTATTGGAAGTCGCATCCAACATCAATGACAGGATATGTGAAGAACTCGTCAGAGGAATCATCCGATATGGCGTCACGGAGAAGGAAATTCAAAGAAAAATCGAAGAGCTCGGCCATTCAATGGGTGCAGAGTACGTTGATGCGAATTTCATGCAATCAAGAAATGTTGGTTGGGGTCATGCAACAGATGCGACTATCGAAAATGGGAGCCTCCTTTCACTCCATGTTATTCTCCAGTATGAAGGATATAACTCGGATAATGACCGAATAATTGGATTTGGAAAAATTAGTAAGAAAGAAGCGGATCTGGCAGAAATAACAAAAGAAGCACTGAAAAATTATTTGCATGCGGTCAAACCAGGCGCCGAGGCAATGGAAGCGATTATCGCAGCGGTAAATACGCATGACTATGTGGCTGCAGGTGAACAGGGTGCCGGTGCAAGTGGACATGGGATAGGGTTGGAGGCTGAGGAAGAACTCATCAATGAATGGATATTTGAAAAAGGAAACGTGTTCACCGCCACCACGGGCGCGTATAATAAAGACATTAAAGCAACCTGGGCGACCGAGGATGTCGTGGTGGTGACAGAACGCGGGGCACGGCTGTTAACCAAATTCCCTATAGACTATATGATTCCTTAAAAATCCTTTTCCGAATCCATTTTTCCTCTAAGTTTCATTAAGCATAATTATTTTATAGTCGAAATTTATTATTTATATTAAGAGGTTTTGCATGAACAAGTATATCAAGAAGAATATTGTATTTTTCACAGCATTTTTGTTCATTTTTTCACTGGCATATTCAGTTACATCTCGCGATACAAAAACAAATTATTTCAAAAATAGTGATATGAGTGGACCATGTAATGGATATACGTTGATATCCGCTGGCAGCGACCCTGCTTTTTTGATTGATATGGACAAGAATGTTATTCATAATTGGTCCTTAATAGGCTTCCCGGCGAAATTGTTGCCAGATGGTTCTATTATTGGGGGCCGTGAATTTAACGATATGGATGAGTTTAAGTATATCGCTCAGGAAGATTGGGAGGGAAATATTGTCTGGGAATTTCATAATTGGAGTAATGGCTGGTCACGGCATCACCATGACTTCGAGCGCGAAGGAAATCCCGTTGGGTACTATGCCCCTGGTCAGGACTTTGTGGATAATGGAACAACGTTAGTGCTCGCTCGCTCTACGCTGATTAACCATTCTATCAGTCTGATGCCATTGGATGATGATGCCATCTATGAGGTGGACTGGAACGGGAATCTCACTGGTTTTGTATGGCATGCAAATGAGCATTATAAAGAAATGGGATTTTCAATATGGGCGAAACTTGGTATCTTCCACCAGATAATGCCCTACCTTTTCCGATCGACCTTCCAGGGCTGGCTTCATATCAATACGATTTCAGAGCTAGGGGAAAACCATTGGTATGATGAAGGAGATAGCAGGTTTAATCCACATAACATCATTCTTGATTCTCGACAGGCAAGTTTCATGGCGATTATCGACAGAAACACTGGGAAGATCGTGTGGAGAGTCGGACCAGATTATTCAAAGGATACCGAGGTTGGACAAAAACTCGGTCAGATTATCGGTATGCATAACGCCCATATGATCCCAAAGGGTCTTCCTGGTGAAGGAAATATTCTCGTCTTTGATAACGGTGGATACGCAGGGTACGGCCTCTTAGGTCTACCATGTCGCTACCTCCGCTTTTATTCAAGGGTGATTGAGTTTAACCCTGTGACGTATGATATCGTTTGGGAGTATGAAAAGAAGGACGGGCCTCGATTTTATAGTGATCGTATTAGTGGAGCACAGCGTCTGCCTAATGGTAATACGCTTATTTGTGAGGGGAGCCATGGCAGGGTCTTTGAGGTGACGCCAGAAAACAATATCGTCTGGGAATATATTTATCCAGGAAGAACCGGGGATTATACAAACAATGATGTCTATCGGGCTTATCGAGTCCCTCCGGAATGGGTGCCAGGTAATCCTTCTGGATATGATCCATGGGAGTAATCCTAAAAGATTCCTCACTTATCATATTATTATTGCATACACTTTTTGAGGTACTTCACGCATTTGGGTAATTCCTCTTCGGCATTCCCTGGCACAGCACACTCAAGAGCCATATAGCGTTTGTAATGTATTTTTCTCAAAGAGTTAAAAATAGATTTAAAGTCAATATGACCAAAGCCTGGAAGCAGTCGATTATTTTCAGCGAGATGAACATGATAAATATAATCACCTGCCGTCTCAATCGCTTCATTTATGTTTTTTTCCTCGATATTTAACTCGCAGGTGTCGACCATGATTTTTACATTTTCTATTCCTACCTCTTCACAGATTTTTATGGCACTCTCTACCGTGTTGAAGAAGTGGTTCTCGTATCTATTTACCGGTTCAAGTGTTAAAATCGCCCCGACATCTTCAGCGTATTTTCCTACGTCCTTGACAAGATCGACTAATAATTTTTTTTCAAACTCATTGGGGGTCGGTTTTTCGAAGATTGGGACGACACTCTGCGGTCCTTCTTCTACAGCAAAAAAAGTAACTGCATTGATATCTGCTGCAATCTTTAGACTTTCTTTTATCAACTTACCCCTTGTTTTTGCTGCTTCTTCACTATCCAAGGGTGATACTGATGCTGGTCCTGAAACCACCACTGATGAGGGTTTAACCTTGAAAGAATTTGCAGCGTCATTTATCTCTTTTGCCCGTTCCGTGAGATCATCGTCTTCCATTGCCCAGATCTCAATTCCATCAAAACCATACTTTTCCAGAATTTCAAATTTCTCCCTGAACGTTATGCCAGGAGTTATTGCATCAACACACGATAATTTCATATTCTTCTCCCTTCCTATTAAACTCATAATATATTTTTTTACCCCTCACGTAGTGTAATCTATATAATATTTTCTTAATTTAGAAAACTATTTTAAAAAAATTAAGCTTCTAAAATTTTGTGAGTTGTATGACTGAATTCATCTTTATGGAAACCTACAATGATATGACGAGAGCTGATGCGATCAATGTATACAAAGAAATTCGCGATACCAATCTCAAATTCATTGGTTTTAAGGATATTGGTTTACCGATTAAAAAGTTGAAAGAACTGCATGCTATGATGAAAAAAGATGGTAGAACAACCTTTCTTGAGGTCGTGAGTGCATCAGAAAAGGAAACTATACAGTCAACAAAAGTTGCTTTAGAACTTGGTGTTGATTATTTGATTGGAGGTACCTATATTGACTCAACGCTCCCTCTCATAAAAAATACAAACATTAAGTATTTCCCATATGTGGGAAAAATCGTTGATCATCCATGTAAACTCCGTGGATCAATTGAAGAAATAGTACAAGACACGAAAAAAGTAAAAGAAAAAGCAATTCCAGGTATTAATCTACTCGCATATCGGTACAACGGCGATGTTGAAAAATTGATAGAAAAAGTAAGTGCGGTTGGTCTCCCAATGATTGTCGCAGGAAGCATTGATAGTTATGAACGTGTCAGTAAAATGAAAGAAATGGGGATATGGGCTTTTACTATAGGTGGGGCCATCTTTGATAAAAAATTTGAATCAAATGGGAGTCTTAAAGATAATATAAATGCTGTCTTGAAAGAAATTGAATGATCTCTCTTTCAAAGAGGAATCAAATTGTCTATACCCTTAAAGGGCAGAGCTGGAAAACTAGCGTATGCAGTCGGTGCTATCGGTGACACTGGTTTCTATCAGGTAATCAATGGATGGTTACTGTATTTCCTTATAAGCGTGGTTTTTCTTAGCCCTTGGTTAGCAGGTTTAGCATTTGCTATCTCCTTCGGGGTTTTGAATGCTATAAGTGCCCCTCTCATCGGGTCTTTTTCAGATCGAATCCGTACTAGATTTGGACGGAGACGGCCATTTATTATGATTGGAGCACCACTCACTATTTTGTTTTTTCTACTCCTATGGTGTCCACCAACTGGGGGTAAACCTCTCGCGGAGCCATATGCTCTTGGAATTTTTCTGTTTATACTTGTTGTGTTAGGTGCCTGGGCCTGGATGTATAGTATGGCTGCAGTTACTTGGTTTGCTCTTTTTCCTGAAATGTGGGAAGGTGTTAAAGACCGAAGTGAAGTGGTCATGTATAGGCAAATTTTTGGTGTTGTAGGGGGAGCTCTTGCTGTTGCTGTATTCCCGATTCTCGTGGCTTCCATGGCTGGAAAATTTGGTGAATTCAATGGGTGGATTTGGGCTGGTTTAATTCTTGGAGTTATTTTTGCAGGTGCCTATCTATTTTCATTGTTAGGAATCAAAGAACGAAAAGAGTTTTTATCTGATAAAGCACTTCCCATGGGTAAAGCGATTTTAGCAACGTTCTCAAACAAGACGCTTCGAAAATATGTTGTAATTGATTTGATGACTTGGTGTATGACCGGTTGGCTCTCTGCAACTATGCCGTATTTTGTTGTCGACAGCCTTGGGAAATCTGAAGCAGATGTCGCTCTTTTGATGGCTCCTTCGATGATCGGAATTTTTGCATTTTTCATCCTCTGGAGAGCGGTATATATTCGCTATGGTCCTAAGGTTACCCTCGCGGCAGCTATCATAGGATTTACCTTTGCGTTCCTGCCATGTTTGTTCGTTCAAACTGTTTTGCAGGGGGCTTTATGGGCATTCTTTGTAGGGGCTGCTATGGGTGGAGTTTTATTGGCTCGGGAGGTCATGATGGGTGACGTAGTCGATGAGGATGAAATTAAAACTGGTGCCAGACGAGAAGGTTCATGCTTCGGAGCATTTATTGCCATAGAGAAACTCTCATTTGTTATTATTGGAGTTAGCACCGCTTTCCTTCTTTCTGTTGTTATCGGCTTCGTACCAGGTCAACCGAAACCCGAATTCATGAATATGGGGATTCGAATTGGTATGTTCCTCTTCACTGCAATTTACATGGTCATAGCATTGATTTTCCTGCGGAGTTATCCATTGGGTAAAGCAGAGGTTACTGCTTTAAGTAAAAAAATTGAGGAGCTCCATAAAACAAAAGCAAAAAAGTTAGAAGAAGTAACTGAAGCTAAAAAAACATAAATTCATGAAAAAGTAAATCTATTACTATTTTTGGGATAGAATTACATTTCTACTTTTTCAAGGCTAAATAATCCACAGAGATCATCATAAAGTTTCACATATTTTTTATAGGTATATCTGTAGGTTTCCATGTTCTCCTTTCTTGGTTCAAACACTTTCTTTATTCTTACCATATTTTTAGATGCATCTGTTACACTATCATATATGCCAACTGCTTTCCCAGCAAGAATAGCTGCACCAAGGCATGCTGCCTCTTCGTTTTCAGTGCGAAGAATGGTCTTTCTTGTAATGTCTGCTTTGATTTGATTCCAAATATCGCTTCTCGCCCCTCCCCCAAGTACTCGTATTTCATTCACTGGAATATGAAGTTCCTCTAAAACATCGATGTTTCTTCTTACGATACACGCGATAGCCTCCATGATCGCTCGTGCAAAATATGCTTTTGTATGCTTTAATGTAAACCCATAGAAGACGCCTTTGGCTTTGGGGTTTGCCTCCGGTGCCATCGCCCCTTGCAGATGCGGCAACATAATTAATCCTTCGCATCCTGGTGGTATTTTTGCAACTTCCCTATCTATTAAATCATACGTATCAATTCCTCTCGTTTTTGCTATCCTCATCTCGTCCTTCCAAAACTGATCTCGATACCATCGTAAGACCATTCCACCGGTCGTAAACGTATGCGCCATGTAAGTATCCGGAATACCATGATAATGAATAGGCATTCTTGCTTGTTTATCGAAAACCGGTTTTTTTAAGGTAGCACATATTGCAAGAGCAGCGCCAGTATTTTCAGAAAAGATACCTGGTTTGATATTTCCAACACCAATTGCACCAGCAGCTTGATCTAAGACACCAGTTGATACAACGGTATCTCGTGACAAACCTAATTCTCTTGCAACCTCAGATTTAAGTTCTCCTACCGCCTCACCTGATTCTCCTACTGCGGGTAACTGATCCACAGAAACATGCAAATACTCTAACATTTCATCCCAATACTTTTTCGTAGAAATATTCCAATAGACTGTTGAGCACAGTAAAGAACCTTCTGCTACAAATTCATCTGTCATTCTATAAATAAGATAATCCTCCAACAGGAGATACTTGTAAACTTTATCAAAAATATTTTTTTCATGCTTTCGAATCCAAAATATTTTAGACGCAGGCCACGTAGGAACGATTTTTACCTGTCCAGTGGTCTTATATGAGACGCTATCCGCATCAAACCGTTTCGATAAAACCTCTGCCTCCGCCTGTGCCCTGTTATCCAACCAAATTATTGCGTTTCTTAGAGGATTCCCTTTTTTATCAATCATCAATAAGGTTTCACCTTGAACGGAAAGCCCTAATGCTCGTATTTCCTCAGTCTTCACTTTTGTTTTCTTCAATAGGTCTTTTATCCCACATTTAAAAGCATTCCAAAATGTCTCAGCTGGGAGTTCAACAGCTAATGCGGTGGGGGTCAACAATTTATATTCTCGCGTGGAAATCCCTAATAATCTTCCGTTTTCATCAAAAAGAGATGTTTTAAATGCTGTCGTCCCTGCATCAATACTTAAGATATACTCCATAGGGTATCACCTATTAACCAATTTTAACTGTCCGGGGGCGCCAAAGCCCAACACACCAGCACAGGTTCTTTACTGCTATTGATAAGTTTATGAGGTTCTCCTCTCGGGATAATCACTGCATCACCATCTTCTAAATGTTTTGATAGTTTCGAAAATTGGCATGTCACTTTGCCTTTCGCGACAAAAAAAATCTCTTCACCGTACTTGTGACCTGGATCTATCGTTCCTTCTTTTCCTGGTTCCAGATAGGATGTACCAAATATTATTTTCTCTGTCTTCATATAGAGGTTGCACCGTTCGTCTCCTTCAAAAAATTGTTTAGAATCCTTCATCTTAATTACTTTGATATCCTGTATTCTTCTACCCGCCATAAGGATTATAAGTATCCTCTCTACTTAAAATTTTTTCAAGATCACGCCTCTTATCTTAATTTTTATTGAAATAAATTTTTAGCAAAGAATATGGCAACTTTCTATGCTTTTCTCATTTCCCTTAAGGAGTAATTTTCTCCTCTTTAATGCTACAAAGTAAAAAATTACTTATATAGGCTATAACTATATAATAATGGTAAAAAACTATAATAAATTAATGAAATGAATAATTCATTGATAGGCTCGAGGTAAATTGATTAAGTATGATCCGCAGAAAAACAATTGTCTATGGAATTTTGCTCATTTTCTTCCTTTCATCCATATGCACTCCCGTCACGTCCCAGGAAGGAATAACCTGGTGGGATAAGAATTGGTCATTTCGACAAGAAATCAGCATACCGATATCCACACAACTCTCAACTGCAAAATTTCAACCTATCGATATCAGAGTAACCTTCGATAACAGCTGTTGGACTCTCTCGGAAAATCACAGTTCTATCCGCGTATGCTGCTGGGATGGAATCCAGTGGCATGTGCTAGAATCGCAGATCTACGACCTGAATTTTACTGACAACAGCCATATCAAGGCATGTAGCCTTGTTTTCCTCATTCCAGACATAGCAACAGGAAGAGAGACGTATTATGTCTACTATAATGATAAGGAAACAAGCCCGTCGGATTATCCAGATCATGTCCAAGTAGAAAAAACCCATTACTACTACGAACCAATACCTGGACAAAAAGCCGATTTTGATTATTATAAAATAACAGATGAAGGTTTTTGTATCTACGGAATCGGCATCCAGGGGATGATGATGACTGAGTATGGCTCTCAGATGATTTTCAGACAAAGCAAAGGGCAAAAAGATTTTAGTTATCGATATTGGGATAGACTTGCTTCATTTTGTTTCCAATACCGAGATTCTAGCTTACCAGTGGGTCAGGATACGATAACAACCCGTATGAAGCTTCTGTCAAGTGAGATTTTCGTTGATGGAAACTTAATGGTGCAGTTTGGTATTGTCAGTACCAACTCTCGTGAGGACGCGAAAACAACCGATATCTACAAGTATTATTATTCTCCAGTAGATCTGAAAAGAATTTGCGTACACGTTACCCATGAGATTCTAAAAGATATTAACGTCGCTCAAGTTGAAAAGGTAAATGGAGAATATGCGTTTACCAGCGGGTTTAAAACAAGAAGTGAAGCAAACACTTTCCTCAACACCGGTGAAATATTACCCTACATTCATTATTATAATATTGATGATACTGTAAAGCAGGTTTCGGCGGATACCAATCCAAAATCAAAAGATGAGGAATGGCTTATTTCAGTAGAAGATAATGCCGATCTAGGAAGGTATCCATGGGTCTCTGCAGATAATGGTGATACAGGGAAAGCACATGCGCTGATTTTCTCGTCAAATAAAGCGGTAAAATCAGGTACAGACGAACAAGATGGTATTCAGGTAAAAGCAAGTCAAAAACAAGAAGTAGATATCCCTGGATTACAGGCGTATTCCTCTGGCATGGGGTGTTTTCGTAATGCATATAATTCTAATGGTTCACTTGATCTTTCTATTCCTTCTGATTTGCTGGTCGAGTTCAATGCTGAGTTCTTTACTACAGAAATGAATAGCTATAAGGATGTAGAAAACGAATCAATCTTCTTCCAATCACTTGTAAAATACCGGCCATTGCTGAATGGAAGTGTGAGCGGTGGTGAAAAGGAAGGAAAAAAATACAATCTCACTATATTTACTCATTTGGCATCATCTTTCCCTCTCGGTTCGCTCATTTCTGCGGCTTCCGGAAAAAATTTTTCATATACGTACGCAGAGTTGTATCAAAATGGAAATCTCATCTCATCTGGTATATGTAGTAGAATATCACTTGCAGGAGGGCTTAATCTTGATTTGAAGAATATCAGTATTCGAAGCATCCTAAAACTTTTTAATTGGCGGGATATCTCCTTTTTCAAGAAAATACGTTTCCCCAAACTTGTCCCAGGGACTTACGTCGTTAAAATCTATATAAAATCTGGTCAGAAGAGCAACTACGTTGGAGTAAAACCTATTGTGATTCAAGGGGATACGAGAGTTGATGTAGTGTGCTCCAAACAACAAAAGCTGACTGTTAGTGTGACCGATCAAAACAAACAAAGCGTTTCGAATTGTCGTTGTGTTCTTTCAATAGGAAATGTCTCCATCGAAGAGAATTCTACGGATGCGAATGGGGAAAGCATTCTCCTCGTTCCAAAAGGAAAATATGATCTCAAGGTTTTGTATAATGGATTTAATCTTTTTGAAAAGGAAATTCGACTCGGTATCCGCCGCAAAACAGAACAATTTCAGGCTACCCTCTTCTGTTTACAGTTAATTGTCAAAGACAAATTCGGACTTCCACCAGGGATCACTATTACCCCAGTTGCAACAAGCGAGGAAATGGAAATACCAACAAAGATCGTCCCAACAGAAATCGAACCTGGTACCTATCGCTTCACCAATCTACCGGAAGCACAATATAAAATCCAAATTTCCTACAAAACATTCCTCGATGAAATAACAGTTCGTATACCTGATGTTGGTGATACGGTTGAGATGAAATTTTCTCCAATGTTCCAGCTCACGACCACTGTTTTTGACTCTCGGGGAAGCACTCTATCGAATATGGCAATTAAGATCACCAGAGCAGGAAAATCAGTACAAAACACAACCGATGCTAACGGTATGACCTCGTTTTTCATTCCTGTAGGGAATTATGTCGTACAAGCATCTTCCGATGGGATGAACCGTGCTGAGAAACAAGTCGAGGTGCTACGAGATGAAACCACAGACCTTGTGACGACGATAGAACCTCTGTATCCATTGATTATGATCATCGTTGCAATCCTTTTATTCGCAGGGGGAGCCATATTGTTGTTGTTGAAAAAATGGACTCTTGCTTCATTTTTGAAACTGTGTAGTGTAGCTCTCTGTATCGTTGCGGTGGTCATGCCGTGGTGGGCGCTTTCTGGCTCTGCTACAACTCCTTCAGCAAACCGATCGACAAACGCATATCTGACTACTCAGACTATTGTGACGAAGACAACTGTTGGAACCTATACAGAAATAGAGCTTGCGAATATTCCTGCAGAATTCTCTCTGTTCCTCTTAGCAGTTTTAATATTGGTGATTCTCTCCTCTTGTATCATTCTTGGTAGCATCGTGATTCAGAAGTATAAAAAACCAGCTTTTGGTTTGACTGTTCTGGGTGTCATCTTTCTTGTCTGTGCAGTCGCCATATTTACTTATGGGTTCTCACAATTAAGTAATGTTGGGTTAGGAAGCTTACAAGGCTCAGGGACAATTAAGGTGCTCCAACCACAGAGCAGTGAATATATGAATCTTTCAGCGACATGGGGTCTTTCGACAGGGGTTTATCTGACAATCGTCGCAATTATATTAGTAGTTGTTGCTGTCGTTATTCAGAGGATTTCGAAAAGAAAAAAAACAGATATAAAAAAATGAATTTTCTCTGTGTGAAAATCAAATGAAAAAAATAATAGTCATTGGACTTGTGTTCATGTTCCTTACGTTAATATTTTCTAGTCTAGTAATCGCAGAGCAGACAATACACACGGATAATGAATGGGGATATATACTGAAGTATGGGGATGTTGAACGGGAAGTGAAGCGGCACTATATAGGCGAATCATCTGTTCCTTGGGCCTATGGGTTCTCAGGCAAGCAGTTCGTTTCCCAGGTATTGACGATACGTGATGGATTTCGTTTCCCGGAGGCGTTTTTTTACCACTGGCAGTCTGCTCTTACGCAAGGTCTTATCAATTATTGGAATTTTACCGAGGATAGTGGTTCTGATTTTGGATGGGTTTATTACAGTTCAGTTGAATGTTCTCAGGAGGATCTCTTCATTAAATTCAAGGGGCCGTTAACGTTATGGACGTTTGGAGTGCCTCATAGTGAGTCGATCGCTGCCGCGTCCATTATGAAGTTTGATACCATAAGTTTGTTTGCACCAGAAAAGAACGAAAAAGGAAAACCTGAGCTTGAGGGTGAGGACGTTACAGCGACGTTGATGTGTAACAATTGTAGCACTCAGGCGGATCAGGTGGATTTCAATTATTCTCTTGTAATTACGGGATCTGGCATCATGCGTTTCCATGATCCTCAAGGTCCATTTCTAGGCGAGGATAAAAACGAAAGTTGTTCCCTTTTGATAACACGAAATGGAACCATGACGTTTGCCAGAGACGTTTCTACGGGGATATGGTACGTTATTCAAGATCATTTCAGAGACCTCTGGTACGCCCAAAGTATCACAAGTGGTATGACCATTAAGGAGAGTAGTTTTAGTGGACCGCATGAAGTGTACGACTTCGTTTTATCTGATGTGCCTGAGAGAACACCATCCGTGATACCAATGTTCAATGTCAGAGATTACGGGGCTGTCGGTGATGGGACGACATTGGATACCATCGCGATTAACGCCGCTATTGAAGCATGTGCGAATCAAAATGGTGGCATTATATATTTCCCACCAGGCATCTATCTCTCAGGTTCTCTCCACATGAAAACTAACGTCACTCTCTTTGTAGATTCCGAGGCGATACTTCGAGGTACTCGGGATATGACCAAATACGATCCACGAGAAAACAACCCCTGGGCCAGGTATCAGGATACTTCACAAAGCTATTGCCATCGGAGTCTGATCTGGGGTGAGAACCTTTCGAATATCGGTATTCTTGGTCCAGGGATAATAGATGGGAACGATGCCTTCGAACCCTGGCCTATTATTAATAAGAGTTTTCCGCCGCCGTTTAGCTGGATATTAAGTACGATTTTTTATCAGATCAACGATACGATTTTTCAGCGCGGTGCGAAACCTCTTGCATTGAAATCCTGTGTAAACGTCTTCATGAAAGATATCACGATTACTCATGCGGCGGACGAATCTATCTTCATTGCCGGGTGCGATAACGTCATTATCATGGGGTATACTGCACGAGAGGTCCACGTAGATGGCATCGACCCGGTGTGTTGTCACAATGTTACTATCACCCCAACTGCGAGATTGGATCCCTTGATGATGCAATTGCGATAAAAAGCTCCTATATATTAGGATACAAACGTTCCTGTGAAAACATTACCGTCAAACACTGTCTTCTTTCAACCTTCATCAACGCCCTTAAGATTGGTACCGAGTCCGTTGGTAATTTCAAAAATATTACCTATCGGAATTGCATTGTGTATAATTCACCGAATTTACCATCATATGCGGGGATTTCGATTATCTCTGTTGATGGTGGAGTGATTGATGGCGTGACCGCCTCAGATATTACCTTGAGGTATGTCAATTATCCGGTCTTCATTCGACTGGGGGATCGCCTCCGATCGCCAGAGAATCAATCCATTGGGAAGATACAAAATATTTTGATACGTAATCTCATGTCGATTGGTGGAAAGAAAGCATCGAGTATCACAGCTGTTCCGGGCAGTTATGTTGGGAGAAATATTACCTTCCACAATGTTACAATTATCTGTAGAGGCGGAGGTCGGAGGATTTTCTCCTATCGAGCCATTCCTGAACGGAGGGAAAGTACCGGTGTATATCCAGATCCACCCTATATTCTTCCTGGACCTCCGCCAGCCTATGGGTTCTTTTGTCGGCATGTCAAAGGGTTGTCATTTTTTGAAGTCCATTTAGGGTTTCAACGACGGGATTTACGTGCTGCAGTGATATGTGAAGATATTGACGATCTCCTTCTTTCTGGGTTTGAGGCAGAAAGAGCTCCTTTGGGTGCTCCATCTGTCATTATAAGAGAATAAAAGAATTATGAATCAATACTATTACAGGATTAGAACATCTTCTGAAGGCGTTATTCAATTGTTAATGGAAAAGGACTCGTGTCGTTATACGAAAGCCAATCTTGTATACACTACGAGATATATCTCTTGGAGTGATTGGTTGAATGATTCGCACAGAGGTTCCCGATATTGCGACATTTAGTAGATATATATTTTTTAGACCTGACATTTTTCGTTTTTATCGTGTGATTTACTGACGAAAACAATAAGATATAAATAACACTTCATTTTTGGTGTTCTCTATGTCTAAAATTGTGATGGTGAACCCTGCAACTGGAGAAGAACTCGGTGTTAAAATAACATGGTCAGGAAAACATATTCTCGATGCATATGAGAAGGCCCGTGAGAAATCACTGACGTTTCGAAAAACGACTATCGAGCAGCGAATAGTAGAAATCAGGAAAATCAAGCGGTACATCGTTGACCATATGGAATCCCTTGTGGAAGGGTTATCTGCGGACCTGGGAAAAACAAAAAGCGAAGCGCTGCTTATCGAAATTTTTCCGGTCCTTGATTGTATAACATATTATGAGAAGAACGCACCATCGATACTCGCTGATGAAAAAATCAAGACACCGATTGCGTTGATGGGGAAGAAATCCTATGTTTTCTATGAACCATTTGGTACCGTTCTGATTATTGCTCCGTGGAATGCTCCGTTCACCCTCTCACTCATCCCTATCATCTCGGCGGTTCTCGCAGGAAATACCGTAATTTGCAAACCTTCCGAGATAGCAACATACAGTGGAATGCTCATAGAAAAAATTTTCAAAGAAAGCGGTTTTGAACCTGGTGTCGTCACCTTTGTCTATGGAAAAGGAAGCGAGATCGGCGATATGCTCATCGAAGGGAAGCCTGATAAAATCTTTTTTACTGGAAGCACTGCAACTGGGAAAATCATCATGGAAAAGGCAGCGAAACATCTCATCCCTGTGGAACTGGAGCTCGGTGGAAAAGACCCGATGATTGTATTCGAGGATGCCTATATCGAGCGAGCGGTGAATGCCGCGGTATGGGGAAGTCTGTTCAATTGCGGTCAGGTCTGTGTTGCTTTGGAAAGGATTTACGTGCAGGAATCGGTGTACGATGAGTTCGTGAAAAAAGTTGTCGAGAATGTAAAAAACATCAAACAGGGTTGGGATACCAAAGGAGAATTCGATATCGGATGTCTGGCCTCGGAAGACCAGGTTAAAATCGTTGAAGATCATATAAGTGATGCAGTACAAAAAGGTGCGGCAATTCTCACCGGCGGGAAACGAAAAGGAAAAACCTTATTTTTTGAGCCGACCGTGATAGTGAACGTGGATCATTCCATGAAAATCATGAGGGAGGAAACATTCGGACCTGTCGTAAGTATTATGAAATTTACTGACGAAGAGGAAGTCGTACGACTCGCCAATGATTCTATGTATGGATTAAATGCGAGCGTGTGGACGAAGGATAAAGAGAAGGCATTGCGAGTCTCACGAGCGATTATCACCGGTGGAGTCTCTGTTAACAACGCACTCATGGTGCAAGCAAACTTCAACCTTCCCTATGGTGGGGTAAAACAGAGCGGTTTTGGCAGATACCATGGTCCGTATGGCCTCCGTACCTTTTCCAACATCAAAGCGGTGATTATCGATAAAGGGAAGAAACCCAAGGATATCAACTGGTACCCGTTCAGAGCGGATAAATATCAGCGATTCCTCACAACCTTTCAGAGTTTATTCTCTGAGAAAATCACAGCCAAACTCAAGGGTCTTCCTTCAATGCTACGACTCATGCGCTCAAAAGAATAGAACGGGTTACAACTCCTTCTTCATCTCATATATCATGCGTTGGTACTCCGCTCCCTCTTCTGGGAGTGGATGAACATCACCGAGCAGGGAGGACAGAACGAAAATTCGGCAGATTTTCTCCACGGTCTCCGCGACCCCAAACGCATCATCTAAATTTTTTCCGCAACACACCGTCCCATGATTCGCAAGCAGCAATGCGTTCTTATCCCCCAATTTTGTAAGTATGTTCGACGCAAGCTCACTGCTCCCAGGGAGTGCGTACTCGGACACCTCTAATTCGCCGCCGATCTCAGAAAACATCTCATCGAGGAACACGGGAACGGTTTTCCTGCTCGCGGCAACAGCAAGCGCATACACCGAATGACTATGGACAATCCCGCCAATGTCCTCCCGGTTTTTGTAAATCATCAAATGAAACGGTGTCTCTGAAGAGGGATTCCGGCCGGTCTCCTCCGCTTCACCAGCGAAGTTCACGAGCATAATATCCTTCTCCTGTATCTCCTCATAGGGGACGTTACTGGGTGTGATGAGCATTTTCTCTTTCTTTGGGACACGACAGCTGATATTCCCTGAAGTCCCATGCGTTAACCCTCTTTGATACATCTTAAGCCCAGCATCAACCACCTGCTTTCTGAGATCCTCATACTCCATTACTTTTCACCTCTTCCCTCTTCTACATCTCCGCGAGTTTCGCATACCATTCCCGCCAGGTTTCATAACAACGGTTATAGATCTTTACCGTCTCATCATCAGGAGTTATCTCTCGTTGTAAATGAACAATATCTCGAGATGCCTCCTCAAGCGTCTTATACATCCCGGCACCAACAGCAGCACACAATGCGCTCCCCATCGCAGTTCCTTCCTCGATGCTCGTGACCACCACGTTTTTCCCGGTCACGTGCGCCAAAATTTCAGCCCATAGACTATTTTTACTCATTCCACCTGTGACTCGCAACATACTTGTTTTTTTATTTGCTATTTCCTCAATCTGTTCAATATTCCCTCTCACCGCAAAGGCGATATTCTCGAGTGCCGCACGTATGAAATGAGCAAACGTCGCAGGGGTAGTATTCATCGGATGTACTGGCTGCTGAAACCGAAACATCCCTGGTCTCACAATCGAGATTGTATTGATATCAAAGATCTCCGATCCAAGAGATGCAAGAACACCGTCAGACCCTGCAGGGATCTTTCGTGCTAACGATTCCATATACGCGTACGTCTCTTGATCGTTCTTTGTCACCATCCCCTGAACATTATTTTTCAACCAGTCGTAGATGAGACCCCCCATTTGACCATTCCCCTCAAGAACCCATTTCCCAGGGGTCACATGAAAACTCGTCCAAATCCTTCTCTTCTGATCAACGACAGGTTTCGAAAGCACCATCATCACCGGTATCGACGTTCCCGCGACAACCCCCAGATCCCCCTCGGCTAGTGCACCACTGGCGAGAAGACCAAGTTGCGAATCAGACCCACCCACTGCGACAGGGGTTTCCTCTGGTAACCCTAGTTGTTTCGCTGCATCTCGCGTCAACCCGCCGATCTTCTCCCCCGCTTGATGAACCTCAGGAAGACTCACATCGCTCATCCCAAGTGCCTCCATGATCTCAGGAATCCACTGCTTCTTCTCCAAATCAAACAAAAGAGTCGTCGAAGCAAGCGAAGGCTCTGTCGCAAGCACACCAGAGAGTCGATACAGAAGCCAGTCACCGGTCGTGACCGCATACTTTATTTGTTGAAACACGTCAGGTCGCTCATTTTTGAACCATAAGAGACGAGCGGGCATGAACAACAGAGGGGGGCCCTGGCCGGTTAACTGGTACAAATCAAGAGGAACACTTTCGACAACATCCTGATAAAATACCCCCCGGACATCCGTATTTGGACCTGCATAAATCTCGTTCCCCTTACCATCTAAAAACACATACGAATGTCGCATACATGCAATGCTTATACCCACGACATCATGAGGCCTGATCTTCTGTTTATGGAGAACGTCGCTAACAAGATGACAAAAGACCGTAAAAAACTCAGAAGGGTGAAACTCTTTCCGATATTCATCATTCTCTGGGGTAAAATACCCCCATCGTTGATACGAAGAAATACGATGACCGGTCTCAAGATCATAAAAAAGAACCTTTGCTCCGCCATGTCCAAAATCCAATGCCACAACGTATCGGCTCAAGATCTTTCACCTTTTTAGAACTTCAGGGTTTTGTAAAAACTTTGGTTTCCTCTTTTTCAGATAGCTTTCGATATCCTCAGCAATCATCAGTGATTGCCGAATCTCGGCATCAAATGTCGATCCACCAGCGTGAGGTGTTACCGTCACATTGTCCAATGGAAGAAAACGGTTATCGGAATCAACCGGTTCTGATCCAAAAACATCAAGACCAGCTCCAGCTATACGTTTTTCTTTCAAAGCCTCAAATAGCGCATCTTCATTGACAAGCGCTGCGCGGGCCGTATTAACAAAATAGGCGGTTGGTTTCATCAGTGTAAGTTCTTTTTCGCCAATCATCCCGACGTTTTCTCCAGTAACCTTTGCATGGAGCGTGACAAGGTCAGATTCTTTAAGTAGTGTTTCCAAATCCACTCTTTTTCCATCAACTTCTTTTATTTTTTTCTCTTCGATATAAGGATCGTAGACCAAAATCTTTGCATCAAATCCAAATTTCAACCTTTTAGCAACACGGTATCCAACACCACCGAGACCAATGATGCCAACGGTTTTCCCTCCGAGTTCCCATCCCATGAAACGTCGGTAGAGATCAGCCAACCCCGCACCCGTGTCAACAAAGAAAGTCCCTGATCGTAGAAGCCGATCGCTAGCGGTGATATGACGTAACTGACAAAGCATTAAACCGATTGTAAGGTCAGCCACAGCATCAGCGTTTCTCTCAGGTGTAAAAAAAACAGGGATGCCTTTTTTTGTGGCAACATCCATATCAACATTATCAGGGTACCCACGACAAATACCAATAATTTTTATATTGCATGAGGACAACACGTCTCCATCAATCATGTCTCCCTCAGTGATGAGAACATCAGCGTTTTCTTTGTTGATCTTCTCAATATACTCATGAGAATCACGGTAGAGAATGCCGGTTTCTCGCCAGTTCTCATATGTAATACTCATATATTTTTTAAGTATTGTAAATCCTGCTTCATGAAACGGAGCTGTGATAAATGCTTTCATTGTATCATCTCAAACAAATGGATAAATACCCAATCGTCCTATTTTCATTTACTATGGTTTCTACAATAATTTTTGTAATTTTAACAAATCAGTAAGGTTTCCTTTTGCTTTCAGCTGACCTGTTTGATAGGCGGTCATAGGATTTACTTTTTTATTCATGATCCCAATGAGTATGTCGCTATCGATTGTCACATGGATGTCTGGAGCAGGGATACTCTCTTCTGAAAGTGACTGCACCACGCCGTTATTCACCTTAATCAAATATGATGTTTTAAGATCCGGAAACGTAAACTGCATATTTTTTGAAAAACCAACAAAACGTGGTTTCAATTTAGGATCATCAAATTTTAATTTGACAATATTTAAAGCATCTTCGATCTCTTTTTTAGTAGACATACCATTTTTCCTACCGCGCATTTGAGCGATGAAAAAGGAATACTCATCTTGTTAAAAGATTTTTCTCATTCGCTAAAAATATCACCATTTAGTTCTGTTAGTTTACCCGATGATTTTCCATCATGTTATCCTCGTATTTGATCATATCCTCTGTGCATTTGTGTGAAACTTTCTTTGTTGAATACTCGTCCCCGGAAGATGGAAACCTGATTAAAACCTTGGCACGGCTTCATGATGGATTGCTGCCCTGCGAAAGTAATTATTCCTATCCGCCAGAAGTGACCTGCAGAATGCTCAACTCCTGATCATCGTTTAAGATATAATCAACTGGGATGGGTACGTTGTTTTTTAACACGACGAACGCACCAGCTCCTAAATGCATTTTTTGAAGAAGCTCTGATACGGTTGTACCGTTTGCAACCTCGACTTCTTGCAGCACATTTCGTGGTAATATTTTTACTTTTATCTTCATATGACTGCTATTGATATAAAAAGGTCTTAGATTAAATTTTTTACTTGCTTCCTATGAAATTGCTGAATTGGTTAAACGGAGTGAACGGTAGCTGGTTAGAAAATCCCTGGAGGGAAAAAAGTACCAGAGCTGCTGAAAAGAAATGTATAGTCGGAGGTAGCGTCATACGGTAAAAATATGAGCCTTTTTTTTAATCACTAAAAAATAATGATATCTATCCTATCTCGGTGAGGAAATAGTGCTCCTGCCGGGAAGGGAGCTTGAATTTACCTCCGTACTGTATCCCCAGATATATTGTGATTATATATTGAATTTTTTTTGTGTACAAATCATTATTACTATATTTAAATCAGGTATAACGATTCATTCAGTTGAGAGAAAATCTTTAATTACCATTACAGTATAATATTAATTATTAAAATAGGGGGCTTTAGAAGAATATGAAGAAAATCATAATGCTGTGTATGGTAGGAATCCTTGTAAGTTCCGCACTAGGAGCTGCAGGAATAAAAAACAATCAGCTATCAACGATGACGTTCTCCGATCAGATCGTCACACCACCGATGCAGATACGATCGGTTGATGGCGGGGAATATCTCGTACTTGAGCTATCAGACACCGCAACCTATCACACAACCGCAGGCTGTCCGCAACTCCCAATGATAGTTCGCACCATTGAACTTCCTTTTGCAGCTACCGATATCACCGTAACCGTCACCCCAGGTGATATTACGACACAACCTATTCAACAGGAAATCAAACCAGCACCTGCGTTGCTTCCACTTATCCCGGAGTACGAAACGATCGCTGCTCAAACAACCCTAAAAGATGATCAAGTGTATGCGATGACAACGCCCTACCCAGAAACCTGGTATACAACAACAGTCGGGGTCGGTTTAAATAAAAACAACCAGCATGTCACCTTTCTCACCGTTCATTATTATCCAATACGATACACACCAGCAACAAGGACCCTAATGATTGCGCATACTGCCAAGGTCACCGTGACCTACACACCACCGGCGTATACCCCATTTCCAGCGACCGCTGCGTTTAATCTTGTCATCATCGCACCGAAAGAGTTCCAACGTGCACTCTCCAAACTCATTGATCATAAGAACAACCATGGTGTCGCGACATTCTTGAAAACAACCGAAGATATATACGTGGAATACCCTGGTGTTGACAAACCCGAGAAAATCAAATACTTCATCAAAGATGCGATTGAGACCAAAGGAATCACTTCCGTGTTACTCGTTGGCGGGTTAAATAATGTTGTGATGGCGAAACCCCGGGATGATCAAAACCAGGGGAGTTCAGGCTGGCATATGCCGGTTCGATACACGAATCTGTATGACAACCCCAAATTCCCATTGGCGGCTGCGGCAGTGTTTTTTGACCCTGGCGTGATCAGCGATTTATACTACGCTGACATCTACGGGGCCGGCGGGGTGTTCTCCAGCTGGGATACAAATGGTGACGGAGTTTTTGCTGCCTGGGGCAAGCCCGGGGTGGAAAATGACACCGGCATTGACATGTATCCGGATGTCGCCCTCGGAAGGCTCGCATGTACGAGCGTTGCTGAGGTGCGGACCGTGGTCAATAAAATCATCACCTATGAAACAACCACGTATGGCACAGACTGGTTCAAGAAAATGACGGTGATCAGTGGCGATGGGTTCCTTGACCAGGAGGATCTGAATATTCAATGGGACACTAACGCGTTTCCGAATGGTGCGTACACAATTTATGCACAGAGCAGTAATCCCTCTGCGGAATACGGACCGATTGAAATCATCAATATAACGGTTGATAAAACCAAAGAAACGAAATTAACCTTCCACCATAACGATAATTTACGCATTCATGCGTACCCCGGGCCACCAATCGCTGAAATCGTTTCAGTTTCAGAGGGAGATATCCTTGGCAATACCGATTACACCTACACCCCCACTGAAAAACAAGCATATTGTAATGAGTTCTACCATTGGGCAAACATCAGCTACCTTGGTGGTGTTCTCACCATTCGAGGAAAAAGCTATGACCCCAAGCCATACGGGAACCTCAGCAGCATCCACGTCTGGATAAAAAATGGTTCAAATACAACAGTGTTTGAAGACTGGCGCAATAACACCGAGATGTATTACGAGGGAGAATACACCACCGGTGAGCACACATTACTCGGCCGAGGAGGGGCTTTATATTACATGCCTTCAGAGTTCGAACGAGACATTGTCTGGGCGTCAAATGGGAAATTCACGGGACAACAGGATGTCATTACCGCATGGAACAAAGGCGCTGGTTTTATGTTCCTCTCCGGTCATGGCAGCCCGAATGTCTGGGCTGATCACTACCCTGGTGTTCCTGGGAACCGTCAGAACGGTAGCATAACCGGACTTGAAGTAACAACCGTCAAACCCTGGCCGCCCTTTATCACCAAACCGGCATTCCCGATTGACAGCCTCAGAAACGAAGAAAAACTTCCTGTTGCGGTGATCGGTGGGTGTCATAACAGCCAATTTAATGTCTCGATGGTGTACGGGGTTCTTGATATCTTCAATTATTTCTTCCCGCGTTTCCCCAAGATACACATGTGGTGCTCCGGGTACCCAGTGCCTGAGGCATTCAGCTGGAGACTCATTCGAAATCCACATGGGGGCGCTATCGCCTCTATGGGGAACACCGGTCTTGGGTATGGCATGCCTGGTATTGAGCTGACGACCGGTGGGGGAGACTCCTGGATTACCATTGAATTCTTCAAACAATACGGGACTGAAGGACTGCATATCCTTGGACAGGCGTATCAGCAGACCCTCACCAGTTATCTCAATACGTTTGACATGACTGACTTAGCTGCTGGCCATTGGAAAACTGTTCAACAATGGGTACTGCTTGGTGACCCGACATTACTCATCGGTGGTTACCAGTAAACCACCTCTTTTTTTCCTCTTCTTTTTTTCTTTGGTCGCCAGCGTTCTCATTGGTGCAGCCATTTACTTTACGATGCCTTCTTGAGAGGAAGAAAAAGAAGTATAAGTGTATTTTAAGGATGAGGTATTGTTTAAGCATAATAAAGGGGAGAATCTCAGGAGGAAAATTATATAATATTGATAAATATATTTAAATGGTATTATGAGCCAGTCAGCGATCGGTAAATTTTGCCTCATCCTAATGGTGCTTATACTCGTCCTCCCCTCGTGGTCGACCGCTATCTCAGACACAGCTACTTTATGGAAGACCCCGGGCCAGCGCACCGGTCAAGGAGGCAGTGTTTATGACCTGCTCATCATAGCACCCAAGGAATTCCGCAGCGAGCTTATCCCTCTTGTGAACCACAAGAACAGCCTTGGAGTACCAACGATCCTCGTTGATACTGACAAGGTGTACGACCAGATGTTCTGGCAGGGTAGGGATGATGCAGAGAAGGTAAAGTACTTCATCAAAGCCGCGATTGAAACCTGGGGTGTCCAGTATGTACTCCTCGTCGGCGGGCGGAGAAACCAAGGACACATTGAACAATGGTGGGTCCCCGTCCGTTACAGCCATCTAAACCGCCCCTACGAGAAATTCCAGGAGCCGAAGTTCCTTTCCGACCTTTATTTCGCAGATATCTACGATAAGAACGGTGTGTTCTCAAGCTGGGATGACAATGGCAACGGCGTGTTTGGGGAATGGCCACAAGGAGAGGAAGCGGTGGACCGCCCTGACCTCGTTCCCGATGTCAGCCTCGGTCGGCTACCTTGTCTGAACGAACAGGAGGTACGCATCGTCGTGCGGAAAATCATCCGGTACGAAGACGAGGGCAGTGACGACTCTTGGTTCAAGACCATGGTCGTCGCCGCTGGTGACACTTATCCAGGTCGTACTCCCTATTACGACGGCGAGGTGTACACCCAGCAGGGCCTTGACCTGATGACCGGGTTCCGCCCAGTGAAACTGTGGACCTCTGACGGCACCCTGAAAAATTGGAGGGATGTCGTATCCGCGGTGAACAAGGGTTGTGGTTTTATCTGGCTGTCTGGTCACGGGAATCCCAAGTTGTGGGGGACCCATCCGCCAGACGACAACGATACGTGGATCTACGGGCTTCACCTGCGCAACCTCCCGTTTATGCGTAACCGAGAGAAACTACCGGTCTGTATCACAGGGAGCGGCTGCTTCAACAGCATGTTCAATGTCAGTTTGGGTAACTCAGCGTGGGTGCATGGACTTCCCACGCCGTACTGCCTCAGCTGGGCGCTCGTGGCTCAGCGGCATGGTGGATGCATTGCGACCATCGGCTCGACCGGGTTTAGCTATGAGTCCCCTGACATTACCCTGGGCGTGGGCGGCATCGAATGGCTGGACCGGCAGTTCTTCGCTGAGTACGGACGTAACCACACCGACATCCTCGGGGATACATGGCGGAGGTCTGTCACCGCCGTGATTACGGCATGCCCGATTAATTGGAACGACACCACGGTCGACGGTTCCGCAATCATTGCGAAAAATATCATGGAGTGGGTCCTGTTTGGAGATCCGAGTATGAAAATCGGCGGATACGGGTAATTCGCGCATGACTTACCTTCATTTTTTAACCAAAGAGAAAAAAAGTGGAGGCGTTAGAGTGCTCCCGCCGGGAATATGTGCTGATCCTACGCTGGCCCCAGAGGGAAGGACTTTTAGCCATAAAAAATAATGCCCGCTAAGAAATTTGGTTACTCTATCCTAATAGCTTAATTATTGAAAATCGCTGGAGGGATTACAGAACATAACTAAAAAACCTACAGGAGAAAAGGCTAAAATTCTTAAATTTACTAAAGAAAAAAATAGAAAGGGGTGTTATACTCCTATCACAAAAATAAGGAGTACAAACCCGTTTGCTGTCTGATTGATCGAGCTAGCAGTGACTGTTATGGTTGATGGTCCAAATCCAAGGACAAAAGACGATACTGTTTTTTGTTCTCCGGCTGTAAGGTCGATTGTTCCATTCTTCTCCTTCCCGATGAGGACTATCCCTCCCTCAAGGTGTATGCTCCACTGAACATTGCTCAGATTTTCAGTACCAGTGTTTTTAATTTTTGCACTCACCCCGATCCCTCCTTTGATGACAATAGTAATCGGTGGCACAGGTGTTGAGATATTTACCTTATATGTTGACCAGAAGCTCTCTTCTCCGGTGGCAGCTTTCGCTTTTACTCGAATCGTATACACCCCTTGTTCAGCCCAGATATGAGGTTTTGTGATTTCTTGGCCTGAAGGAAATGGCCCAAACCATCCTGTACTGGTTTGATCACCCCAGTCAATGTAATACAGCAGATCTGCTCTTTGGGCAATGGTGGACATTACGGTAAAGGTGTATTCTAATCCTGGTTCTCCTGAGGATGGTCCGGAGATACGGGGCGGTGTTGGGACGTAGTCATAGGTAAACCCATTATATGGATTGCTGTATTCACCAAACGATAGTGCATCAAAGAGGATAGACACTCCTTGATCCGGCCACATCATGGTTACTTCGCGTGCCACCTGTTGGCCTGCTGGGTTTGTTATATAATCTTGAAGGAGTACGTCGTGGGTCAATGTGAACCAATGCCCAGGATACGGAGATTCGGAGGTTCCTCTCAATAACCAAGAGGTGTGATTCTGCTGATCTGCAAGAAATGAGATTATCTCTGCATCAAGATTAGGGTTCATCGTTAACGAGGTTTTATAAACAAAATCGAAAGAAGCATTTCCATCAACTACACCATGGTCGGTGTCTCGGCCGAGAAACCCCAGCTCGTACCACCCTGGATATTGAACCGTGCAAAGAAACGTCGCATCAAACGTGCCTCCTTCCTCTTCTTTACCCGGGAGCAGGCTTTCGCCCCAAAAATGAGTGTTAAGAACTTTTTCATCATAGTCTGGGGCAGAGACACAAGGCGGTTTCCCTGAATTATTCTTCAGCACGTCCTTCGAGTGGTTATCAAAGAGAAATTCTCCCTTTGCACGATCACTTGCATTAATGTTTTTCCCTATGGTCATTTTACTGCGGTTATCAACCGCTTTTTCCTTAGGCCCCGTTTTATGGTTATGGCCGATTGAATAGCTGTGCCCAACTTCATGACCTGCCGTATGACCTATGGCATTACCCAGTTTCGTTGCATTCCACGTACCATTTGCATTTTTAAAAGACCCGTTCACCGCTCCATCATCCATAAATTCCCCTAAGTATACATTGACGGTACTACTATTATATGGCCAATCACCCCAGTTTCCCTTTCCGCTAGGGTCCTTTCCCGGCTGAATTTTCACCGTTCTTGCGGCTGAGCCAGCTTGAGCTGGATCGTTGGTTACGGTAAATTTTCCAGCTCCAACTGCATTGTCGTAGTTATTTTGTATATGCTGGAGGATACGATTTTTTAACGCGGCTTTTTGTGCTGCAGTTAAATCGGCTCTCGCATCAATTGCAGACGTATCGACATAGATAATCTCGGCCCTGCGTTCGTATGCCCCATTATTCACAGAACGGTGTGTAGAAGAGGTTATTTTGGCGCCTAACAAATTCTGTGTGTTTCCATTACTAGCTGGTATGATACATGTGACAATAAACAGCGCAACGATCCCGTAGATCATACCTTTTTTCCATAAATTTTTTTTCATATATTTTTTCCCCCAAAGTTTAACAATTGTTAATTTTTTAAATGGACAATGAGTATATAAAATTATCTGGGATCCATTCAATTAGTATAAGAGCTGGATGAATCCTAGCCTTGGCAAAAATAACAAGACCCGGTGCCTATATTTTGTAAAAGGAATACTGATTATCGTAGCATTCTTCGTAGCCAAGTAAAATCAGGTTTTAGATAAGGGTGGAGGAAGGTATCAGAAAGCATTCTTTTTCCAATCGGAGAAAGAATGTTTAATCCAAACCAATAAATCGTTTGTGAGATTTCGTTTATCGAGAGTTTCCCACAGGGGAGGATATCGGTTGAGAGAGCCGCCGGACGGCTTTTAGCCATTCACAGTAATGCTCACTTCGAACATACGTGTTTATTCTTCAACGCTCGATAAGTGCTCCCGTCGGGAATACGTGCCAATACTACAATGCTCCAAGGAGAAGGGCTTTTAACCATTGACAATAGTGCTCGCCGAGGGATTTGGTTTTACCTTCAGATCCCTCATGAACGCGGGAAACATCGTGCCTAAAATCCCGACTTTTTTCCTGCGTAGCTCCTCCTTGGAAAAGGAGAGTTGTTGAAAATTTTCTCGGATGAACGTCTGAGAGATGGGGCATTTGATATTCCCGAGCTTCTCGAGGAGACTCTTGTCATCCACGACAATTACCTCGAAGTTTTGCATATTGTGGGCGGTGGGAGCCCACCGTCCAGCTTCCAGGATCTGCCTCAAATCATCCTTGTTAACGGGCCGATGCATATCATAAGGCCCTCTCGCCGACTGTCGATTCTGCATTGCTTTTAACATTTCAGTCATAACGTCGCCTCTTACTTATAACGTCAATTCATTGGTAATGCGCATTCATTTATTTTTTTAATAAGTTATGCTTCATTGATATCCTTTCAATGGATGGAGACATGAATTTGTAGTCCGCAGGAAGAATCTTTGAAACCGTATTAGTGAATATCATTTCTGTTGAACGGGTATCTGAGGGTTTGTAATGGATTAATTATTTTTGATGTTGAGTAATTTATGAAAAGGAAAAAAATAATTTCTTTGGAAATGAAATCCATGTAGATTTTCTTTAATGATGCTCATTCACCGAGTAAAAATTTATCTCGTTTGCCAACTGAACCATTTCTAATCTGTTATAATTACAGCATCTTACTAGAGATAAATGGTTTTTCAAATAGAAAAAATGAAAAAAATATATACCACACTATTGGAATTAACACAAGAACTATAGACCATAAGACTCCCGCAACGCTCATCAATAAAACAACAGTAACAATATTTCTTTTGATTTCCTGTTTTGTTATAATATTTCTCACGTTGACACGATCAAAAAACTTCATATTTAACATTGTAAACATTGTTAGAACTAAGCTCATTGTGAGAAGAATTAGGATAAATATCTGTATATACCAATATGCAAAATTATACATTTCAGGTAAAAGAATAAAAGGTAAAAACACAAGAAAAGTCGCAGACAATTCAATAGTAATCGCAATGATTTTAAAGCTATTAGGAATAAAAACTTTGAAATCTGTTGTAATACCTAGAACTACCGCGGTTGTTTTCGCTCCAGATTCTCGATCATTTTTTACATCTTTAAAGCCGCCTTCAATCATGTTAAAAAACAAGACGTGAATAAAAATTAATGTAACAATTATTATTGTAAATTTTTCAATATGATGGGTCACTGTGATTGCGCCAAATAAACAGAATAGAGCAATACTTGCTGCTAAGATGAAATCAGACCCGAGAAAGCGTTTTCCCCAAGAATCATACACCAACCCAAGAATAACCGATACTGTTAATATCAATAACGCGAACAAATCTCTGAAAAAAAATATCGCCAAACTAAAAATTAGGACAAAGCATATGATAGAAATAATTTTTGCTGCTCTTATTGGAACAGTTCCTTTCACTAACGGCCTTTCAGATAATTCCTTAGATTTTTTATCGATTTCAAGATCGATAATATCATTGAAAACAAAACCTAAAATGTTAAACGGGATACCGATGAGAAATAAGAAAAGAAAATGCCAGATTTCAAGTGATCCAGTTGCACTTAAAGCACCAAAAACAGCAATGGTAGATATACCCATGGCTTTCAATCTCATCAGTCTTGCGTATTCTTTGATTGTCCCAAGCCCCATATATTTTCCCCGATTGATAATTAATAAAAATTTTTAGTCTGATTCACATTGTTAAGATTTCACCTAATATTTTTTTACTGAGTCGATTTTCATAATCTGGATTCTTTTCCATAATTTTATATGCTGAAAATAAATCCTCATGGTGATCTAGATCTAAATATGCTCTAAAATCATTCATAATTTGGTACGGATACTTTTCTCGATCTAGTCCTTCTATCACTTTAAGATTATTCACTCCTTTTTCCGAAGTAATCGTCCAAAGGTTTGCGGGAGACATTGCAATAATTGATACTCCATCATTCTTCGAAGGACAGATGACGATGCTCTTCCCTTTTTTAGCCAATCCTAAGAATAATTTCTTTTTAATGAAGTCCATGAGAACCCCAGTAAGTAAAGGTATATCACCCGCACAGAGGATGAGTGCATCATAGCTTTTTTTAACAGCCCAATGTTGAATTTGATGTAAAATTGAATTTAACTCTCCTGGCATTAAATCAATTATTGAAATATTATTTTTCGCGCATTGTTTTGAAAAGGTTTTATCGGGTGTAGCAATGAAATAATCCCATGGTTCTTTACAAGTTTCTGTCTCTGAAACCGTGAAGTAAAGATCAGATGCTAAGGCTTCGATAAGCTCCATAGAAATTTTCTGATTAAGAGACAATCTCGATTTGCCATCGTAGCCTTTCATAAGAATTATTGTCACGCCTTTCAATTTTGATCATCCTCATATTCAAAGGGTTGAAGATATTTGAATAAACCTTTAAGACTTTCCATTGTTCGTTTTTGACATTCAGAATCAATATTTTTATTCCATTCCCATTTCTCCCTTCCAAGTTTTTTAAAAAGAATCATTCTGATGTATTGGGGTTGAAAACTGTCTAGATTCTTAAGTTCATGAATAAACATGTTTTCAGAAGCATCTTCATAATAAAGATACCCTGAAAAAGAATGATATTTTTTTCTGGCTATTTTCTCATCTATGGTACCATTACTGATTTGATAGTGAAGCTGTCCTAATCCTCCATGAGACCAATATTTGATATCTGTAAATTTTTTAAGGGGTAATAACGGAAAATCTTTTTGAATTTCTTCTTTAATATCAAACCTTTTTGGAACAGGGACGATATGAATATGGGCATGATCAATTAGACAACTAATATTATCACATGTTGACCCATGTTCAAAAACGACAGAGGGGCCATAGCTATTGTTTATTTCTTTCTTGATTATTTTTATTAATTTTTTTAGGTTTATTATGTCTTTTTGTGGTATTTCTGCCATTGAATGAAAATGATTTTTGTGGAAAATCAGGACATAGCCATCAATGCCTGCTCCAATCATTGGGAGAAGAATAAAGTTATCCCAGGTGCCAAAGAATGTTACGTCATATTTGTATACTTTTTTCATTAGCTTTTTTCCTTTTTCTGGATGACAGAAATAGCATTGTGTAGGTCTCTTTCGATAATTTTTTTTATTCATTTTACTCCAGATGAAGTATGTTCATCTACGGTTAAAGGAACGAGAATACTATTATAATAAATTTGCCACAATTTATACGATAATTGTCGATAATCATCAAATTTTGAGTTTTCAGATAAAAAGCTAATATTTAATAATTACAGTTGAATTGAATATAAACAGATTTTAGTATTGATGATTGGTATGAAATATCTCTTAATCTACCCACCCACCGAATATTATTCTATTTCAAAAACTTCATCCTTAAGTGTTCCAACAGTGCCTCCGTTGGGAGTATTATATCTGGCAAGAGCCCTAGAAAATATTAACAATGACGTAGAAATAATCGACTACAATTCTGAAAAAGTGAGTTATGAGAAATTACAAAAAGCAGTTAATACTGCTGATTTCATAGGAATCTCTATTCTCACAATTTCTCTACAAAAAGCCAAAGAACTCATTCAACAAATACGAGAGATTGATCCTAAAAAACCTATCATTATTGGAGGGCCTCATTGTTCATTATACCCCGAAAGAACATTATTAGAAACAGGGGCAAACATCTGTGTGGAAGGTGAAGGAGAACATACGATATGTGATATTTCACAGTCATTCGAAGGAAAAAAACCTCTCTTAGAAATACAAGGCATTTACTATAAAAATGAAAAAAATGAAATCAAAAAAGGGCCTCCTCCCGTTCTTATTAACAACATAGATCAAATATTATTTCCTTCACATCATCTGGTAAAAAAGTATCGATATGGACAGATAATAAATCCAAAATTACATGGAGGAAAATTCACTTCGATAATAACAAGCCGAGGATGTCCGCATCGATGCAGATATTGTACACGACATTTTTTTGGGATGAACAAATGCAGGTTTAGATCTGTACAAAATATCATAGACGAGTTAAAAGACTTACAGAATACAGGGTATCAATACGTATTTATCGCTGATGATAGTTTTCTTTCCAATCCTCCAAGAGAACATCAGATCATGGATGAAATCATAAAAGAAAAACTGCATTTTGAATTTTTTATTCAAGGAGCGAGGGTTGACACTGCAGATGAAAAGTTGTATAAAAAATTAAAAGATGCAGGAGTAAAAGCGATAGGGTTTGGACTTGAATCTGGTAATCAAGATGTTCTTGACTTCTATCATAAAAACATCACCATTGATCAAATTAGGAAAGCAGTTACCCTATGTAGAAAAACCAGGATTTTTACATTTGGTTCCTTTATTCTTGGTGCTCCCTTTGAAACAAAAGAGCATTTCAAAAATACAATAAAATTTGCTTATTCTTTACCATTGGATTCTGTCACTTTTTATCCTTTAGAATATCGCGCCGGCTCTGACCTTTGGATCGAAGCGATCAAAGATGGTAAAATAAACCCAGATGAATATATCGTGATAAGTGATTCAAAGAGAGGACTTGGTCGTTATCCAAAGGACGAAATTATCAGATATTGTAAAAAGGCTCAAAGGACGTTTCATTTTCGGCCAACTCATCTCATTGATGAGTTTATGTTAGCATGCATAAAAAAAGATTTTACCTTTATCAAGGCAGGATTTAACTTCATAAAATTGATATAAATGATTAAAATGAAAATGAGCGTATCAACGCTTTTGAAGGAATATGCAAAATTATCCAGCGCACATTTTGCTGTTTTATCTGCAATGATTCCACTCATGGGTGCGATCGTAATGGGTGAAATAAATTTTTTTAGACTTCTGTTAGTGTTTCTAATTGGTTTATTCACTCACATCTATGTCTTTGCGTTCAACCATTATTGTGATGTAGAATTGGACCGATTAAATCCTGAGCTTGCCGAAAGACCGCTTGTTAAGGGAACCATTTCAAAAAAACATGCATTGATCTATATCATTTCTATGTTACTGGTTGCCTTACTACTCACGATAACCTATCTTGATTTGGTCGTCTTGGTTTTATTTTTACTAGGGATTCTTTTTGCAACACTGTATGATTTATTTAATAAAAAAATCTATGGGGGAGATATCATACTTGCCGCCTCCGTAACGGTTGGTTGTATGTTTGGGTCTTCTACGGTGTCATTAAAATTTACTGATTTGACTTATATTATTTGGATGCTTGCATTCATACAGGGTTTAAATATGAATCTTGTTGGAGGAGGATTAAAAGATGCAGTCCATGATCATATAAAGACCTCTAAGACAGTTGCCGTAAAATTTGGTGTGACGCTTGAAAACAGGATATTAAAAGTCCCGATTTCCTTTAAAGTAATTGCTTTCATTCTTGGAATTATATATGCTGTGATATCTTTGTCTCCCTTTGTTCTAGGAATTGTAGAATTTCAAATTTGGCAGTTTTTAATGATAATTATTTTGAATATGTTGTATCTTCTTGTGGTAAGGACATTGCTTGCTTCAGGACCGTATGACCGAAATAAAATTAGGGTAAAAATCGTTATTCATTCGAATATAAACTGGTGTATCATCCCTATTTTATTAATGAGCGTTACAAAATGGGCTTTCATTTTACTTTTTTTACCACTTATTGGAAATATAATATCAAATTTTATTATTTATAGGACTATTATTGGACCAAAGATGATGTAAATATGATATAAGGGCTCCACCCTTTGTCATTACTCCTATCTGGAAAAGAACACAAATATATAAGAAAAAAAATTTTATCATCTTCCTTTGGACAAAAATAATTGTATAATACTACCAACAATCTTTTACGTTTAGAAGTATCGTTAAAATGGATGTATGAAAATACTCTTAAACGAATAGTCTATTCGCATAAAAAGGTCAAAAAAATTACAGCGTTAAAGGAGAAATTCGAATGAAGAAAATACGCATCACCGTCTTAAAAACCCTTGTTCAAAAAGACCTGCAACGATACTGTGGTGTCCCCCTTGAAAAATGTCCATGCCTTTCTGAAGGGCAAGTATTTTTTACAACGTACGAGAAACCAGAAGGATTTTGCGATTGGGCGTGGAACGATATTCATCCATACGTCGCATCATTTTTGACAGGAGGAAATTTTACGAAAGGTATCTTTGAAGGATGGATGAAAGATAAGAATACTATGATCGCATGCTGTACCGATGGAATAAGACCAGTGATTTTTGAAATAACGGTAACAAATGCCAAATCATAAGTATATTCCCATCGGGAATACCGGTGAATATTAAAATGCTCTCAGTTGAAGGGCTTTTGACCATTCACAATAATGCTCGCTTCGAGCATACGTGTTTAATCTTCAATGCTAGATGAGTGCTCCCGTCGGGTTCAATGAACTCCTACGAGGCGTATAACAATGCTCGATATATCCGGATTTACCCCAAGGCTCAGAGAAAAAATCTATCGAATCAACGACATCCTGGAGGATCACCGACTACCAATATCTACCAAAATCTACTAAATTGGTATTTGTTTTATTCATACCCTATAACTTCACTAAAAAATTCATTTCAATTTATGCATTTTTTTGCATTTTTTAAAACAAATTATTTAAATACTATTCATAGTATTTCTCTTGTATGAAACTTAAGAAAAGAATTATCAGAAATATCCTAGATTCCTTAGATGAGAAGGTGGCCTCTAAAAAACAACTCATGAATGTCTTTCGTGATGTACTGCAAGGCGACTTCTCAAAGTCCCTCATCACTAATCTCAGAAGGAATAAGGAAATCCTCTACATCTTCAAGGGATATTACTATGTAAAGGATCCTCGTGAACAACAAGGTTCATTCATCCAGTACTCCCCCGAAGAGATGGTCTATGCTATACTCAATAAGATTAATATCCGATGGTATCTCGGTTTGGAAAGCGCCCTTGAACGAAATAAGCTCATCTGGCAGGCTGTGGTAAACCCAGTCATCCTTAACTCAGAATTCTCAGGTAATAAAGAAATCCTTGGCGTCAAATTCCGATTTCACAAAATGAAACGAAACATGTTTGATTTCGGGTACGTAAAGAGAACAACCAAAAACAGAATCACATTTTATTATTCAGATCCTGAAAAAACCTATCTTGACTACATCTACCTTCATAAAAAAATCCCCTCTGAATTATCTGAGGTAAAATGCAATAAAAAAATAAAATCATATCTCTCCTATTATTCAAGAGGTTTTAAAAAGAAGGTCTTAGAATCATGAGGAAAAGAGATTTCCGAAAATACATTGCCTATGTAAAAGAACGACGACGTTCAACCATTGCTGATTATTATATTGAGAAAGACTATTTCCTTTCCTTGTTTCTTTCCACGTGGCGCTCTCTTAAAAAAACGGGAAAAACTACTCATATGGACGCATTGATTTTCAAGGGAGGGACACTGCTTATAAGAAACCACTTGCAGTATCCACGTATCAGTGAGGATCTGGATTTTACCCATGATGATTCCAACAAACTTCGACTCATAGACAATGCGAACAAACGCGAGCAAGAAATCAAAAAACGCATCCTACCTATTCTTGAAGAAATCAAAAGCGTGTGTGATGCAGGTGGATTTGATTTTGACAACGATCGAACAAATACCAGATATATTATGGTGCGTAACTCGCGAGCAGTCTATGTACTCCATTTCTATTACCATTCTTTGATTACGAATGAAGAAATACCGATTAAAATTGAGATAAATTTTCTGGAAAATATCATGCATAAGTGCATTGAGTCACGGATCAATACCATCATTGACACGGACACCTTCTTGAAATCTATTGGCTATGATCTCGGAAACATCACGATGAAGACCTATCCTCTTGAGGAAATCATTCTTGAGAAATATCGCGCTATTCTCACAAGAGAAACAGTAAAGGAACGGGATGTTCTTGATTTATATCTCATCTATCAAGGAGGCAACGATGTCTTCAAAGTTGATACGAACTCGATTCTTACAAAGATTCAAAGTGGGGTTTTAATTGCTCCTGATTTGAGGAAGAATCTCGAAAAAAATTGTCGATTATTCCAGAACGAAGCAGTTGTTGAATCCGACGATGACATCAGCCGTTTTACTTTGGTGGACGTCAATAATACCCAATATGGTAAATTTAAAAATCTCTTACATAAGAAGTTAAAAGCGATTTGTGTGATGAGAAAATGAAACACTTGAAACATGAATTTTTCGAAACCCCTAGAATAGTTAATGCTAATATATAGCATGCTCCCGTCGGGATTTGAACCCGAGTCGAAGCCTCGAGAGGGCTTCATGATTGGCCGCTACACTACGGGAGCAACAATTACCCACCAGATGCAACCTGCAACAAACAGAACTCCTGGTTATCATCTACTATCTCATCAATCGGTATCGGTGCATTGTTCTTCAAGACGATGAACGCGTCAGGCCGCAACTGCATCATCCGTAAGAGATCAGAGACCGTCGTACCTTTTTTAACATCGACTTCTTGTAATACGTTGCGTGGTACTATCTTAACTTTTATCTTCATCGGACCGATATCGATATAAAAAAGCCTTTGATTAAACTTTTTACCTGCTTCTCCCGGATGCTGGGGTAGCTAAGCCTGGTTTAAAGCGATAGCCTCGAGAGCTATTGGTGCTTGTCACCGCAGGAGTTCAAATCTCCTCCCCAGCGCTAATCATTAGCACGGTTATTTAAGAGAAGAAAAATACAATTTTTTATAAAAAGTGATCCCTACTTTTATTTATCAGTAAATTCGTGTTCTTTTTGCAGCGAGAGAGCATATTCTTATACAGGATAAAAATAGATTTATTAATCATTAGGTATTTTTGGAATTGGATTTCTAGGGGGAGTAACATAGTTTGAAATATCATTTAGGGTTAATAGTGGGAGTAGCTGTTCTGCTTATCTGTGTTGGATTTAGTGGTTGTTTAGAAACTAATCTAGATGAAACTAGTGATGAAGAACCACAATCTGAAACAGGGTTTGAGTGGTTTCAGATAGGAAACACACTGCCTATAACCCAACTCCAAACCAAGCAGTCAGAAGAACTGGCGGACAATCACATTGGAGGTCAATGGGATGTTGTTGACCTTGGTGGAATCATTGACAGCGAGATTTTTGGCCTCGGCTTGAAGTGGGTGCGCTTGGGAGTCAGTGATACTAGCGGGGGGATAGACTGGGGTGGGTCTGAACTCTACGTCGATCCAGCTCTTGATGGTTGGATCAGTAGAGTAGATAATGGTGGTGTGACTATCGCGTTTATGCTTTCCTTTTGGGACGAAGTAGGTGAGAGGGGAGAGAGTGGTCCGAGATTTCGGACGCAGGAGGAAATACAGCGTTGCTTGGACTTCGTGCGAGCCATTGTTCGCCACTTCAAGGACCGTGTTGAGTATTTCGAGATATGGAATGAACCAGATATTGGACCTGAGATACGTGTACAACGGATAGAGGTAGACGATTACATAAATCTGACTAAGCAAGCTATTCCGGTCATCCGCCAAGAGTACCCAGAGGCGAAAATAATAGTGGGAGCTGTCATCCCTTTCAGTGAGCCACCATATGCACGTGATTACTTCTTTAACATCCTGAAGTCGGATGTAATGCCTTTGGTGGACGCTGTTTCTTGGCATTGTCATACTCGAGAATCACCAGAATATGCAGCGGAGTACTACTACAACTATCCATTTCTAGTCCAGGAAATAAAGGACGTGGCCTCCGCCCACGGATTTAAGGGCGAGTATATGGCTGAAGAGGTACAATATCAAAGTCCCCAGGGACCCATTCCCAACGAACCCTGTATATACACTGAGACTGTAGCTGCAAAGTACTATGCTCGAAGCATCGTGATTCACTTGGGCATGGGTGTTACCGTAGGACTGGCTGGAGTCTCTCAGAGCCGGGCGGTGGTTTTCCCTACGCTTCGAAACCTATGTACCATCATGACCGGGGCTGAGCCTGTAAGCCTACCAATAGAAATACAAAACGATGTAACGAACATAAAGAATTATAGTTTCTCTCTGCCCAACTCCGACACGCTTATTGCGCTTTGGACAGATGGTGTTGCGGTTGAAAATGACACGGGGGTAAATACCACAATCATCATAAATGGAGTTGAATCTAGTAAAGTGATTGCAATTGACGTCATAGACGGATATGAACAACAATTGTTATCCATTAATGATAATGGTAATTTAACTATTCCAAATCTATTGGTTAGAGATTATCCTTTGATACTCCAAATCTCCCGCCCCGTGTAATAACACCCATACTTTTATTTGCAGAAAGAAAATCATGATATGCTAAAGCACGATTTTGTCCATTTTTTTAGGCGGGAACTGAACAATTAACACTGATGTCCGCCCCCGACATGCTATTAATTATCATGGTATTTTAACAGATCAGTGGTTCCCCAAAGCGTTTCCAATACGACGACACCGGTTGAGGTACTAAAAATCCTCATCTTTTTCTCTTTTTTGATCATTTGATTCTCACAAAGTCCGGCCACTAAAATCTAATATTCCAATAAACATATATACATCACGGAATATTAATCCTATGGATTCCTATGAGACATACCGAGAAATCCCAAGTCCTCATTTTTTTGATACTCCTTGTAATGATAGGAACCTCCTTTACCCATGTGTCATTATCCAAAAACCTTTCTTCGATTGATGAACAAGGAGGCAGGACGTTCAATGGACAGATCCTGTTTGCCCCCTATTATGGAACAACAACCTATTTAATCGATAGCACTGGTGCAATAAATCATACGTGGTCAAGCTCGTATCGACCTTTTACTGAAGCGTATTGGTTAGGAAATGGTACTATTCTGCGTCCGATTATTTCTGGCGGTGGTGGTGTTCAAAAAATTTTATGGGATGGAACACTAGCGTGGGACTATAGATATACAGTGAATGGATGTACCTGCCATCATGATATTAAGTATTTACCAAATGGAAACGTGCTTATGATAGTGTGGGTAACAAAAACACGTACTGAAGCTATTGCTGCAGGGCGTAATCCAAATACCATCGAAGGAAACACATTTACGCCTGACAAAGTTATTGAGGTGCAACCGACTGGCGCAACAAGTGGGACGATTGTCTGGGAATGGCACGTGTGGGATCATCTCATCCAGGATTATGATTCATCAAAAGATAACTATGGTGTTGTTGGAGATCACCCGGAATTAATTGACATTAATTTTGGCGATCCTTTTGTGGGTGATTGGCTTCATACGAATTCAGTTGATTATAACCCAGAGTTTGATCAAATACTCATTGACATCCATAATTTCAATGAAGTCTGGGTCATCGATCATAGCACAACAACCGAAGAGGCAGCAAGCCATACCGGCGGAAACAGCGGGAAAGGAGGAGATTTATTATATCGTTGGGGTAACCCAGAAGCATACGATGCTGGGACTGCGAGTGATCAAAAATTATTCTTCCAACATGATGCCTCATGGATAAAACCTGGATATCCAGGTGAAGGACATATTCTTGTATTCAACAACGGCAATAACCGCCCGGAGGGACAATATTCTTCTGTGGATGAATTTGCTCCACCTGTGGACTCCAATGGTGAGTATTATCTCGAACCAGATTCGGCGTATGGTCCTGAAGACTACACATGGAGTTATACTGCGAATCCCCCAAATAGTTTCTATTCACAAGTTTTTGGTGGTGCACATCGCCTCAAGGACGGGAATACCCTTATTTGTAATGGGATTCCAGGGAAGTTCTTCGAAGTAACCCCCGATGAAACCATGGTATGGCAATGGACCAACCCGTATCCAAACCCGAACCAAAACTCCGTGTTTAAAATCGATTATATTGCTCCTGAAGAACCACCCGTGCCGAATACCCCAAATTTGGATTGTTCTGGCAGTCTTTCATGGGCTAATATCAAACCAGGTGCAACAGTGATAGGAAGTTTTCAGGTACAAAATATTGGGGATGCAGGTTCACTATTGAATTGGACTGTCAATACCTCATCAATAACTTGGGGAACATGGTCATTCACTCCGGCATCTGGATCAGATTTAACTCCAGAGGATGGGCAAGTGACCGTACAAGTATCAGTCGTTGCTCCAAATGAAAAAAATTCGGAATTTCAGGGTTACCTTAAAGTTGAGAACCAAGACAATTCCACAGATTTCGGTTTAATTCCAGTGTATCTCAAAACACCATTGAGCAAAGATCTCTATTTCCAACAGTTCTTCGAGAGAATGTTCCAACAGTTCCCACACGCATTTCCTCTACTGCGACATTTGTTAAGGTACTCATAGCCTTTGTCTTTTTTTTTTATTATTTGATTCGTACAAAAAATCATAAGGTTAAACCGATACGATTCTAACCTCTTTTTTGGAGGGAACTGTAACCCCGGGGATGTATGTCCGCCCCCGACATTGAATGGAATTGGGGCGTCCTTCTAATAAAATAATTTTACCGGTAAAATGGAGCCAATATCTCCTCCCCAGCGCTCTATATTATTATATGTGAAATTCTAATTTCCTCTCCAAACATATAAACCTACCTGAAAAGTTAATTAGAAACTGATTCTAACCACCTTCCAATTATTATTATATATAAATACTTAATTATAAAATTCATACGTGATTAGCGGTGAGATGTGTTGTAATGTTTAACACTAATTCACCGGTGACGTTCACTTCATTCCAGTCAATATTATCAAACACGTCCCCCACGGTATGATTCAACCCATCCCTATGATGCATAAGCCACGGGAAATCCTCTACAAAACATACCGTTTTAACTGTAAATAATCTCTTTATTGCAAATATGTCATCGTTACTTGGGGCTCCCTCTGGCCACCATCTTTTCGTAATATTTGTATTTCCTACTCTTTCCGTATAATTTGTTCTTTCTACAACCGGCCAGATTTCATTCATAAATCTGAAATTGTTAAATATGAGATTGAGGGTCAGTCGTGGATAGTCTTGGGAGGAACATACTTGATTCATATCAATTACATAAATAATATTTTCATCCTTATGAGTCGCCTCATAATACTTTGCTCCTATGCAACCTGCTTCTTCACCGCCAAATCCAATAAATTTTATAGTATAATTTGGTACAATATGATAATCAGTAAAGTATTTGGCAATACCCATTACTATTCCCATTCCAATCGCTGCATCGCCAGTTCCCTGACACCAGACAGAATCATACAGACAATCAACAAGTACTGTTTTACTTGGATCAGTTCCATTCAGTGTTCCTATCACATTATAACTGACTACAGATTTGTTATACATTTCTGATATATTAAAATCGATTGTATAATTGTCAATATCATTCATTATTCTATTGCATAATGTCCCATTGATAAAAATACTGGGTGGTTTTTTCCCAGCTGAATTACAAACAGTGTCATGGGTATCATTAGTAAAATCATACACAATTTTTCCTTTACAATTATGGAAAAATGTATCCAAAAACGACTGCTCTAAATCCCTTCTAATATAAGTAATACCAATACTTGGAATGATTCGTATTGGATAGAAAAATTCTCTCATTAATTTAAGACCAAGGGGTAAAGATGGATTCGGATTTCTGCTTAATCCCCCTTCAATATCAGAGATAAATACATACGCTTCTCCTTTTTTATCGTACGCAAGAGCGTTGATCCATCCTAGAATTGTCTTCGGCCATTGTTTTATTTTCAATCCTTCATAGGTAAAATTAATTATTTTTTCGTGAACAAGCGGAGGCTCCAGTTTTATTGCGTTAATACAACAATCGACGATCTCCCTGTAATTATTACTTTTATTATTAAGTATCAATTGATAATCTAAAACATCATATGCTTGTATAAGCTCTGGATCTTTTGGGGTATTATTAATTCGCTCCTTTGTGGTATCTAACCCTAATTTTGTCATATTCTCATACAGAATCTCTGCAGCTTTATGCTCTCCTTTTGTCCCAAAAGATCTGCCTTTCGCAATCTCACCAGCTGATTCATTATACTCCGTGAATATAATGTAGCTAAGCGCCCTGGTAATGTTGTAGATATATTCTATGTCCAATACGCTCGTATAAGGTATTGAATCATTGTCCTGATATGTAGGACTGGTATTCATGCCGCTTATATTTGGTATAATACTCGTCATAAGAAAAAGATCTATTATTCCAACAACCAAACCTTTCGTCCATATCCCATTTCGCATTATCCTTCTTCCTCCCTGTAAAAAAAACGGGTTAAAGAAGGGTATCTTATCTATCAATTTAAATGTTTTGAAAAAAATAAATTTCATAACAGAAGGAACAAAAGATTATGAGATCGATTTTATCTCTGCAATCAAAGATCGGAATTTCTAGGTCTTGAGGAGAAATCATTAAATTATTACCGGTAAAATAGGTATTCGAATCTTTTCCCCAGCGTAATCATTACCGGACAACTTTTAGTGAAACAACAATAGATATACCTATTCATAATCATAAAACTTTAGAGAGCGAATGAAAAAATAAAAAGATAATGGGGAGGAGATGTAGCCCCATTAGGGGTTTACTTTTATAAAGAACAAAAAGATAGTACCAGTTCGTTGTATCATTGCTGATGGACCATCGGGTATCCATGCTTCAACTTTGATAATGGTTGATCCTAAGCCAAGTATCAAACGAGATTTTATAGTTGCACTTGAATTTTCTGGAATCGTGAGATTCATCCCTGTTGTTTCTTTACCAATAAGCACTCCGTAATGTAAAGTGATGTTCCAATTTACATTTGAAATTTCAACATCGCCTGTATTACGAATTTCTGCACTAACCTTGAATAAACCTCCTTTCACATTTTTTACTTCGATATTTGGGCCGGCAATCTGGACAACTAACGGATCAGACCACGGGCCGTCAACTATAGCATCTTTTGCTTTCAGTTTAACATTATATGTTCCACCATACTTCCACGAATGGGTTGCTACAACAGTAGTACCAGATGGATATGGACCAAGCCAACCACTGTCAGTACCGTCACCCCAGTCGAAAAGATAGTAAATATCATCTCCGTTAGGATCTATTGTATTTCCTGAATAATTATATTCGACATTTACCCTCCCGCTCGTGGGTCCAGATGGGGGAGCGGGTTTATCGGGTGCACTATTTGATTGTGGTGTTGCGCCAACGGCATCATCGGCATAATATGCAGTAAATGGATGTAGGTATGAATAAGGGGCATCTGAATACGCTGTATGGCCTGTTGCATTGAATACAGCGGCCATGACCATAATGTTTCCATTTTGAATACCTCCAAAGTCATGCGGGGGGCTAAGACCATCATTGTAGTTATGTCCATCCCACGTTATAGAATCTGACCATGTGCCACTCGGATCGATAGAGATAACTTCGTTGAACGCATAATCCAGAAATGCAAACGTGTAGGGATGATTTTGGGCGTCTACCCAACCCATCGTTGATACTATTTCTGTGACATACACTCGGATACGTCCTTTGTATAGTGCCGCATCTTTATTTTGCACTGAAACTTGTATGTCCATCGTTGCGTTTCCAAGCCAATTAATAGTGAGGACTGTTTCGATGTCTGGTACCGCTCTGTTACCGCATTGAGTAATGCTGGTATTAAACTGACTCATCGTTTGTTGTATATTATCATTTACGCTCCCACAATACACTTGATAACCACCATCAAAAAATGTATCAGGAATATAATATAAATTGTATTCAGCCGCTCGAGCATCGGCATGTGTATTATGTTCTAGTGCTAATGAGGTATAATAAAAAGGATACCATCCCCCGTAATAGATGTTCTTTAAAGCCGTATGGACATATGGACAATGAGGGCACCATGCTGTGGAGCCATACTCTGCAAAAACCGTATGTGTAAAGGTTCTATCTCCTAAATTATTAACATTCTGGGTTTCCACGTCACTTTGTAGTGCAACTGCTTCAAGTCCGCTTACGACGAACATTACTATTATTATAAATGGAATTAATTTTTTCATGTATACAACCCCCTTATAATTGCTAATGCACATCTTATATATATTATTTTTCGTATGAGGGTATAAAAAGAACTGTATCATTCAAAAACGTTTTCATTTAATCGTCCCCCAATTAAAAAATAGATGGGAGTCTGTGTGATGGTTTCTGCCATAAGAACCACCCATGTGGAGAAAAGAGTGGCTGTCGTAGACTTAAATATCCTCCACTGAATTCCTAATTAATCTCATCCAATGAGGAAAAGAAAGCATGAAAAACAAACGTTTAAGGCTGTAATAATAAGACTAGAAGGTATTGGAACATGGACCTACCTTGACATTCCCTTTGATGTTAAAAAAATCTTCGGGGCAATCTCACGGATAAAAGTCAAAGGAGTCATAAATAATGTTCCCTATCAAAGCACGCTCCTCCCGTATGGGGACGGAACGTTTTTTATGGCCGTGAACAAAACCATCAGAGACCAATTAGGGGTATCCGCAGGAGACTCCGTGACCGTGCAAATGTCTATGGATACAGACCCTCGACAAGTACCACTCCCAGACCTCTTTGCAAAAACCTTGAAAAAACATCCCAACGAAAAAGTACATTTTGACAAACTTTCCTACTCCCACAAAAAAGAGTACGTAGAATGGATTCTTGCTGCAAAGAAAGAAGAGACAAGGGAACTACGCATCATGAAAGCGATTAGCATGCTTTCCACAAAAAAATCACCCAAACAAAGACAATAGAATCATTTTAAAAAATCCCTGAAAAAAGGGTTTTGCGGTACGATGAATACAGTCAAATATATTGTTGATTTTCAGTATCATGCTTGTGTAATCTATTGTACTTTTGTAAATGGAGATCCGTTAAGATACAAAATAAAGTTTTGCTCATCGAGATAGTAGGTAAAAGAAATCTCCATGGATGGTCGCCCGTTCCCCGGTGACCACGTTCCATTTCCCGGTCGCGTCCCATTCGACGGCCAGGTGCCATTCGGCGGCCACGTACCATTACCCGTTGGTCGTGTGCCATTCCATTGCACGGTCCCGTTCCACGGCCGTGTGTCGTTCAACGGTTGTCTTCCACCATATGGCCCACCTCGACTAGTAAAATCCGGGTGTAGTAACAAGGTTTCACCATCGACCACATAGGTGTAATTCATGGTATACGAACCGCGTTCATTCAAAAGCGTCGCTTCTACCCTCGTATCGTTAAAAATTAATTGGGAAATAGATGTATTGTTCCCCCCACGAACCATAGACATTTCCACATTTCCCGTCCAGGTCCCAGTGAGCTTATTGATATTCCCTATGGTATTTTGGTTTGCGGTCTGAGTCGTGGTGCATCCACTGAGACTTACCAGTGCCAAAAATAGTACTACGCTCGTGGCGAGTACCTGTACACTTGTTTTTCTCTGGCCCATCATGTTATTCACTCCTCATAGCTTCTACTATCTGCAGATTCGCTGCTTTTCTTGCGGGAATTAACCCTGATATGATCCCGATAATGGTGGAGAACAACAGTGCGAACAGGACGAGCTCCGGGGTCACCACCGCAACTGAAGTGCTGGTCCCCATTCTTCCCATGCCCATGATGCTGATCCCTATGTTGGAGATAATACCCACGACAATGAACCCGAGAAATACCCCCAAAAGTCCGCCCATGAGGCCGATGATTCCTGATTCTGTGAGAAAGAGTTTCATGATTTCCGAGTTCTTTGTCCCTATGGATTTTAAAATACCGATGAGTCGTGTCCGCTCCATCACTGACATAAACATGGTGTTGGCGATCCCGATCGCCCCAACAAGAAGGGAGATTGCTGCAATACCGGTCAAGAAAAAGGTGAGCGTCGCCATGGTGCTTTGAATGGTCTGAAGCATCGCGGTTGGTGACGTCACCGTAAAATCCGCGGTATCAGATGTGGCCATTCGCGAAGTATAGAGGACCTGATCAACGTTTTGTATGATTTGATCAACCGCATTCGTGTTTGTTATCTTCACCTGCAGCGAGGAATATTGATCAGAGTCAAGCCCGGTGACAATATCTCGCGCAGCCCCAAGTGTCATGAATATTGTTCTGTCGTCTCCCCCGAATCCCCCGGTGCCGGATTGTTGAAGTATCCCGGCGACACTGAATGTTTTTCCCCCGATTTTTATCGGGCTGTTCTCTGTAAGGTTCGTGCCAAATATCTCATGGGCGACGTTATACCCAACAAGGACGCTTGTTCCGTCTCCCAGCTCAAGGAATCTTCCGGATTCCAGTTTTGATGTCGTCATTGAATTCCACGCAGTGGGGTTGATGCCTTCGATGGTCACCGTCACGGTCTGTGCCAAATATTGTACCGATGCCCGACCAGTAATGATCCCTGAGACTGCATCGACACCCTGCGCAGTGAGTATCGCATTGATGTCTTTATCGGTCAATTTCGGCGTCGACGTGCTTGATGTAGTTCCAGTTGTTTGAGAGAACCCACCACCAGGTTGGAATCTTTCTCCGAAGCCACCCTCTGGTCCCTGTGCCCGTGTCCGTCCAGCGCTCACTGTGATGACATCGGTGCCAAAGCTTGACAGCTGTGTCCTCATATTTTGAGACATCCCTGCACTAATCGACAGCATGGCAATTACTGCTGCAACCCCGATAATAATCCCTAGGATGGTCAGCCAGCTGCGTAACCCGCGATGGGTCAGACTATTGAGTGATAGCTTGAGGGTATCAGCCAGTTTCATTCTTTTCGTCCTTTGAAGAATTTCGAAATACGAGAGAGCTTCTTTTTCCGACCTAATTGAATGATACCGATAACGATGATGATACCGGCGACGCCTATGGCGATGTACACAAGACTGTTTCCTGAGCCGCCAGATGATTGTGATTGACTGAATCCTCCAAAACTGTTCGTTGTTCCTGTACTGCTTCTATAGGAGCCAAAGGAGGAACTAGTGGACATGGTCACCTGTTTCTGGATTGTCTGCCGTATACCAAACACATCGGTATACGATATTTGGACAAGGAGCGAATTCCCCCGAAGCCCTGCAAAGGATTGGTTCGTAAACGGGTTTCGGCCGCTAAAATTCCTCAATGGTTGAGTACCCGCTCCCGTTCTATTGAAGCCGGGGAACTGCGTAGTCGAATTACTAGTTGTTGACGTGAGCTGGAATGTTGTTAAGGTGTAATCGCCGGCGTTAAGATTCCCTAGACTTGCGGAAGATACGCCACTTGCCTGATAATTTGGTTGTTGAGGAATTGATACAATCACCGATGATGCAACATTCGCTCCCGTGTTCACGACGGAAAATGTTGTTGATCCGCTGGTCGATTGTTGTACCACAAGGTCGAAGGTTGTTGTGCCGCTGATCTGCATGCCAACCGTTGATATCACTGTTTGTTCGCTTCCAGTCTGATCATAATACGTCATGGTTATTGTCAGCGGGTAAATACCAGGTGAAATCCCTGAGCTTGCCATCACGACAATGGGAAGCGCTGTATGGTTCATCGCAGCAATCGACGGGATCATGATCCTGTTATCCGAGCCAACGGGGAGGATCAGGTTATTTGAATCCGACCATGAGAAGAGAACATTATGGAGGTCAGCCCCGGCATTATTTGTGATGTTAAACGTAAGGGTTGTTGCTTCTCCGATAGTTATCGAAGATGGCGACACCGATGCGATATCCAAGACGGTTGCATCTTCCACCTTGATGACAGCGGTTTGCCGGATCGTCCCGGCCCCTCCGGTTACCTCAAAAACCACTTGATATAAACCAGGGGATGCTGTGGTGGGAACCCGAAACTCATAAATGAGCGAAGAGGACGCTCCGCTGTCTAAACTACCGACATCCACATCCCAGTTTCCCTGTGGAATAACCACGGTCGGATCCCAGGAACTCGCGGTGATTTGAACGTCGCTAGCCGCACTCCCGAGGCTCTTCACATTCACCTCGAGGTACCCATCTGTCCCGGGTGCGACAATCGTAGGATTTGAGGTAAACGTCACCTGCAGTCCTGCCGCAGATGCATCGATAACTCCCAACGCACTAACGACAAACAGACTACTCAATACCAGCGCGATCATAAAAGATGTTCTCTTCATATTTTAACCACCTACCTTTATTCGTCCATCGACGATATGAACGATTGTTTCAGCATATTGTGCAATCTCCAGCTCATGGGTAATCACGGTTACGGTCATTTTCTTCTCCTTTTGCAATGTTAATAAAAAATTCATAATCTCCGCCTTCGTTTTGGTATCTAAATTCCCGGTGAGCTCATCCGCAAGAATGATATCCGGATCGTTTGCAAGCGCGCGGGCGATCGCAATGCGTTGCTGCTCCCCACCAGACAACTGGGAGGGAAGATGATGCGCCCGATGCTCCAAACCGACCGCACTTAATAGCTCGCGAGCCTTTTGCTGTCTTTCTTTTTTGTCCTTCTCGACGACGATCATCGGAAGCTCAATATTTTCCAAAGCGGTCAACGTCGGATGGAGGTTAAAAAATTGAAAGACAATGCCGATTTTTTTCCCTCGTAGCCGAGCAAGATCCGATTCTTTCAAGGTTGCTATGTCGACGCCATCAAGAATGACTTTTCCTGAGGTTGGCGTGTCTAGCGCGCCGATCATGTGCAGCAACGTTGATTTCCCTGAGCCGCTCGGGCCCATGATCGCGACGAACTGCCCTTTGTTTATCTTCAGGTCAACGCCTCGTAGCGCGGGGGTTTCAACGCCGTCCATCTTGTATATTTTTTTCACGTCTTGAAGTTCGATGACAACATCATTCATGATTTCACCTTACTATTCAGCGGGTCTTTTGTTTACCTCATTTCATCGTCCGCCTTTTTTTGTTATACCTTAATGAATGCTCCTGTGTTTATAGTGATTTTTCCCAATTCATTCCCAATTCAGTCCCCAATCTGGAACAACCAACGCTTGTTGTGATAAACTCAGCAAAAAACCAGCATCACGTTTCCCTTCTTTCTGTCGATAGGGTATCCCTCTCCAAAATTCTTTATGAACAAAGGCAAATAGTCTCAATGTCGAAAATTCCATTAAAAAAAAGAAGAGTTGTGCCAAGGAGGAAAAAATATGAGGAAGAGAGGAAACGGTAGGCACAACTCATCATATTTATTAAGTCGCAGCTGGTCGCTGTCCGAGTTTAACAGGGATGTCGAGAACCTGGTGGTTTCGAACGATCGTAAGGGTGATGGTTTGGTTCGGCACCGCGTGTTCCTCGATGTAAGACATGAACGCGTCTCCATTGATGATGCGTGTTCCGTCCACGGCAATGATGATGTCTCCACCGGTTATGATCCATTCGCCGTTAATATTCACTTGTCGGGTCCCACCCTTGAGTCCAGCTTTATCCGCGGCACCTCCACGGGTTATTTGAGTAAGTAGCCAGCCATAGGTGACGTTGACGCCCATTTCTTGGGCTATCGAATATTTCATGTCAACGCCTGAAACTCCAAGCCATGCATGTTGATCGTACGAGCCTGTCGTCACAAGCGTCGGTATCTCCCTCAGTATGGTCGTTGAAGGAATCGCAAACCCAAGGCCATTGGAATTTTGAATAATCGCGGTGGTAATCCCGACGACCTCTCCATGGTAATTTAACAGAGGGCCTCCGGAGTTACCCGGGTTGATCGGCACGCTTGTTTGTATGATATTAGCCACCGGGAAATTACCCGCGATCGAGTCCTGGATTGTCCTTCCGAGTTGGCTGACGACACCAGTGGTAAGGGTCCCGCCGAGCCCAAACGGACTGCCAATGGCAATCACTGGGTCACCAACCTCAAGGACAGACGAACTGATGATTTCAATCGGGTTAAATTCCTCGGCAGGTGCCTGCACCGATAGCACCGCTAAATCCGAGTATGCGTCAGAGCCGATGACGGTCGCAGGGTAGGAGTCGCCGTTGGAAAAGGTGACAGTGATGTTCATTGCGTCGGCGACCACGTGTTTATTGGTGATGATGACCATCTGGTTATTATAATCGTACACGAAACCAGACCCTTGCACCTCGGAAGACTGTGTCCCGAAAAACGAGTACATGTTGACGACCCCGTAGATGACGACGACGGAGTTTCGAACATTGTCGTATAACAGCGCCAAAGAAACGTTGTTATACAGATACGTGATATTTTGG
>Ga0315279_10001014_pt1 | contig 48830 bp, 37 predicted proteins | sample YL17G06_20_MG_FD_203694 | JGI IMG/M metagenome (GOLD analysis project Ga0315279, IMG submission 203694) | Sediment microbial communities from Yellowstone Lake, YNP, Wyoming, USA - YL17G06_20 | ecosystem: Environmental > Aquatic > Freshwater > Lake > Sediment | place: USA: Wyoming | collected... | reverse complement strand
GGCCACTAGTCTGCCCCATCCATCCACAGGCGCTCCAGCGACACTGAAGGGGCAGCACCGCCGCTGGGGATTAAGGATGATGGCCTTCAAGGGTCAGGTCCGAGAACTGGTGAGAAATCCGGGCTAGAATTGCCGATACCCCATGCGTCCGGACCTTTTGAGCGTGTTTTAACCCGGAGTGGGTCCCTCGCGAACCCCCGGGGATAATTGCGAACCTGTAGCCTGGAGCACCCAACTCAGTGCTTCCCATTTATGGCTTTGAAGGATTAGACTCTTTGGTCGCAGCCTGATGAGCATCAACATTGGACTTGATATCGGGGCCGTCAGTCTTAAACTCGCCGCCATCGGTGCGCCCGCGGATGCGCCACTGTTACGCAGTCTGGCCGAGAAATCGGAAACCTTTTATGCCGTGGAGTTTCCTGCAGCGACCCCCTTTGCTGGTCGCCCCTTGGTGCTGTCGCGCTATCGACGGATCCAAGGCAGTCCCATGCAATCGACGTTCGATGTGCTGAAGGAGTTCTACGACTGCGTCCCGGAGGAAAGCGTCGAAGGGATTCGGGTCACCGGCTCAGGCAGCCAGCTTATCGCCAAGATCCTGGGCATCTATTTCGAAAACGAGTTCCGAGCGATTGCGAAAGGCCTACGGGTTCTCTACCCGCAGGTTCGGACGGTTTTCGAAATGGGAGGTGAGTCGTCCAAATACATGCGCCTGGACCCGACGGTGACCGGGAAGCACCTGGGCATCGTGGATTACCAGACAAGCGGAGAATGTGCGGCAGGCACAGGGTCCTTCATTGACCAACAGGCTTCGCGGCTGCTCTATTCCATCGAAGAAGTCGGAGCGGCAGCGTGCGGCGCAAGCTGCCCGGCGCGGATTGCGGGCCGCTGTTCAGTCTTCGCCAAGACGGACATGATCCACGCCCAGCAAAAGGGCTACACGACGGACCAGATTCTGCGCGGGCTGTGCGACGCCGTGGCGCGAAACTTCAAAGCGAGCACCGTAAGAGGCCGCCCGGTGGTTCCTCCGGTGGCCTTTATTGGCGCAGTCGCCTTGAACCTGGGCGTACGCAACGCCCTCCGCGAGGCATTCAAGCTGGGCGAGGACGATTTCCTGGTTCCCGAACTCTACGCCTGGCTGGGCGCCGCAGGCGCGGCGCTGCTCGAGGCCGAAGAATGGCGCAAGCGGTCGTTCAAGCGCATCCACCAATTGCGGCAGCACGACGCGGGGAAGCAGAGCTTTGACCTTACCGATGCGCTCTCCATGGCGGATGTGGTCCTGCTGCGCAACCGCACGCAAAAAGTGGAGCCGCCCAGGCAGAAGGTGGAAGCGTACCTGGGAATCGATGTTGGCTCGGTGAGTACCAATCTGGTGGTCCTCGATGCGGACGCAAACCTCCTGAAGGAGATTTACCTCCCTACCCAGGGCCGGCCCATCGAAGTGGTGGACCACGGCCTGAAGGAGATTCAGGCCGAACTCGGGGCTTTCCTCGACATCCGCGGGGTGGGAACGACGGGCTCCGGCCGTGAGCTGACCGGTGAGCTTGTCGGGGCAGACACGGTGAACGATGAAATCACCGCCCACAAGACCGGGGCCATGCACGTGTGCCAGCAACTGGGCATGGAGCCTGTGGATACGATCTTCGAGATTGGCGGGCAGGATTCCAAGTTCATCCGCATCGACAACGGCGTGGTCGTAGACTTCACCATGAACGAAGCTTGCGCCGCCGGCACCGGCTCCTTCCTGGAAGAGCAGGCGGAAAAACTGGGGATTTCCATCAAGGAAGAGTTCGCGCGCCTGGCGCTCGCTTCTGCCAATCCCGCCCGGCTGGGCGAGCGCTGCACGGTGTTCATGGAGCGCGACGTCTCGGCGCTGCTGCTGAAGGGGGCGGAGGTGGGGGACCTCTGCGCCGGCCTCGCTTATTCCGTGGCGCTCAACTACCTCAACCGGGTGGTGCGCGGCCGGAGGATCGGCAAGGTGATCTTCTTCCAAGGCGGAACAGCTTACAACGACGCCGTGGCTGCGGCGTTCTCGCAGATCCTGGGTAAACCGATCATCGTGCCCCCGCACAACGGGGTCATCGGGGCCATCGGGATGGCACTCCTCGCGCGCGAGCGGATGCAAGGCCACGGCCAGCCCAGCCGCTTCCGCGGCTACGACCTCTACCGCGTCAACTTCACGGCGCGCGACTTTGTCTGTAAGGCTTGCTCGAACTACTGCGACATGAAGGAGTTTGTGATCGAGGGGGAGAAGACCTATTGGGGCGACCAGTGCTCCGACAAGTTCCGCAAGCGCGCGCGTTCCGACCGCAAGCCGATCATCGAGGACCTGGTCGAATACCGCGAAAAGCTCCTGGAGGAGGTCCTGGTGCCGGGCAAGAGCGGGCGGCCCACGGTCGGCATTCCGCGCGCCATGTTCTTCTATGACCACTTCCCGTTCTGGTGTGCCTACTTCCAGGAACTAGGCTTCAACGTGGTGGTTTCCTCGCTCACGGACCGAAAGATTTCGGCCCAGGGGGAGGAGCTGGCCATTGCCCAACCCTGTTTCCCCGTCCAGGTGGCGCACGGGCACGTTCAGGAGCTCCTCGAGCAGGGTGTAGATTACATCCTGATCCCCAACGCCGTTAATGCTGAGGCACCGAACTCGCACGTGGACTCTCACCTGTGTCCCTGGAGCCAGACGCTGCCCTTTGTCGTGCGGGCGGTCCCGCAAATGGAGGAGGCGCGGGAAAGGTTCCTGTCCCCTACCGTCTACTTCCGCTTCGGCCGGAAGCATGTGGAGAAGGAGCTCGGCGAATTCGCGCGGGGGCTCGGGCTCTCCCGCCGCAAGAGCGATCGCGCGGTGCTCGCCGCCTACGCTGCCCAGGGCGCTTTCACCGACACCCTGCTGGAAGTGGGAGCGCACGCTTTGGCCAAATTGCAGGCGACCGGCGAGCCGGGCCTCATCCTCGTGGGACGCCCTTACAACCTCTACGACCGCAGTGTGAACTGTGACATTCCGAGGAAACTGCGGAAGCTTTACGGCGTCAACATCCTGCCCATGGATTTCCTGCCGCTGGATCTAGAGGACATCACCGACGTCAATCCCAACATGTACTGGAACTCGGGCCGGCGCATCCTGGCTGCGGCGCGCATCGCCCGGCGGCACCGCAACTTGGACCTGATCTACATCTCCAATTTCAAGTGCGGCCCGGATTCCTACATCAAGTCGTTCCTCTCCGACGCCTCGGGCAAGCCGTCCTTGGTGCTCCAGTTTGACGGCCATTCGAACGATGCGGGCTTCATCACTCGCTGCGAAGCCTATCTCGACAGCAAAGGATTCCTGCGATGCTCCTCCACCGCCATGTGAGACGGACGATTGGGCCCGAGCACCCGCTGGCCGGCAAGACGGTTTACATCCCCATCATGGCCGAGGGGAGTTCCGAAATCTTTGCGGCGTGCTTCCGGTGGCTGGGTATCGAGGCTTACACCACACCGCCCTCCAACGCGCGCACCAAGGAACTGGGAGCCAAGCACACCAGCGGCGACGAGTGCTATCCCGCCAAGGTCACGGTGGGCGATTTCGTGCGCCTCATCGAGCAGCCGGGGTTTGATCCGGCCCGCGCCGTATTTTTCATGCCCACGGCCGAGGGTCCCTGCCGGTTCGGCCAGTACGCCCCGTTCCTCAAAAAGATCCTGCGCGACCTGGGATACGGAGACGTGCAAGTCCTCTCTCCCACGAGCGAAAACGCGTATACCGACCTGGGGGATGTGGCCACCCCCTTCCAGCGGGGAGGATGGCGGGCGCTGGTATGCGGCGACATCGTCAACCGAGCGTTACTCAAGACCCGGCCTTATGAAACCGTGAGTGGGGCTGCGGAGCGGGCCTACCAGGAGTCCCTGCGCGATGTGTGTGACTCACTCGAAAATAGCTGCGCCGAGCCCGGCTGCCAGCTCCGGTCGCTGGTCGCTTCCGTAGCCCGGGCGCGCGACCGTTTTCGCCAGGTTCCCACCCGCTACGACCCGGACGTTCCCCTCATCGGAGTCGTGGGCGAGATTTTTTGCCGCCTGAATACGTTCTCGAACGACAATCTGATTCGCATGCTGGAAGGTTACGGCGCGGAAGCCTCAGTCAGCCATATCGCCGAATGGGTCATGTATACTAACGCGGAGCAGAAGCGCCGGCTTCGCCTTTGCGGACGGGCTTTTTCGTTGGCGATGCTCGGGGCCTACGTCCGTTCGCACATCCAGCATGCCGACGAGCACGCCTTGCTCGCGCCTTTCCGCGAAGATTTTGTCGGCTACGAGGGTCCCGAGGACATCCAGGAAGTCCTGGAGCTTGCCTGGCCTTACTTGCCCGCTTCCGGAGCGCTGGGCGAGATGGTCCTGAGCGTCGGCATGGCCGCTTATCACGCCTTGCACGGCGCCGACGGCATCATAGACATCAGCCCGTTCACCTGCATGAATGGCATCGTGAGCGAGGCCATCTATCCCAAGCTTAGCAAGGCCTACGGCGGTATCCCCATTCGAAACTTCTACTTTGATGGCACCCAGTCTGACCTCGACCGCGACCTGGGGATCTACCTGGAGCTCGCTCACTCCTACCGGGAGAAAAAACCTTATCCCCGCCACTACCCCGCCTACTTCGCCCAGCCGGTGGCCTAAGCGAGAAAGTGCGCCAGTTACGAAGACCCCGGAGGCTGAACGTCAGAATAGAGGCTAGGGGAACTCGGCGGGGTGGCGCCCCGATTCTATCGGAGCGCTTTCCCGAAGCGCGTAGCGCAGAGTTGTTCTTCAACTCTGCGGCTCTTACTGATCGCACAACCAAAAGCCGCAGACTTAAGAAACAAGTCTGCGCTACATCTGTTGTGGCGCCGCTACTCTTTCCTCCACTCCTCCCAATCTTCCATCACGACCGTTGCCATCCCTTTGACGGCCTCGTGGAGCCAATTCGGCGGGCGCTTGCCCAAGTCGCGGCGCACGGCCTTGAGGGCGCCCTTGCTGCCTTGGTGGACGTTGGCAGTCTCAAATCCCATGGCGCGCAGCAAACGTTCTTCGTCCCTTTTCTTGGGTAGCGCGGCCAACTCGATGCGCGAGCAGTGGGGCGCCAGCCGACGCACAATCCACCTCCCCCGCAGGTGCACGAAGGGATCGGTGACTCGCGCGGCGCTCGTAATGATGGCTTCATAAAGAATTCTCTGTGCGCCCTTGCCACCCTTCGCCCACACGCACGCCGAGGGGGCCAGCGCCTTGGCTTCGCGAGCCACTTTGCCGCCCCGCCACTCCGCCAGGGCCACGTACCGCTCCCGGCCCAAGCTGCCCAGACCGGCAACCCGATGGGCGAGGCGGTAGGGAAGACCCCGTTCCGGCATCAGCGCTTCAAGCCCTTGGCGCGCGCTCTTCGGAATAGCGCTCTTCAGGGTGGGTAGGGCGTCCATCTTCTTCCAGAATTGGACCGGGTCGCGCAATTCGTTTGTCGCCACCTCGCGCAGCCATTGATGGTTCTCTTCCAGCACGAATGGCTGCCCGCCTGCCGCAAGTCCCTCACGGTACCCCTCCAGGATCGCTACGCAGGCGTCTTCCGCCCTGACCACCAGATGATTGGCAGCGATCGCCAAATGCGCGCTGACGGCTAAGCGGACTAAATCGTTCGCGTAGGCCATCGAGTAAGCCTCGTCGAAGTCGTTGATGCCCCAGATCAGCCGCCCTTCGATGTCGCGCCACGTCCCAAAATTCTCCACGTGCAGGTCACCCACGGCCAGGACGCTCGGCGCTTTGGCGAGATCAGGACAGACTTCAGGCCAGATCTGGGCCCACCGGTAGAAGGTCGCGCGCAAGAAGGGAAATGGGTCCTCGGCCATGTGCGCGTGCTTCAACTCCACGTCCGCTTCGAGAAGCTTGAGGTGCTTCGACAGCCACGCTTGGTACTTCTTGGTCGCTTTCTTGATCCTCATCTTGGATTCGTCTCCCGTCGCTCGGAGCCTTGCTGGCGGAAATACTCTTCAACCTTCTTCAAATCTTCTTCCGTGTCCACGCCGATGGTGTCCTGAGAGGTTTCCACCACGGTGATGGGGATGCCGTTCTCGAGGAATCGCAACTGCTCGAGCTTCTCCAGTTGTTCCAGGGGGGAAGGCGGCAGGTTGTGGAACTTGTTAAGCGCGGCGCGAGTGTAGGCGTAGAATCCCAGGTGCTTGTAATACTGCACGCGACCGCTCCCATCTCGGTCATAGGGGATGAGCGCGCGAGAAAAATAAACCGCCCGGCCGCGCAAGTCCGTCACCACTTTTACGTCGTTGGGGTTGCGCGCCGCGTCCAGCCCCATGGCCACCTTAAGCGTGGAGACCTGGGCTTCGGGCTCGTCGTGGAAGGGACGAAGCAAAAGCTCCACGTGCTCCGGTGTGATCATGGGCTCATCGCCCTGAATGTTTACGTAGAGCTCGGCAGGCTCCCGCGTCATCACCTCGAAGACGCGATCCGTTCCTGATCGGTGTGCCGGAGAGGTCATCATCACGGGCACGGCGAACTGGCGACAGACGCTGGCGATCTCCTCCCCGTCCGTTGCCACCAGCAAGCCGTCGAGACACCGTGCCTGCCGCGCACGTTTGTAGACCCACACAATCATCGGCTGCCCGCAGATCGGCCGCAACGCCTTGCGAGGCAAGCGGGTCGACTCAAGGCGCGCCGGAATCACTCCTAGAACCTTCCCCATGGCGTCTATAAGGTATACCACCAAAGTAGCCAATTTGTGGCGGGGATGCCGAGCCGTGCCCTGCACCTGCTTCCTGCGCCAGTCAAGTTGATATCCCGTAGCGGCGCCCGGAATTTATCCCGATGAAATCGGGAGGGCGGCACGTGCAGGCTGCGCGCCACCCTCTCTCCTCGGGAGAGAGCGTGCCCCCCGCGGTCGGGCAAGGGCACGATGGATTTCTACCTCCGGACACGTGGGCAGCGTTATACTCGCCCAGCGATGGTTCGGCACGCTCCATTCCTCGTCGGCAAACTGCCTCCCCGCATGCTCGAGGTGCTCCTCGCCTCTTGTCCTATCCCAAGGTCCTCCGGTGTCGTAGTCGGCCCGCGCTTCGGTGAGGACGCTGCGGTCATCGACATGGGCCCCAAATACCTTGTCGCCAAGACCGACCCCATCACCTTTGCCGCCGAACGCATCGGCTGGTACGCCGTGCATATCAACGCCAACGACGTGGTTACGCTCGGCGCGCGGCCACGCTGGTTCCTGGCGACGCTGTTGCTCCCAGAAGGGCAGACGAACAGCGCGCTGGCACGCAGCATTTTCCAAGACGTGCTGCGCGCCTGCCGGGCGCTGGGCGTTACCTTGTGCGGCGGACACACAGAAATCACTGAGGGACTCCACCGGCCTATCGTGGTGGGCCAGATGCTGGGCGAAGTGGAAAAATCCAAGCTCGTGCGGAAGGAGACCCAGCAACCCGAAGACCTCGTGATCTTGACGCGGGGGATCGCGCTCGAGGGGACTGCCATCCTGGCTCGGGAAAGGGGGACGATGCTCGAGCGGAGAGTCGGCCCCGCTGCGGTCCGCCGGGCGCGACGCCTGCTCTTCCATCCGGGCGTTAGTGTAGTGCGCGCTGCCCGGATTGCCCTCCGATACGGTGAGATCCACGCCTTGCACGACCCGACGGAGGGCGGACTGCTGTCAGGGCTCTATGAGCTCGCCCGCGCCGGCCGTGTCGGCCTGTGTGTCTGGAAGGAAAAAGTTCCGGTTCTCGCTGAGACGTGCGCCTTCAGTCAGGTGCTGGACTTCGATCCTTTTGCCCTCATCGCCTCGGGGGCGTTGCTGGTCGTCGCGAGCCCCCGAACTGTTCCCAAGCTCCTCCAGGCCTACGCTCGGAACAAGATCCCGGCGGCGGTCATCGGGGAAGTCCGGCCCGAAAGCGAGGGAACTCTTATCGTCGATCACGGACGCGCGGTCCCTTTACGTGTCCCGCCCCAGGACGAGATTGCTCGGCTGCTGGGATGAAATCGGACGCCGGAAGGCACTCCTTCTTCGCCCACCAAGCGCGACCTGACCGCGCTCGCCCCGATCCGCCGATAAAGGCAGCGACCCGTGCTTATCGATTCATTGGATCATTGGTTCATTGATTCAACTCGACTCTCAACCGAGGGGCAATGAGTGAATGGACGAATGAGTCAATGGGTCAATTGGCTGGCCGCCTCTGGTCTCACGGGACTCAGCCGCTTACCGACGGATCGGGGCTCGTTCCCTGCGCATCAGGCGCGCCATTGCGAATGGGGGTCAGGTAGCCGAAGTTTCTTTGCTGCGGCCTTTTGGGGGCCACGCCTTGGGCCAAAACCCATTTTGGGGGTGATTGGCAGCGAGCTCATTTCGTGCTATATTAGGAGGGTGAAAAGTGCAAGTTCCGACGCAGTCAGGCACCTGCTAAAGCACGGTCAAATTCAACTAAAAACGGGGATAACTCAGCGACGACTGGCAAAGCTTGAGGAGCCTTGGCGACAAGCCTCAAAGTAGTCTTGCTCGATGGGTTAGGCTTAGATCGGTTCGGCGCGCAGTTCACGCAGCGAACACCACCACTTTCCTCTGAAACCACCATGAACGCATGGCAGGAAATCCTCAACTACCTCAAGAAGAAGGTCAACGCCCAGAGCTACCAGACGTGGCTGCGCCCCACGCGCTTGAGCCACGCCGACGGCGAGACCTTGGTCGTGCGCGTCCCGAACCAGGAGTTTCAGGAGTGGATCCAGGAGCATTTCGCAGGCCTGGTCACGGAGGCGCTGGAGCAGCTTCACCTCGGCTTCCGGCAGATCTGCTACGTCATTGAGGAAGGTGCCGATCGGAAAACCGCGGAAAACGGCCTGGCAAAGCCCATGCAGGGGAAGCTGGACTTTGAAGCCGTCGATCACCAGCTTAATCCCCGCTATACGTTCGATAATTTCGTGGTGGGGTCGTGCAACCAGTTCGCTCATGCCGCGGCACGCGCGGTTGCGGAGAAGCCCGCGAAGGTTTACAACCCTCTCTTTCTTTACGGCGGAGTGGGGCTGGGCAAGACGCACCTCATGCAGGCAGTCGGCCACATGATGAAGAGCAACTGGAAGGAGATGCATCTAGCCTATATCTCCTCCGAAAACTTCACCAACGAAGTGATCAACTCCCTGCGGTACGACAGCATGGCGTCGTTCCGCGACAAGTACCGCAGTAAGGTGGACGTGCTTCTGATGGACGACATCGAGTTCATCGCCGGGAAGGAGCGAACGCAGGAAGAGTTTTTCCACACTTTCAACACTCTCTACGAGGCGCAGAAGCAGGTCGTGATCTCCAGTGATTGCCCGCCCAGGGAGATCCCAGGGCTTGAGGAACGGCTTCGTTCGCGCTTCGCCTGGGGGCTGACAGCCGACCTCCAAACCCCGGATCTGGAGACCAAGCGAGCGATCCTGGGGAAAAAATCCGAGAGTCAGGGGGTCGTGCTGCCCGATGACGTGAGCGATTTCATTGCCCGCAAGATCAAGTCCAGCGTCCGGGACTTGGAGGGGGCACTAACGCGACTGGTTGCCTACTCCTCGCTCACCGGGGCTACAATCTCCCTGGCTATGGCGCAGCAGGTGCTCAAGAACCTCATGGACCTTGAGGAGCGACGCGTGTCCATCGAGAACATTCAACGCGCCGTGTGTCAGGAGTTCAAATTGAGCCTTCCGCAGTTGAAATCGAAGAACAACAGCCGCGCCGTTGCCTATCCGAGGCAAATCGCCATGTACCTGGCAAAACAACTGACGAGTGCCTCCCTTCCGCAAATCGGAAGGGAATTCGGAGGCAAGCACCATACTACCGTTCTCCACTCCATCAATAAGATTACGGAATTGCGCCAGTCGGACCGAGATTTAAACAGACTGGTCAACAAGCTTCGCGATAGCCTGAGTTCAGCTTAGCGTGTTTTCCACACCCTTCCAGCCCGGAACAGTTGTGGATGTCTTCGGAAAGGAAAGATTTGGACGAAAATTCACAGATGCCGACGCAGGATTCACAGGCTTTGCAGTAGGAAGTGGAGTCTAAGGAATGGATTTTTCGGTTTTCCACAATTCCACAGCCCCTACTACTAAAATTCTTCTTATAGGATGTAGCTTATATGGAATTCTCAGTTAGCAAGGCACACTTCTTGAAGGAACTGAACCTTACCCAGGGTGTCGTCGAGAAAAAGACTACGATTCCTATTCTTTCGAACCTCCTTATGGAGGCAGAGGGATCGAATCTGCGCATTAGCGCTACGGATCTCGACTTGGGTGTTCGCTGCGGTTGCCCGGCGAATGTGAAGGAGGAAGGTGCGGGAACGGTCCCCGCCAAGCGGTTCCTGGAAATCGTTCGCTCCCTGCCTGAAGCAGAGATCCGTCTCAAGGTTTTGGAGAACCACTGGGTTCAGGTAACTTGCGGACGGGCGTCGTTCAAGCTGGTGGGCATGGCAAAGGATAACTTTCCGGTGCTCCCCGTGGTTCCCAAGGAGTTGGTGAGCCTTCCGGGAAGCGTTTGCACAACGATGATGCAGAGAACGATCTTCGCCATCTCCGGTGAAGAGTCGCGGTACACCTTGAACGGGGCCTTGCTTTTGCTGAAACCAGACAGCGTGACCATGGTGGCGACCGACGGCCATCGCCTTGCCCTCATCGAGCAAGACGTTCAGGTCGAAGGCCTGAAGAACGAACTGCGCGTGTTAATCCCCAAGAAGGCGATGGGAGAACTCCTGAGGATGCTTTCTGAAGGAGAAGAGGGGGTTGTCGTACAGCTCTCTAAGGATGAGGGGCATCTATTTTTCTCTCTTGGCGAGCGGGTGCTGATCTCGCGGATGCTCACCGGCCAATTTCCGAATTACGAGGCGGTCCTCCCACGGGAGAATAACCGGGTCGTCGAGCTGAACACAGATTCGATTGCCAGGGCGATCCACCGCGTGGCTCTGTTGGCTGACGAGCGTTCGCGCGCTGTCCGGATTCAGTTAGATAAGGATCGCCTTGAGATCTTTTCTTCGAGCGGTGAGTACGGGGAGGCGCAGGAAACGCTGGACGCCGCGTACCAAGGCGAGCCTCTGCAAATCGGCTTTAACTACCAGTACCTACTTGATTTCCTAAACGTGGTAGGAGACAGCGCAAAGGTCCGCTTGGAACTAAAAGACGAGCAGACCGCAGGCCAACTCCGCCCGGCAGAGCAGGGGACGTATCGCTATCGATACGTCGTGATGCCGATGCGGATCTAAGCAGCAGAGGTAGGTGGCAGGTAGTAGGTAGCATGTGGGGGTTTCCCCCACCCCACCTACCACCTACCACCTACCGATAGGAGTGGGAGGTTTTTGGGCGCGTGAGCAAGCAGAAGGTAGCCGAGAATAACGGAGCCCAAACTTACGACGCCACCAGCATCAAGGTGTTGGGCGACCTGGAGGCCGTGCGGAAAAGGCCGGCGATGTACATTGGCTCCACCGGCTCCGTGGGCTTGCACCACTTGGTGTGGGAGGTCGTAGACAACTCCGTGGACGAGGCCCTGGCGGGCTTCTGCGACCGCGTGGACGTCGTCGTGCATACGGACAACTCCGTTACCGTCATCGACAACGGTCGCGGCATTCCCGTTGACCTCCATAAGGAGGAAGGACGTTCCGCTGCCGAAGTCGTGATGACCGTGCTCCACGCCGGGGGCAAATTCGACACCCAAAGCTACAAGGTTTCCGGCGGCCTGCACGGTGTGGGCGTCTCCGTCGTCAACGCGCTTTCCGAGTGGCTGGATCTCGAGATCTGGCGCGACGGCTACACGTGGGAGCAGTCCTACGACCGTGGCAACCCCCGGGACCCGCTTCAGAAGAAGGGCAAGACCGCGCGCCAGGGCACCAAGGTTACTTTCCTCCCCGACGCCAAGATCCTCGACTCCATCGAATTCAATTATGACACCCTCGCGCAGCGGCTCCGCGAGCTCTCCTTCCTCAACAAGGGTCTGACCATCCGTCTAAAGGACGAGCGAACCAACAAGCAGAGTGAATTCCACTACACGGGTGGAATCACGGAATTCGTCAAGCTCCTGAATAAGAACAAGGAGGTGTTGCACTCCACACCGATTTACGCTGAGGCCGACCGGGAAGGCGTCCACATGGAGTTTGCGCTCCAGTACAACGATGGCTACGCCGAGACGGTCTTCTCGTTCGCCAACAACATCAACACCGTGGATGGCGGCACGCACCTCTCTGGCTTTCGCTCCGCCCTGACGCGCGCCATCAACCAGTTCGCGCAGAACCAGGGGCTCTTCAAGGACGTGAAGGAGAACCTGCAGGGAGAAGACGTGCGCGAAGGACTGGTGGCCGTGATCAGCGTGAAGCTGTCCCAACCGCAGTTTGAAGGCCAGACCAAAGGCAAACTAAACAGTGACATCCAGAGCACCGTGGCCAGCTTCGTTTACGAGAAGCTCATGGAATACTTCGAGAAGAACCCCACGGTGGGTCGGAAGATATGTGCCAAGGCCCTCGATGCAGCACGGGCGCGTGAGGCGGCGCGCAAGGCCCGCGAGTTGACCCGCCGCAAGGGCGCGCTGTACTCCGGGGGCTTGCCAGGGAAGCTGGCGGATTGCCAGGAGAAAGACCCGCAGCGTTGCGAGCTTTTCCTGGTGGAGGGTGATTCGGCGGGCGGCTCCGCCAAGCAAGGACGCGACCGGCGCTATCAGGCCATCTTGCCGCTGCGGGGCAAGATCTTGAACGTGGAGAAGGCGCGCTTCGACAAGATGTTGGGCCACGAGGAGATTCGCGCCCTCATCACGGCCCTCGGGACGGGCATCGGGAAGGACGACTTCGACGTTGCCAAGCTGCGGTATTCCAAAGTCATCATCATGACCGACGCCGACGTGGACGGCTCGCACATCCGGACGCTCCTGCTGACCTTCTTCTATCGCCAGATGCCCGAGCTCGTGGAGCGCGGCCACGTTTATATCGCCCAACCGCCGCTGTACCTCATCAAGAAGGGTAGGACCCTGCGGTACATCCGGGACGAGAAAGAATTCCGCCGTGAGGTCATGAAACGCGCCACGGAAGACCACGCGGTGGAGGTCGGTGACGGAGAGCAGAAGGTCAGGCTCGCGGGCGGAGAGCTTACGAATTTCCTGATGGCTCTGGCTGAGTATGTGGAGCTGTTTGACAAGCTCGAAAAGCGGATTGGCGACGTGCGGCCCATCGATGCCCTGCTGAAGGCCGAGTTGGGCAAGAAGATGGAGTTGGAGGACAAGGCGAAGCTTGAAGCGGTCGCCAGGGAGCTCAAGGCGGAGGGATTCAAAACCCTGCTCAAGCTCGACGAAGAGCACAATCTCTACACCCTGAGCTATTCCAGCGAAACGCTCGGCGAGCGGACGATTGACTGGGAACTGGTCTCGAGCGCCGATTACAGGCGCCTGCTGGACCTGCACCGTCGCGTCCGCGACTACGACAAGCCGCCCTTCGTCATTGCGACCAACGACCACCAGACCACCATCCAGGACCGCAAGGAGCTCCTCGAGCACGTCATGGCCCTCGGGAAAAAGTCTTTCACCGTGCAGCGCTTCAAAGGGCTGGGCGAAATGAATCCGGAACAGCTCTGGCAAACCACCATGGATGCCGAGCAGCGGATGCTCCTCCAGGTCAGGGTCGAGGACCAGGTGGAGGCAGACTCCATCTTCACCGTGCTGATGGGCGACGCCGTCGAGCCCCGCCGGCAGTTCATCGAAGATAACGCCCTCGACGTAAAGAACCTCGATATCTAGCTTTGGCGCATTCCAGCTGTGAGAGACCGACACGTCGCCGCAATAAAGGCTTGGAAGACGATTCGGCAAACGGAGGCTTGGAAGAAAGCCCATGCCGCCGAGGGCGCCAGCAAGAGGGCGTTCCGCAAATACTGTCGAGAGCATGGCTGGCGGGTTGCCTTCTTTGAGGGGCCTACGGGTGCCCCGCGAACCGGCATTGTTGATGCCGTCGCCTTCCGGATTGACTCTCAGAATGCCGACCTGTTAGACGTTCGTCTCGTCCAGCTAAAAGGCGGTAAGGCCGGCGTTAGCGCCCACGAGATCACACGACTGAAAGAGGCGGTTGAGAACGCGAAAGTAGGCTGGCTTGTTGCCGAGTTGGATGACAGAACTCTGCACCTACTGCCTGAGGAGCCGAGCGTGTGACTCAAGGGGTGCCTGGCGCTGACCTTTCAGGTCGGCGGTTTTTGAAAGGGCAGAATGAAGCGAAAGATCATTGGGAAAAAAGTTGGCGTAGGCAGGAAGAAAGGCACCGACCTCGCCAGCCATCCTGCCGTCGGCATGTGGGCAGACCGCGAAGACATGAAGGACGTTCATGCTTGGCTCAGGAAGATTCGTGCGCCGCGTTACGACCGACTGGGAAGACGGCGACCTAAACCGTAGTCGCCTTGAGAGGAAGTTGAACGCATGGCTGACCAGGAACTAATCAAGCCGGCCAACGAAATCCCCGTCAACATCGAAGACGAGATGCGGAAGTCGTATCTCGACTACGCGATGAGCGTGATTATCGGCCGCGCGCTGCCCGACGTCCGCGATGGGCTGAAGCCGGTGCATCGCCGCATCCTTTACGCCATGTACAAGGAGGGGAACACCTCCGACAAGCGCTACATCAAGTGCGCCGGCGTAGTGGGCGAGGTCATCAAGAAATACCATCCTCACGGGGATGCCGCCGTCTATGACACCCTGGTGCGCATGGCGCAGGACTTCAACATGCGCTACCTGTTGATTGATGGCCAGGGAAATTTCGGCTCCGTGGATGGCGACCCCGCGGCGGCTTACCGTTACACGGAGTGCCGGCTCTCGCGCCTCGCCGAGGAGTTGCTGGCGGACATCGAGAAAGACACCGTGGATTTTGTCCCCAACTTCGACGAGTCCACGGCGGAGCCCGTCGTCCTGCCCACGCGTGTCCCCAACCTCTTGATCAGCGGCTCGGACGGGATCGCCGTGGGCATGGCCACCAAGATTCCGCCACACAACCTGGCGGAAATCATCGACGCTACCATCTTGCTCCTCAACAAGCCCAGCGCTTCGCTCGACGAGGTCCTCTCCCTGGTCCCCGGGCCGGATTTCCCGACAGGCGCGTACATCTACGGCCGGACCGGCATCAAAGCTGCCTACGAGACGGGCCGCGGCCAGTTCACCATGCGCGCCAAGGCCGCCATCGAGCGGCCCAGCAAAGAGAAACAGCAGATCGTCATCACCGAAATCCCCTTCCAGGTGAACAAGGCCAAGGTCATCGAGCGCATCGCCCAACTGGTTCAGGAGAAAAAAATCGACGGTATCTCTGACGTCCGCGATGAGTCCGACCGGGACGGGATGCGGATTGTGGTGGAGCTGAAGCGCGGCGAGCAGCCGGAAGTCACTCTGAACAACCTCTACAAGCACACGCAGCTCCAGGAGAACTTCGGGATGATCATGCTGGCCATCGTCAACGGCCAGCCCCGCACCCTTCCCCTGATTGACGCCATTCAGCTCTTCATCGACCACCGGGTGAGCGTGGTTCGCCGGCGCACGGCCTACGACCTGCGCAAGGCACAGGAGCGCGCGCACGTCCTGGAAGGATTCCTCAAGGCGCTCCAGCACCTGGACGCCATCATCAAACTGATTCGCGCCTCCCAAACGCCTCCGGAAGCGCGCCAGGGGTTAATGACCCGATTCGATTTCACCGAACGCCAGGCCCAGGCCATCCTGGAAATGCAGTTGCAGCGCTTGACGGCCCTCGAGCGTGAGAAGATCCAGCAGGAGCATGACAATCTTCAGAAGAAGATTGCGGAGTACCACGAAACTTTGGCGAGCGAAAAGGCGTTGAAGAAAGTCGTCGCGAATGAGTTGAAGGAGGTGCAAAAGGAATACGGCGACGTCCGAAGGACGGAGATAATCGAGGAGCAGGCGGAGATCAAACTGGAAGACCTGATCGCGGTCGAGGACGTGGTGATCACCGTTTCCCATTCCGGCTACCTCAAGCGCACGCCGCTGAGCGCTTACCGGCAGCAGGCTCGCGGGGGCAAGGGCCGGCTGGGAATGAAGACCCGTGAAGAGGATTTCCTCGAGCACCTCTTTATCGCCTCGACGCACAGCTACATCCTGGTTTACACCAATGCCGGCCGCGTGTACTGGCTCAAGGTTTACGAGATCCCGGATGTGGGGGCGGCCGGGCGGGGAAAGAATCTCGTCAACTTGGTTGGCTTGGTTTCCGGCGAGAAGGTGGCGGCTCTCGTGGCCGTCAAGGAATTGCCCGACGAACCCAAGGATGTGACCGTGGAGGGCGAGACCTACGCGGCTGATGGCTACGTCATCCTGGCGACTCGACACGGCCTCATCAAGAAGACCCGGCTGGCGGAGTTCTCCAACCCCCTGTCGCGCGGCATCATCGCCATGAGCATCGAGGAGGGCGACGAACTGATTGCCGCAAAACTCACTTCCGGCCGCGACACGGTCTTCCTCGCCACGCATGAGGGCATGGCTATCCGCTTCCCCGAAAGCGATGTGCGCGATATGGGCCGCCAAGCCTACGGCGTCTATTCCATGGACCTCGAGAAGGGCGACTACATCGTCGGCATGCAGGTGGTCGGCGGGAAGGAGCTCATCCTCAGCGTCACCGAGAAGGGTTACGGCAAGCGGACGCAGATCACCGAATACCGTCTGCAGTCGCGCGCCGGCAAGGGCGTCATCAACGTGAAGACCGCGGAGCGCAACGGCAAAGTCGTGGGCGTGCTGAGCGTGACGGATGAGTCGGAGGTCATGATCATCAGCGCGCAGGGTAAGATCACGCGCCTCGATGCCGGCCGTATTCGCGAATCCGGCCGCTCGGCTCAGGGCGTCCGCCTGATCAACCTCGAAGAAGGAGACGTCGTCGCCGCCGCCTGCCTGGTCAAGAGTGAAACGAACGGCGGGCCGTCGCAGGGCACGTTAATCCAGTAGCAGGGGCGGCCCGACGTCCGTAGGCTCTGGGCCGCAGGACATCTTGCCCGTGGCTGTGCTTGGCTAAGATCGCAATGCAACAAGCGAACAGCGTGTAGGGGCACGGCGCGCCGTGGGTAGTGACGCATTTTGGTTTTGTAGCGCCGGGCTTTAGCCCGGCATTTGCCGCCCTCCCGACGATGTCGGGACAGGTTCCGGGCGGTGCTACATCAAAATGAGTCACTACCGCGCCGTGCCCCTACTTGTCTTGCCCGCAGGAGCCGCGTTATCCTAGCTCTTCAGGGTCGAAGCAATGACTGAACTGGAAAGCAAAGAGCAGCGCGTGCACGAGGAGCTGGCGAAGGTCTCCTCGCTGGTGGTCGCCTACTCAGGCGGCGTGGACTCGGCGTATCTCGCCTATGCGGCACACCAGGCGCTCGGCGACCGCATGCTGGCTGTGACCGCGCTTAGCGCCAGCTATTCCCAACGCGATCGCCAGGAAGCAGAGAAGGTCGTTGCCCGTGCCGGGTTTCCCCACGAGTTCATTACTACCGACGAACTCTCCAATCCCGCCTATCGCGCCAACAATCCCGACCGGTGCTACTTCTGCAAGGACGAACTGTTTGACAGGCTCGATGAGCTAGCGGCCAAGCGGGGCTACGCGGCCGTCGCCTACGGCATCAACGTGGATGATCAGGGTGACTGGCGCCCGGGCCAGAGCGCCGCACGCGAGCACAAGGTGTTGACACCGCTCCTCGACGCAGGCCTGACGAAAGCCGACATCCGCGAACTGGCACGTCGCGCGGACCTGCCCGTGTGGAACCGCCCTGCGTCGGCCTGCCTCTCCTCGCGCATCGCCTACGGCATCGAGGTGACGCCGGAGCGGTTGGCGATTGTCGAGAAGGGCGAAGAGGCGCTCCGCGCGCTCGGCTTCCGCCAATTCCGCGTCCGCTACCATGAAAGCCTGGTGCGGCTGGAGATCGCGCCGGAAGAATTGCCGCGCGCCCTCGACCCCGAGATGGCGCGCAAGTTCGTCGAGATTTTCAAATCCCTGGGATTCGCCTACATCACCCTGGACCTCGAAGGCTATCGGACCGGCTCGCTGAATGCTCCCCTGGTCCGCATTCAAAGCTAGCGCCCTGTCACAGAAATTGTCTCACGAGGTCAGCCCGTCAGCTGACGGGCGACAGCATGTAGCCACGGTCCCGCTCTGAGCGGGCCCGTGGGCTCTGCTCCCGTTCCGCCATTTGGATCGGGAGGGCAGAGCCCTCCCCCACCAAGCCCTTGTTATTTCGCGAATTCTTTTGCCACCCGGATGGTGTTGGTGTGGATCTGGACTGTGTCCTCGACGCGGCGGGCGTAGCCGCCCGCGAGGGTAACCGCCACTGGAATCTTCTTGGCTTTGGCCTTCTCGAAGACCAGCCGGTCGCGTTGCCCGAGCCCTTCCAGCGTAAGTCTTAATCCTCCCAGTTGGTCGTGGCGGTAGGGATCGGCCCCAGCGATGTAGAAGATGAGGTCAGGCGTGAATTCGGCCAGCGCGCTGTCCAGGCCTTTGCCCAAGGCGTGAAGGTACGCGTCGTCCTCGACGCCATCCGTCAGGTTGATGTCAAGCGTGCTGGGTGGCTTGGGGTAGGGGTAGTTGTTTTCCTGATGTATCGAAAAGGTGAACACTGTGTGGTCGCCACCGAAGATCGCCGCGGTCCCGTTACCCTGGTGAACGTCGCAATCCACGGTCATGGCGCGCTCGATGGCCTTGTCCTTTTGCAGCCGCCGGATGGCGATGGCCACATCGTGGAGCACGCAGAACCCCTCGCCGTGGTCGGGATACGCGTGATGAAACCCCCCACCTACATTGACCGCCACAGCGTCTTGGAGCGCCAAGCGTCCCGCCAGAATCGAGCCCCCGGCGCATAGCCAGACGGCGCGGATCAGTTCCGGTGAGTACGGGATCTCCAGGCGCAGAACTTCCAGGTAGGAAAGCTTGCCGGTCTGGAGCTTGCGGAGGTACTCGCGATGGTGGACCAGCGCGATGTCTTCATCCGAGGCGGGAGCGGGCTCGACGAAATCCTGTGCCGCCGCGATGCCGTCGGATAGCAACTTCTCCTTGACCAGCCGGTATTTGATCGACGGGAAGACGTGGCTCCCGAGGTTCAGGTCGTATTGGTCGGAATAAACGAGTTTCACGCCGTGATTCGCCCGCCGTGTGATTGTCCAAATGCGCTTTAGCCTTCAGCAATCAGCCCTCAGCAACCCTCCCCCAAACTGGTTGCCTCCGCAGGACAAAGCCTCAAGCCGAGGCGGCAAGCTGACCGCTGAATGCTGATAGCTGACAGCTTTTTCATTCCACCGTCACCGACTTGGCCAGATTGCGCGGCTGGTCCACATCGCAGCCGCGCAGCACCCCGATGTGGTAAGCGAGCAATTGCAAGGGCACCACCTCGAGGATGGAAGAAAGGAGTTCGTTCGTGTGGGGGAGTACGATCAGGTGGTCGGCCATCTCGCGCACTTCGCGGTCCCCTTCGGTCACCAGCGCCAGGATCGTGGCGCCGCGCGCCTTGGCTTCCTTGATGTTGGAAATGGTCCGCTCGTAGCGCCCCCGGGAATCTTCCGCTTTCCAGTCGCAGGTGGCAATGACCACTACGGGAAGCCCGTCCGCGATCAGGACGATGGGCCCGTGTTTCATTTCTCCTGCCGGATAAGCCTCCGCGTGGATGTAAGAGGCCTTCTTCATCTTCAGCGCGCCTTCCAGCGCCACCGGGAAGTGAACGCCGCGACCTAGGAAGAGGAAATCGGAGGATCGGTAGAAGTGGCGAGCCAGTTCTTCGAACTCCTCATCCTCTTGCAGCACGGCTTCGAGTTGCTTGGGAAGCGCCGTCAGGTCTACCAGTAACTTCTGGGCGTCGGCAGGGGACAAATGCCCGCGCGTCTGGGCCAGGTAGATCGCGAAGAGGTAAAGCGCGGTCAATTGGGCGGCAAAAGTTTTCGTCGAACCGACGCCGATCTCCGGCCCCGCATGCGTGTAAATGGTACCGCTGGCCTCGCGGGGCACCATACTGCCCAGCACGTTGCAGATGGCCAGGGTCTTCGAGCCCTTGGCCTGCGCCTCGCGCTGCCCGGCAATGGTGTCGGCAGTCTCTCCGGATTGCGTGATGAGGAGCGTCAGCGTGCGCGGATCGACGAGCGGGTCGCGGTAGCGGAACTCCGAAGCGTAATCCACTTCGACGGGCACGCGTGCCAGCCGCTCGATCATCACTTTGCCCGCCAGGCCGGCGTGGCGCGAGGTCCCGGAAGCGACGATCTTGATATCGCGGAAGGAACGGAAATGTTCCTCCGTGATTTCCATTTCGTCCAAGATCACCTGGCCCGTTTCAGGGGAGAAGCGGCCGAGGGCGGTGTCGCGCACAGCGCGCGGCTGCTCGTAGATCTCCTTCATCGTGAAGTGCTTAAAGCCGCCTTTTTCCGCCAGGATGGGATCCCAGGTGATGTGCTGCACGCGCCGCGTGACGGGGTGGCCGTCGAAATCGGTTAACGTCACGCCGTTGGGTGTCAGCACCGCCACGTCGCCATCGGCAAGGAAGAGGAGGTCGCGCGTATGGTAGAGGATGGCGGGAACGTCGCTGGCCACCAGGTACTCATCCTTGCCCAGACCGATGACTGCCGGGGGACCGCGCCGCACGGCGACGATCTTGTTCAGGTCTTTGGTGGAAATAATCGCCAGGGCAAAAACGCCGCTGAGCTGGCGCACCGCCACGCGCACGGCGTCCTCGAGGCTGCCGGAAGGCCTTGCCGCGTTTCCGGGCGTGCCGGCAATTCCGTCCAAATACTTTTCCACCAGATGCGCGATCACTTCCGTATCGACTTCCGTGGCGAATCGGTGTCCTTCCGCCTCGAGCTGCTTCTTGAGTTCCCGGTAGTTCTCGATGATGCCGTTGTGGACCACCACGACGGTGCCGCGGCAATCGCGGTGCGGGTGGGCATTTTCCTCGGTAGGAGCGCCGTGCGTGGCCCAGCGCGTGTGCCCGATGCCGTAAGTGCCGTCCACTGGGTTGAGGCGAATGACCTCCTCCAGGTTACGCAGTTTGCCCGTGGCGCGGCGAATCTGGAGGGTGTTGTCGCGGATCACCGCCAGCCCTGCTGAGTCGTACCCGCGATACTGCAGCCGCTGCAGCCCTTGCAGCAGCACGGGCACCACGCGCTTGTTACCGATGTACCCGATGATCCCTGACATGAGACTTCCGTTCCGAGGCGCGTTTCAAGCGGCGCTCCGCGCCTGCCTCACCTGGCTGGAGAGCACCGAACTAATACAGGCGCGAAGAGTTAGGTGTTTACCTCCTGCGAAATACGCATAAGTTGGAGTTCGAAAAGAGTACTTCGAGACCCCAATCCGCGCAACAAAGCCTGGGCGTTCTCAGGCCTGGAGGGCCGCTCCCGCAGAGCGGGATAGCCCAGGGCGTGAGGAACCGTGAAAGAATCAAGCGGCTCACGCAAAGCCGCCAAGGCGCAGAGAGTAAGTCGTCTATTTGCTTCCCGGCTTTGCGCCTTGGCGTGAACCTTTTTTGTTTCTTTTCCATTTCTTCACAGTTTCTTGCGCCCCGGTCTCGCATGCGGGGTCCCGCCCCTGAGGGGGCCGCGTCGGCAGAGTCTGTGTTACTGCGCCTCTTACTTACGCGGACTTGCGTCAACAAGCTTTGAGCAATCGAGAAGCGCCCGCACCGGGGCCACCCGAGACCTCAGGCTTGCTGCCGGGCTCGTCCACTAAGCCGGGCCCGATCTTCTCCACCTTGGGGGGAGCTCCGCAAGGAGCTGATCTTACCAGACCTGGACGGTCATTACCATTCTGGATGCAGAGTTGAGGGCGGAGACGCTTCTCAGGTCTGCGGGGCGAGAACGGTGCTGCCCCAGCAGCTCTTCCCGAACACCTAACCCCGAGTCCCGAGCCCCGACGCTACGTCCGGTACGAGGCGTTGATGGTGATGTAGTCGCGGGTGAAGTCACAGGTCCAGAGGCGGGCGGAGGCGCGGCCCTGGTGAAGGCTTACGCGGATGGTCAGTTCCTTCTGGTCGAGTTCCTTACGTGCTGCTGCCTCATCGAAGCCTGTGTCCAGGCCCTTACGGCAGAGGGCGAAGTCGTTGACGTAGATATCCACCTGGGAGGGGTCAAACTGGGCGCCGGAGTAGCCCGCGGCGCAAATGATCCGGCCCCAATTCGGGTCGCTGCCGGCGATCGCCGTTTTGACGAGCGGCGAATTGGCTATGGCGCGCGCGACGCGGTCGGCGTCGGACGGTCGCCGCGCACCTTGAACCTCCACCGTGACCAGTTTGCTGGCACCCTCGCCGTCGCGGGCAATCATCCGTGCCAAAGACTGGCAGAGCTCGGTCAGTCCCATCTGAAACCAGGCGCGGCTCTCGTCGCCAGGGATGACCGCCGCGCCGGAGCGCCCGCTCGCCAGCGCCACCACGGTATCGTTGGTGGACGTGTCGCCATCCACGGTGAGGCAGTTGAAAGAGTTCTCCACTGCCGCCCGCAGCATCTGCTGGAGCGTGCGCGGGCCGATCAGCGCGTCCGTGGTGAGGAAAGAAAGCATGGTAGCCATGCGGGGATGGATCATTCCGGCGCCCTTAGCCACACCGGCCACGTGCACAGGCTTGCCGCGTATCTCCGAACGCAGGACGCGCGATTTCGGAAAGGTGTCGGTGGTCATGATGGCCTGCGCGACCGCCGCAGCATTTTCCACAGAAAGGTTTTTCACGAGCGCCGGAAGCTGCTTCAAAATGAGGTCCAGGTTGAGGGGCACGCCGATGACGCCGGTGGAAGCCACCAGGACCTGGCAAGGCCCGAGACCAAGCAATTTCGCGGCGCTCTGCGCGGTCTGCTGGGCGGCGCGCACCCCCGCGCGCCCCGTGCAGGCGTTGGCATTGCCGGAGTTGACCACCACGGCGCGGCAACGCCCTCGGCTCTCGGCGAGGCTCTGGCGCGAGACCTGCACCGGCGCCGCCGCCACCCGGTTGGTGGTGAACAACCCCGCCGCCGTCGTTTCTGGCGCATCCGAGCAGATCAGGGCCACATCCAGCGTCCCCGGAGGGTTCTTGATCCCCGCTGCCCCTGCCGCAGCGCGGAATCCTTGGGGTGAGGCCAGGCTACCTTCCAGGGTTTCCCATTTTGGCATGGTTCAACTCCCCGACCTTCATCGAGCTGCCCGTCATCTGACGGGCGCGTCGTAGTTTAGCACGTAGCGCCCGGCGCCCTTCCACAAACTCACAGTTCGACTGGCTGCTTCCCTCGGCGCTGGAGGCGCCGAACGCTGAAAACCCGACCGGCCATTGAATTGAGACCCCGTTAGGGGTATGTTACCGCTCGACCGCGAAGGGATAATGGAAATTCCGGGTAAGTTTTCTCTTGAAGTAGGATGTGGCGCAGAAGTGTTCCCACCTCGTGGTGGCCGGAGGCAGGGCATGAAACTCAAATGTCTTGTTCTGATTCTGCTCTTATCAAGCGTGAGCTTTTCTCAGGCCCCTGCCGGGGGACTGAAGCCTCTGACCGAATCCCAGTTGCAGCAGCTCGTGGCCGCGGGGATGGATAACGAGCGGCTCGCCAAGACAGTCGAGGAACGCGGAATCAAGTTTGAGCCCTCGGGCGACTGCCTTGCGAGCCTGCGGCAGAATGGGGCGCTGCCGGTACTGCTCCGGGCGGTAGGCAACTTGGGACTGAAAAAAGGTCAATATCCCCTAGACAAAGATTTGCTGCGCGAACTGGTGATGGCGGGGATCGACAGTCTGGTCTTAGCCAAGGCCGTGATGGAACGCGGCATCGATTTTCAGCCCATGGCTGACTACCTCCAGGGCCTGCAAGCAGCAGGTGCGCTGGAAGCCCTCTTGAAGGCTCTACGGGAAGTCCTGCCGAAACCTTTAGGAAGAGACCAACTCCTTGGTCTCTTGACCAGCGGGGTAGCAAACGAACGCGTGGGGTCGCTGGTCAAACGCCGGGGCATTAATTTCAAGCCCCGCGAAGAATACTTGGAAACCTTGCGCATCGCCGGAGCTGACGAAGCGGTGATCAGAGCCGTGCGGGAAGCCAAGCGCCCCCCCGAATTCGTTCTGGCGCACACGTTGGAAGGTCACGCGCAGACTGTGAGGTCTGTCGCCTTCAGCCCTGACGGGAGATACCTGGCTTCCGGCAGTCTGGATGCGACGGTCAAGTTGTGGGAAGTGGCAGAAGGTCACGAAGCTCGCACCCTGGCAGGCCACAGAGACATGGTCACCAGCGTGGCCTTCAGTCCTAACGGGCGTTATCTTGCTTCAGGCGGCATCGACGAGACGATTAAGATCTGGGAAGTGGACACCGGGCGCGAGCCGCGTACCCTGACTGGTCACGCCAGCGAAGTCAACTCTGTTTCCTTCAGCCCAGACGGACGGTACCTCGCTTCGGGAAGCCTGGACGGCACGGTCCGACTGTGGGAAATGGAGACGGGCCTGACCGTGCGCACACTCAAGGGACGAATCGGCAAAGCGGTCGCTTTTGGCCCGGATGGGAAGCTTCTGGCTGGGGTGTGCTACGACAACACGATTAGGCTCTGGGAGTCGGATACGGGTCGTGAAACGCTTATCTTGAAGGGCCACACCGACGCCGTGAACTCGGTGGCTTTCAGCCCAGACGGACGCTACCTTGCCTCGGGAAGTTCCGATAAGACCATCAAGCTATGGGAGGTGGGCACCGGCCGCGAGGTCCGAACGCTGACGGGACACGAGTCCAACATCTGGTGCGTGGCATTCACGCCGGACGGGAAGTACCTCGCCTCGGGAAGCGCGGACGGCACACTCAGGCTCTGGGAAGCAGACACGGGGTTAGAGATTGGTCGCCTGCTAAATACTCGCTTCGGCACCGTCCCGGCCCTCGCCTTTCGCTCTGACGGGCGTTACTTCGCCGCGGGCAACGATGACAAGATCCTGCTCTGGAAGGTGGAAGAATGAGGCCAAGCGGGTTTCCTGGGTTGGCCTAGCCTTCCACGGCATCAAAGAGCCCACCCAGACAACCCGCCGCGGTTCGACTTCGCTCAGGGACGGTGAGTCCGTCAGTTGACGGATCGAACCGTGAGCTTGCCGAAGGGCGGCGGGTGCTACACGCTTCGCCCAGAGGTTATCTCCAACCGCGCGGCAGCTTGTTACTTACGAGTTGAGCGAGCAGAGGGGGCCCGCTGGCCCGGCGATGAGGTTAACTCCACGACACCTGGGGTGAGCGGGGGAGGTTCAGGGCCGGCCACTTTGATAGTGTGCAGGCTCTCCTCGCAGGCCTCCATGAAGAGGTCCTCGGCCGCCGCGCCGGGAGAGCAATTGGCCTCGATGACGCGCTCGGAGGAGATCACGCGGGCCGTGAGCAGCATGGACCGCTGCTTGAATTGCCGAATGAGCACCGCGTCCCGGTTCCGAATCTTAGTGTGCTCGAAGCGATAACGTGGCAGCTCCTCCGTGACGCCTTGCGTTTCCCACTTGGCGAGGACCTGGGGAGAGAATTCTGTGGCCTGGTCCGGATTAGGTTGCGAGGCAATGGTGAGCGACGGTCCGATGCTCCAGAATTTCGACCGCATTATTCGCACCCCGCCCGGAAAGCCCTCCACATTTCCGTAAAGGCCTGCCGCCACCTGCATCTCGATTCCAAGGGCGTCGTTACGGTAAGGGAGGAGCGTCAGAGTTTCCTCGCGAACCCGCTCGAGGTGGCGCGGGTACCATTTCACTAAAAGGTATTCGCCTGCGACCAGACCGCTGCCAAGCAGGATGATGGAAACGCCCAGCAATAACTGCCTTTGAAGGTCTTTCTTCATACGAGCCATCTTAACCCGTGTCGGATACACCGCGCAATGCGGCGGGGGCAGGCATGGGGCAGCTCGGGCCAGGCTTTAGCCCGTCGGCGGCATCCTCCTCACCCTGAAACGGTTCCCAGGGAGAGATTTGGGACTTCCATTGCTGGCAGATTTAGAATAACGCGAGTTCCATGAAAATCGCGCCCTCGATGGGGTTGTGCCGGTAAGAGGCGGTGGGCTGGAAACCCAGGGATTGATAAAGTGCGATAGCTTCTTTCATTGAGGGCAGCGTATCCAGACGCATCTTCTTGTAACCGATTTCCTTTGCTTCCGCGATGATGGCATGGGCGAGGGTTCGACCGACTCCCTTTCCTCGGAACGGGGGTCGAACATATAGGCGCTTCATTTCGCACGCATCCTGGTCGTCTTTCCTCAAGGCTACGCAACCAGCTAGGCGACCGTCCCACAGCGCCAGCAGCAGTCGCCCTTCGGGAGGAGCGTATTCTCCGGGCAGGCTGGCGAGCTCTTTCTCGAATCCCTGAAAGCACAGACTTATCCCCAGGGACGCCTCGTATTCTTTGAACAGCTCGCGCACTTGCGGGACGTCGCCCTCGGTGTGCGCCTTGATGATCTTCAGCATTTCGCCCTGCCCAGCCGCCGCGCACTCCACAACAGGCTGAACGACCCGGCCAGCAGCAAAGGAGCGGAATAGGCGCCGGGCATCACTCGACCAAAGTATACTGAGCCGCCCAGGTGGACGAAGGCATTGAGGAGCATGAGAACCGCGAACAGATAAGCCAGCGGTATCCTCCACCGGGCGCCTCGGAAAGCAAACAGCGCGAGAAGCAGCAAAGTGCACACTCCTATCACCAGACCGCTCAGCCAAACCCGAAAGGTGAGAGTCGGAAGCGGCAGGAAAGGAAAATGCCGTCGAACGCTCAGGACCGTCGGGTTATAGACTTCTAGTGCCGTTCCAAATTAATTCTCCTATTGTGTCCCCTGATTTTTGCCTAGCCCGAAAGATAGATCCCGCAAAGCGCGATTAGCCGAGATAAGTTGGAACGGCACCAGAAAACCGGTCAACGCTTCGTCCGTCACGTGAACCGCAAGGCACAGACACAAGGCCACCCAGGCCATCCCAAACCGGAGGGTGGTTTGCTCGATTGTGTTCATCGAACTTGGATCAATGGCGTGGTCTTCTCAACAATTTCGCCAATCTCACGTGCTGGGATGCCACGCTCGCGCAGGGCATGGAGAAGCTTGGAGGCATCGTCACTGTGCACGGAGAGTAACAGCCCCCCGGAAGTTTGCGGGTCGTAGAGAAGGTTCTTCACCTCTTCCGGAACGCTGGCCGCCACCTCCACACAGCCTTCCACAAATTCGAGGTTTCTCTGGAGGCCTCCCGGAAGGAATTTCTCACGAGAGTATTCCAGGGCTTCCGGCAGGAACTCCAGCTTGGTCGATTCCAACACGAAGCTCACGTTGCTGGCTATGGCCAACTCTCGGGCATGGCCCAGCAGGCCGAAGCCGGTGATGTCCGTGGCGGCGTGCACGGCAAACTGCAAGGCGGCGTCGCTAGCCGCGCGGTTCAGCGCACACATGGATCGAGTGGCCGCATCCACGGAGGCTTGGCTAGCCCGATTCTTCTTAAGCGCCGTTGAGATGATACCTGTCCCCAAGCGTTTGGTCAGAATCAGCCGGTCACCGGGCAGGGCGCCGGCATTCGTCAGGATGCGCCGGGGATTGATCAAGCCGGTGACCGCGTACCCAAACTTGATTTCCTCGTCGCCGATGGAATGGCCACCAATAACCGTGCAGCCTGCCTCCTGCATCTTGGCGTGGCCGCCTTGAAGAATACTTTCCAGAACAGCAAGGTCACGTCCCGTGTTCGGGAAGCCTACGATGGAGAGCGCCGAGATGGGCCGGCCGCCCATCGCGTACACGTCGCTTAGCGCGTTCGCGGCGGCGATCTGACCGAACGTGTAAGGGTCGTCCACGATGGGCGTAAAGAAATCGACCGTCTGCACCAGCGCCATGTCGGGTGTGAGTTGATACACTCCCGCGTCGTCGGCGGTGTCGAAGCCTACCAGCACGTTGGGGTCGGATTGTTTCGGCAGCTTGGCCAGGACCGAGTCCAAAATACTTGGACTCAACTTGGCCGCTCAACCCGCTGCCTTGACCATCGCGGTCAAGCGTATGCGTTCATCCATCATGTTTCGATTATAGCCTGTGGCGACTGCTTTCAGAACTCCATGTTTAGTCGTGCCTCGCTCCGACCGGTCGGGGTTGGTTTTCAGTCTACGAGCCTAGCCCCGTGGTCAGATTATTCACTTTCATGGTCAGAGTGAGCCCGTTGACTTTGGAAACCACGACGGCTATGCCTTCAAGGCCGTCACCGTTCGGCACGTAGAAGTGTCGGGCTGGCAGGTTCATCCTCAGTGCCGCCAGTAGCTACTCCTCAGTCGTCTGTGCTAGGGTACCCGTCGCGAAAGTGCAGGTTAAGATAAGGTCTGCACCCGTCAGAGGAAAGCTTCCAGCTTGCGCCGCAGGAGGTCCGTGATGTCGTTGACGCGACGAGGGTTTTGCAGGTCTGTGGTTTGTGTTCCCAGCGCTGTGGCTCTGCTGGTTGACGCGCGGCCTGGCTCGAGTGCTGCGCAAGTCACTAGGAGCGCGCCCCCAGCGAACTACATGCTGCGGTATTTTATGCGCAGCGAAAGCGCCTCGCAGCAGACTGAAGACCTGATTGCTTTCTGCCAGGAGAATCACATCCCTCACGTCATTCTTTTTAACGGCAATCATTGGGACATGGGTTGGAATCTTCCCACGCTGGAAGAGGCAAAGAGCCGCGTGGAGGTTTTGCGGCCGGTTTTCTCCCGGTTGCAGGCAGCGAGTCTGCGCACCAGCATTAATATGTGGACGACGCTGGGCCACGGCGATATCGGCCGGGATGAACGGCACCGGTTCTCGTGGCAATTCATGGTGGGTGACGACGGCGCGGAGTCCCGGGCGATTCCGTGCCCGATCGATCCGCAGTGGAAGGCTTACATTGGTAAGCTGTACGGGCTGTTCGCTCAGCTCGAGCCCGAAATCATTTACATCGACGACGACTTTCGCTACCACAACCATTCCCCGGCTTCCTGGGGATGTTTCTGCCCCCTGCACCTGGAAGAAATGGCCCGGCGGCTGGGGAAACGGCTGAGCCGGGAAGAACTTGTCCATCAGATCGTGAGCGCTTGGCCGCAGCCTACGGAAGAGCGCAAGTGCTGGTTTGACCTTTGTGGCGACTCGATTCTTGAGGCGGCCCGCCTCATCTCCGATGCCGTCAAGGCAGCTTCACCCAAGACCCACATGGGACTGATGTGTTCCGACCCCAACACGCACGCTGCCGAAGGACGGCGTTGGCTCGACATGGTCCGCGCGTTTTCCGTCAGCGGGAATCAGCCGGTGTTACGTCCGCACTATGCCTCTTACCAGGAAGGGGTTTACCGTGAGATCCCTTCGCAGATTACTTGCATGAGGAAATTGCAGCCCCTGCTTGGCGGAAAAATGCGACTTACCCCGGAACTCGAGAACTTTCCGTTTACACGTTTCTCCAAATCAGTCCGCCTCACCCGTCTGCAGATAGCCTTGAGTATGTTTGTGGCGCCTCCGGATATTACGCTGGATATTTTGAGCTTCGTAGATACGCGGTTTGATTACGATACGGTCGTTGATCAGGGGCTGCGGGATTCCTTCGAATACTCTAGTGGCATTTGCTACTGGTCATCCCAGTGCCGCAAGGAACGTGGGCTCCAGATCCTTTGGGATGAGCGCTTCCCCTTGCATCGGAAGGTGGAAGTGGATCGGATGACGGCTCTGCCCGCGCCGCGCGTGTGGGAAGGAGCTATGGACCTGTTGGGTTTTGCGAGCACTTTCTACCCCGACGATGTGAAGCTGGCCAGCCGCTCCTACTTGGAGGAGCGTACCGAAGATGAAATTGGAACCTTGCTGCGGGGAAAACTCCTGTTGGACGGCGACGCGGCGGCGTTCCTGGTTGAAAGGGAATTCGGGGCGCAGATTGGTCTGAAGGATATTCAACCGTTGCCGGGGGCGTACAACTACGAACGCATGGTCGATGACCAATTTGCTGGAAGGTACGTGAACCAGGATGAAACCATCGCCGAAGCTGCTAAATATCGGCTTGATCCCACTGAGAAGGCAGTCGTCGTGAGCAGGATTTTTGCGCCGGAGAGCAGCGTTTCTCTCCCAGGGATGCTGCTGTTTGAGAACCCTCTGGGAGGCCGCGTGGGAGTAATTCCCTTCAATGGTTCCCGTGGCGACCTTTCCGCGGGCGGCTTCCGCGGCTGGAAACGGCAGCAGGTTTTAAGGCAGATGCTGGAATGGATCAACCAAGGCCCGCTGCCGCTATTTGTTGAGGATGCCGCTAACGTGCTTCCGCTCCGACGTGACGGAGAGAGTGCTGTTCTCGTCGGGATCGCGAACCTTACCCCGGATGCACTGCCCCACATAATCTTCCGCATCGCACCGTTTTTCAAAGGAACGCCTCGGCTCGAAGGCCTATCATCCCGAAAGCCAGCCTCTTTTCAGCTAAAGCTCCAGGAAGGTTATTGGCGGTTCCAAGTAGCCGTTGAAGTGCCACCTTTGGATCTGGTCTGCTTTAAGATAACCGGTGCATAGGAATCGGCAGGCGAAAGAGAATGCATTTCTCCGCCACTGCGGTTCAGGGCTAACGTCGAAACACGTACAAATGTTGCTTAGTGCTCCTGGGTTGACCTGTGCCAAATCGACCGATAGAATGCGCTTTTATGGAGCGTCAGGCGTAGTTTGATCGTGCCGGTGGCGAAAACCACAGGATGGCCCTTGCGTTACACCGTTCGGCGCACATTCAAAGCGGACCGGTTCACCCTGCCGGCAACTGAGGCCGCGCACCCCTCGGGTCAGGAGGCGGCTTGTGCCAGCACCACATCAACTCCTGGACGATACGGGGTCGGCGAAGTTCTCTCAAAGGAGATCCCTTATGTTTCCTTTTCATGGCGTGGATTATGTCGAGATCGATTCGCTGTTCACCGATGATGAGAAGCTCGTGCGCCAGACCGTGCGGGAGTTTGTCGATAACGAAATCTTGCCGCACATCGAGGAATGGAACCGCGAGGGGAAATTCCCGATGCACCTGGTTCCCATCATGGCGGAGCTGGGGTTTTACGGCGCCAACATGGAGGGTTACGGCTGCGCCGGCATGTCGAACGTGCAGTACGGACTCATCATGCAGGAGCTCGAACGTGGCGACAGTGGCCTGCGCAGCTTCGTGTCGGTGCAAGGCGCGCTGGTGATGTATCCCATCAACGAATACGGGTCCGAGGAGCAGAAGGAGCGCTGGTTGCTGGCGCTGCAACAGGGCAAAGCCATCGGCTGTTTCGGCCTCACGGAGCCCGACTTCGGCTCGAACCCCGCAGGCATGCGAGCCCGCGCTGTGAAGGACGGCGACCACTGGATTCTCAACGGCGAGAAAGCGTGGATCACTTCCGGCACGATCGCCGACGTGGCGGTGGTCTGGGCGCGCACCGACGAAGGCATTCGGGGCTTCCTGGTGGAGAAAGGCACGCCCGGCTATACGGCGAAAGACATCAAGGGCAAGTGGTCGCTGCGCGCTTCGGTGACCTCCAGCCTGGCGCTTCAGGACGTGCGCGTGCCCGCAGGCAATATGCTCCCCAAGGCGCAGGGATTGAAAGCGGCGCTGAGCTGCCTGACCCAGGCGCGTTACGGCATCGGTTGGGGTGCGATAGGCGCCGCCATGACCTGCTACAACGAGGCGCTGGAGTACGCCAAGATTCGCAAGCAGTTTGACGACAAGCCCATCGCCTCGCATCAACTCATCCAGGCGAAGTTCGCGGACATGGTTACGGAAATCACCATGGCGCAATTGCTGGCCTTGCAGGTGGGCCGGCTGAAAGACCAGGGCCGCGCCGACTTCGCGCACGTCTCGATGCTCAAACGCAACAACGTGAAGATGGCGCTGGACGTGGCTCGCGCGGCGCGCGACATCCTGGGCGCCAACGGCGTCGCCGACGAATACCCCATCTTCCGCCACATGTGCAACCTGGAATCGGTCTTCACTTACGAGGGCACGGACAACATGCACACCCTCATCATCGGCGAGCGCGTGACCGGCATCCCGGCGTATAAGTAGGGGCGTGGTACCGCCCCGGCCCCACTGTCCATCTGGACTAAGCGAGCTAACTTATGTCGACCGAATTCGTATTCCTCTTCGGCGCTGGAGCTAGCATGGCAGTGGGTGCGCACGTCAGACCGCACGCTCCTCCTTTGATGCGCGAACTATACGACGAATTGGCAGAGGCTTTCCCGCGAGAGTGGGGGAACGGGAGTGCATACGCAAAACATAGCGAACAATTCAGGAACAATTTCGAACAGACTTTCCCTGAGGTGGTCCTGGGGAATGATTACCTACCATCGCCTGCATTGACCCTGCTGGAACATCAAGTTCCACTGGCGTTGTACTTTTCGCGCTTCGTCCTCGATAGCGCTGGTGAGGATTGTTATTCGAAACTCCTGGTTTCCCTCAATAGCGCAGGTAAGATTCCGCACACCGTCTTTGGGTCACTTAACTACGAATGCTTGCTTGAGCAGGCAGCTCAGAATCTTGGCATCGAGGTGGACTATTGGTGCGGTAATCCGAATCCAAATATGATTCGCGTCGCGAAATTGCACGGGTCGTGCAATTTTATTACCGCCGAGATCACACAAGGCTCGCGAGCCATGCTCGCGGGCACGAACGTTCAACTCGAAATTGGCTTGACCCCACTGCCGCCCAGGGACCTTGAAAAAACGTTAAGTGCCAAAATCTCAGCTAAGCAACTTTCTCATTACCCAGTCATGAGCCAAGTCTCGCACTATAAACAAAACTTTGCGTCGCCCGCCGAGATTCAAAAGCTGAGGAACCCATGGAACGCCGCCGTCCTTGACGGTGACACCAAGTTTATCGTCATCATCGGTGTCTCATTTAACTGCAACGATGTTCATATTAATGAGCCGATAGAACAAGCGCCCAGCACGGTGCTCTACATCGGAGATGAAGAAAGCTTCAAAATGTGGCACGAAATAAACAAGCCCGCCGAGCATATTTCAAAGAGCTTTGAAGATGGATTCCAATCGTTGTTAAACCGACTCGGTATTGGTGACTGATCCCCGGGCTGGCGCGGGCCTTCTCAGCCCGGCGTGTCAGGGATGAGGAGAATTCAATCCGCAGACCCAGCGGGCTGTCTCAGGGTGCGGTGTGGCGTGCTGTAGCGCCGCTCTATGAGCGGCGAGTAGGGGAGCACTGCGGGCTCCCGCGGGGAGCGCGGAGCGCTCCCCTCCCAAAACCCCGGCGGTCATAGACCGCCGCTACAGCCCGGGCTGCGCCAGCCGCGAATTCCCCTCCTCTCCGGGGAGGGGACGAAGAGGTGGTGGCGCGCCAGCCGGCGCGTTTATTTCGGCAGTCTGCGCGGGCGAGCGCCGAGGGTATTTTCCAGGAGCTCGAACTTGCCTTCCAGGCCGGCGAGGCGTTCAGCGTGGTCTTGCAGTATCATGTGGGCATGCTTGACGGATTCGGCCAACTGCGAGACGCGGTCTTCCATGGTGATGATCTTCTTCAGACCGTCGTAAATGTCCTTAGCGACGCTCGAGCTCATCAATTCTCTCCACCGTCTTCCTGCAGAAAGCGATCGCCTCATCCAGCTTGGCGATGCTCCGGTCCATGGAAGCACTCGCCTCTTTGGCTAATGCGGCCAAACGCTCTTTTTCGAAGTCGGGCGGCAAATCCAGATAGAGGTCTAGGGCCTCACGGACTTCTTTGGAGAAGCTAGTTCTGCGCCTGCGGGCGCGGCGGAACAGCCCTTTCCGTTGCTTGCCGGTCAAGTAGATCGTCGTCGCCGTTGCCATAGCACCCTCCCTACATATATCACATATATGGCACTCTTCGGTGCCTGTCAAGCGGAAAACGTCGGCGGGCGCGGGCCTTCGCAGGGCGACGGGTTAGGGATGAGGAGCAATCAATGTGCAGGCCCGGGGGGCTTTTTCAAAGCGCAGTGTGGCGCACTGTACCGCCGCTCTATGAGCGGCGAACGCACCGAAAACATGGGTCGCTGGTCACAGACCGGCGCTACAGCCTCGTCTGCGGTATGCTTGAGGGTCCGTCAGGACTCTGTTAATCTTCACTTCTGGAAGCTGCCCTGAAGGGAGTCTCAGGGGAAGGCGGCGGAGGCGAAAGTAATGACCTTACAGCGCACGATCAAGGCTGCGATTCGTCAAGGCGAGCAGTCGGGTTACGTCGCCGAGTGTCTGGAGATCCCGGTCGTGACGCAAGGGCAAACGCTCGATGAAGTCACGCGTAATCTGCGCGAGGCTGTGGAACTGCACCTTGAAGGAGAAAATCTAGCAGAGCTGGGATTGGCTCCCTCACCCAGCATTCTCGTAACCTTCGAATTGGAGACCCACCCTGTCACGACTTAGACGGCTCTCTGGCCAGGAAGTTGTTGCCATCCTGCGCACGTTTGGTTTTGAAGCCATTTCGCAACGCGGAAGTCACATCAAACTGCCCCGTATCGGTCCCAAAGAAACCCCGCCCCGCCAATCTGGGCCTGACCGTAATTCCCTACTCACTATTCGCTATTCGCTACTCTCGCCCTTCAACGGAGCCTGCGCGAGATTGAAGCCAAATATTCGACAGGAGGAAAGCACGATGAATGCTCGAAGGAAAGGTTTGTGTACTCTGCGGGTGAGAGTCCGGAATATTAAAAGCAGACCCTGCACTATTTCCTTGATGATGCGCCCGTGGCTCTACTTGCTGGCAGCGATCCTGATGATCGGTTGTGTCGATCCATGCCGCGGTGCGCAAGCAACCGGTGCCGGAAAGGGAGAGAAACCGAATGTGACGGCCGGACCTGAATGGTCCGACGTCTTTCTTGTCGAACAACCGGAGCCGACCATCAGTTACCGCACGGGGTGGGTAGTGTATGAGGAATCACTCACCAAAGGCCAGTTCGTCGGGCGCGGGTGGAACGGGTCGGGATTCGTGAGTTTCTATGACGGTCGCATCAACCCGGCTGAGCATCCGCTGCCGGAGGCCTTCTGGCTGGAGATCGACGGACAGTCACTGGTCTCGGATTGGAAATGGGTCGGGTTGGAGAAGAAGCCGTCAACTGACGGGAGCGTGCACGCTGTGATCACCTTGCAGCATGCTGTTCGGCCGGTCACGGTCAAGGTCCACACCAAATTGGACGGCACCGCGGTCCTGACTCGCTGGCTGGAGGTGACCAACACCGGAACGCGACCGGCAGCGTTGGCCGCAGCATGCCCTTGGAGCGGCGTGATGCAGAAGACGAACCGCTGGCGGTCGCATCTCGACGGCACGCAGGTGCCTTTGTACTCGCTGGGCTATTTCGACAGTTCGCGATGGGGGAGAGAGGGGAACTTTCACTGGCACGACATGCCAGCGGCGGGGTATCGCATCGATGGGCGGTACCGGCGTGATCGGCACCGGCATCCGATGTTTATTCTTCGCAATAATGCCACCGGGGAACACTTCATCGGTCAACTGGCGTGGACGGGAGGCTACAGTTTCGAGTTTGACCTCAATCCGGAGGCAGGCGGCGAGGTGCTGGACAGTGCTGCGGCGATGACGTTCCGCGCGGGACCTGATGCCCCGCCTCCTTTGCGGATTATCGCCCCAGGCGAAACCGTAACCACCCCGGAAATGCATCTCGGGCTTGTGTTCGGCGATCTCGATGCCGCCATTCAGGCCATGCACACCCACCTGCGACGCAGTGTGTTCATGCCGCAACCGCGCGGCCGGGGCGGATGGGTGGAGTCGGGGATCGGCCCGGAGATCGAGATCACGTTGGAGCAGGTAAACCACGCGATCGACGCGGCGGCCCAGATCGGCGCCGAGGTCTTCTTCATCGACGCCAGTTGGTACGCCCCGCCGAAAGGTAATTGGTGGACGACGGTGGGCGACTGGAACGTCGATCGTCAGCGTTTTCCGCAGGGGCTGAAGCCCTTTCGTGACCGGGTTCACGCAGCGGGCATGCTGTGGGGCCTGTGGATGGATGCGGAACGCCTCGGAGAAAATAGCCGCGTTGCCAAAGAGCATCCCGACTGGCTGGCCATGAACTACGATGGAGAGAGGAAGATAGGTGGACTGCTGGATCTGACGAACCCCGAAGTCGCCAAGTGGATGGAAAATCAGATCATTCGGGTGATCGAAGAAAACCAGTTGGATTTCTTCCGCCTGGACTACAACACGCATCCGGGACCTGGGATCAAGACAGTTCATGACGGGTTCATCGAAAACGGCTACTGGCGGTACTACGAGACGCTGTATGGAATCTACGACCGATTACGGGCGCGGTTCCCGAATGTGATCTTCGAGAATTGTGCCGGCGGTGGCGGGCGCACCGATGTCGGCATGGTGAGGCGGTTCAGTCACACCTGGGTCACCGACTGGCAGATTGCCCCTCGGTCCTTCATGATCACCAATGGGATGACCATGGCGCTGCCGCCGGAGTACGTGGACCGGCTGATTGGCGGCCAGGCCGGCTTCACGATGGCGGATTTCGATTTCCAATCACGCCTGCTTCTCTTTGTTCGGCCGTCGTTTGCGTTCCTGTATCCACTGGAATCGCAGCCGAATCCGGTCTTGATGCAGCGAGCCAAGCGGTGGGCGGATCTGTACAAGAACTTCGTTCGTCCGTTCATGAGTACCGGCCGAATCTACCACCACACACCGGAAGTGACGGGGCTGGATCCGCACGGCTGGGGGGTGCTGGAACTTGCATCGAATGATCGCACGCGGGGCATCTGCGGATTGTTCCAACTCTCGGCGCCGACCGAGCCGGAATATCACTTGCGGTTACGCGGCCTCGACGCGTCACGGCGCTATCGGGTGACCTTTGACAATTCCGGACAGACAGCGGTGGTGGACGGCTTCACATTGATGAAGGAGGGCATCGCGGTGCGCCTCGAAGGCGCGCTGACGTCGGAACTGCTTTTGTTTGAGGCACAGTAAAGTCGAATCTGATCTGGAAACGGCGATCGGAGGGGAGTTGCACCCAGCACCGAGGCGGCGCAATTCACCTCGGGTGCGGCTCGAGGAGGGTGTATCGTCCCCCCTCACCACGAGAAGCAGCTCCTCACAACATTGTCCGCTTTGGAACACCTCAGTTTTTCGTTACAATTTGCGACCTTCACCATCAGCACGGCCGGAGGATAAGCCATGTTCGGGCAAGCGCGCATCAAGCGGATCCAACAACTCTTGGAGGACTTGCACCAACTCCAGATTGACCGGGCGGTCGCCGAGTTGCTGAGGGGCTCGAAGTATCAGGATCGAAAAAGGCTGAATTGTTGCGAACACAAGGTGTTCTCCCAAAGCGGCGAAGACGGGATCATCGAAGAGATTTTCAAGAGAATCGGCACGGCCCACAAGAAGTTCGCCGAATACGCGCCTGGCGACGGCCTCGAAAACAACACGCTGTACCTGGCGACTCTCGGCTGGACGGGGCTGTGGATCGAGGCGAACCCGAAACACGTCCGAGCCATCCGGGAACGGTTTGCGGCAAAGCTCAAAGACGGCACCCTAGCGCTGGTCGAACAAGCGGCCACCGCCGAGAATATCGAATCACTCTTGGAGCGGGGATCGCTGCCCCAGGATTTTGATTTGCTCTCCGTGGACATCGACCTAAACGACTATTGGGTTTGGCAGAAGGTTGAGCACTACCGTCCGCGTGTAGTAGTCATCGAGTACAACGCGATCTTCCCTCCGGGATGCAAGTGGGTTGTTGAGTACGATCCCCGCGCGCGGTGGGATGAGACAAGTAATTTTGGTGCCAGCCTGACGGCGCTGGAGCTGCTCGGAGCGGAGAGAGGATACAAGCTCGTCGGCTGCACCCTGGCGGGAACGAACGCCTTCTTCGTTCGGGAAGAGTTGGTGGCCGATCGGTTTTGCGCCCCGTTTACGGCGGAGAATCACTACGAGCCGCCCCGGTACTACCTCACCTCTCGAAAAGCCGGTCACCGGCGTAGCCCGCCGAGAGGCGCTTGAAAAGTCTTCGGTAAACCCCCGCACGAACCTGTGACGTCGCGCGTGACTCTGCAGCGGCAGTCCACATCGGGAGTTGCCCCGCCATCGCGGGCGTGTCGTAATGCACTTGTCTCTGCGGAGGCTGCAGACTTCTCTGCGATCGCCTCGGGCCGTTCCAACCTGCATGCCCCATGGTCCAAGCCGGTTGCGCGGGAGTCGTTGGAACGGCCCTCGCCGCCGGCATTCACGTCGCCTCACCCCACGTCACCCGCGCCTCCGTGCCGGGCAGCTTCGGAAACAGCGCGTGCGGCTCCGTCTGATACCAATACGCAACGCTGTAATAGTAGTTTCCGCTGCGGAAAGGTGGAACACCTTTTCCCTGCTCGATGAGAAAGCGGAGCGATTTTCGGAACGTAACCGGGTCCGGCACATGCCAGCGATAGGCGGTCGTAAAGGGCTCCTTGAGCAGCGGAACGCCGAAGTAAGGAAAGCAACCCGGGTGAAGGCCGTAGGACTCGCTGAAGTAGTCTTCCGAGCCGGTACCCTGGATGGCGTGCTTGCCGTCGATGAATAGGATTTCATCGCCTTCACCCCACCAGCCGCCGTCGTTGTTCTTGACGCTAAGCACGCAACCCAGGAGGTGACCGCGCCCCTCGGCGTCCAGAATAAGGTACGGACCTTCCGGCGGCGGCGTCCCCTGGCGGTACTGAGCGTGGAAATACAACTGATGGGCGGGGGCTGTAGGGTAAGTGCGATAGTTGACTTCGAACCAGTGTTGGCTGGATTCTTTGCCCTCATTGGTCAACGTCACGCGCGCGGCACGTGCGAAGGGCATGGGAATGTAACAGTTGCGGGCGGCGCCGAAGGCGGCAGAATCCGTGGGCTTGCCGGGCTGATGATCGATGCAAATGAGGGCGGAGCTGAACTTTTCAGTGAAGCCGAAGCCCACGCCGAAAAAGTCACCTACCGGGGCTTCTACGCTGGGCTCTCGCTCACCATCCCAGTACATGCGCAGGACGTGGTACTGCAAATGGTGTGGCTCTTTGCTGGTAATGTTGTCGCGGAAGTGGACAATGCGGCCCGGCCCTTGGATATCGGCCAGCAGCAGTGTACCGCCCGGCTTCAAGTCGCGAAAGTCGTCGTTGCCGCCGGTCGGGTCAGCCGAGGTGATTCGGTGGGACTCGAAATCCTCCTCCACAGGCAACGTCTCCAAATCCTGACCGCGCAGCCATGTCGATAACATCGGATAAGCACTCAGCGCGATTAGGGACGATAAGAAAGTGCGCCGCGGCAACGTCGCAATCTGTCCTGGCTTGCATCTTCCGTTTGCCATGACCAGCATACCTCCTCACGCGGATTCTCTCGGACTCCGCATGCCTGCCCTGCCTTCGGCAGGCAGGGCACCGCGGAGGCGCAGAGACGCGGAGAAAGCGCAATTCTTCTCAGTCTCTGTGTCTCGGCGTCTCTGCGGTGGGAAATATCCCTTCCCCGATTCGCTGCTCGCCACTCCCGCCCTTCAGAGGTTGACAACCTTCATGGCCATCTCGGGGTAGCGCGCGCCGGCCGCTACGCCCTTCGGCGCGACTTCGTTGATGCGCGCCACATCCTCGGTGGCGAGAGTAATCTCGAGCGCCTGCAAGTTCTCGTCAAGGTGGGGTCTCCGCCGGGTACCGGGAATCGGCAGGATATCCTCGCCTTGGGCCAGCACCCAGGCGAGGGCCAACTGGGAAGCTGTGCATCCCTTTTCAGCAGCGATCTGCTCGAGGCGTCGCAACAGCTCCAGGTTTTGCTGGAAATTCTCACCCTGGAAGCGTGGGGCGTTGCGGCGCCAGTCATCAGGAGCCAGATCCTCGAGCCGTGTGATTCGCCCTGTCAAAAAACCGCGTCCCAGTGGACTATAAGCGACAAAGCTGATCCCTAGCTCGCGGCAGGTGGGGATAATTTCGTCCTCCGGGTCGCGCGACCACAGGGAGTACTCCGTCTGCAGCGCGCTGATGGGATGGATTCGGTGTGCGCGGCGGATCGTCGCCGGAGCAGCTTCCGAGAGCCCCAGATACCGCACTTTGCCCTCTTCAACCAGCCGCGACATGGCTCCCACCGTCTCTTCAATCGGAACGTTTCGGTCCACGCGGTGCTGGTAATAGAGATCAATGACCTCCACCCTGAGCCGCTCCAGGCTGGCCGTACAAGCCTGGCGAACATATTCCGGGCGTCCGTTGATTCCCACAAAGCGGCCCTCGGCATCGCGCACGTTGCCGAACTTGGTCGCCAGAATGACTTCATGGCGGCGGCCTTTGATGGCCATGCCCACGAGCTCTTCATTGTGCCCGCGGCCATACATATCGGCTGTATCCAGGAAGCATGCGCCCTGGTCCAGAGCATGTTGGATGGTAGCGATGGATTCCTGGTCGTCGCGAAGCCCGTAAAACTCGGACATCCCCATGCAACCCAGTCCGAGGGCAGAAACCATCAGCTCGCTATGGCCGAGTTTGCGGTATGGCATGCCGATTTCCTCCCGAGCAAGTTCTTGCGGAGCTTTGCAGCATAACATCGTTACTCGCCGCGGCTCAAGCTAGCGGCCTCTCACGTAGCAGGTCAGTTTGATTGGCATTACCGAGCAGAGTGTGGCGCAGTCCGTCAGCCGACGGATTAGGTCTGCGGTGCTCACTTCCACGAACGGCGGACCTACGAATCAGGTCGGCGCTACCTCCTGGCAATGACATTTCTGATACACTTGCCTGGTGCTCTACGCAGTCGAATTTGCCGCCTCTGTGAGGGAGCACCTGGATTCACTCACCGCCCCGGAGCGATCGGCGGTACTGAGCGCGATCGAACGGCAATTGGTCCGCGAACCGCTTCACGAGACGCGCAATCGAAAACCGTTGGGCCCCAATCCCATCGCCCCCTGGGACCTGCTGTTGTAAGGATACTCGCAGTCGGAAAGAAAGAACGAAGCGTGCTCCGCATAGCCCGTCAGGAGATAAGCTTATGAAGACGATCGAGCTTTCGCAAGCTTCCCGTCCACTCGCCGAGTATGCCAGGGAACTGAGTGAAGACATCATGCTGCTAACCGACGCCAAGAGACTGGTGGCAGCGATAGTTCCCCTTAAAGGCGTGGATCGGGAGTCCCTTGCGCTGAGCACGCATCCGGAGTTCTTGGATTTGATCGCCCGTTCGCGAGCCCAGTTCGCCGCCGGTCAAACGCTTTCGTTGGAAGAGATGAAGAAAGCGGTGCTCCCCCGGCGGAAGGCTAACAAGCGCTCGGAGCGGCCCGGAGCGAAGCGGGTCGCAGTGCCCGCACGCCGACCCACCGCGCGCGGCTGATACACAGTGCGCGGAGCAGCAGAGCGTAGCGCAATGCTCGCCGTTCAGGTCAGCGGCCTTTACTTTGACAAGGCGCGGATACCCACTGCCCTTCGGATGAACCGATGAATCAATGAGTCAATAGAGAACGCCAAGGAGAAGTCCATGAATTCCCGAGAACGAGTGCTTGCCGCGCTTAATCACCGCGAACCCGACCGGGTGCCTGTGGACCTTTCGGGGCATCGGTCATCAGGCATCGCCGCAATCGCCTACGCCAAGTTGCGGCAATTCCTGGGACTGAAGGAAAAACCGATTCGCGTGTATGACCCCATCCAGCAGTTGGCGATTGTTGACGAAGACGTGCTCCAGCCGAGCGGGGTAGATACCATCGAACTGGGCCGGGCATTTGCGCTGGAGGATGATTGCTGGGCCGATTGGACCTTGCCTGACGGAACGCCTTGCCAGATGCCGGTGTGGGCGCTTCCCGAACGCGGGGAACGGGAATGGGTCCTACGGTCCAAGAGCGGGAGAATTATCGCGCGCATGCCCGATGGGGCCCTCTACTTTGAACAAGCGTACTATCCTTTCGTGGACGAAGCTGGTCCCAAGACGATTCGCGAGGCGATGGACGAGTGCATGTGGACGGCGGTTGCTTCTCCGCCCGGCCCCCTCGCCGAAGGCGCTGAGGGACTGACGCGGTTGGCTGAGGGCGCGCAGAGGCTAAGGGAGAAGACTGACCGGGCCATCCTGGGCCTGTTCGGTGGCAATCTCTTTGAGATGGGGCAGTTCTTCTACCGCATCGACAACTTCTTGATGCTTCTGGCCAGCGAGCCGAGGCAAGCGCACGCTTTTCTCGATCGACTCGTCGAGGTTCATCTCGCCAACTTGGAGCGGTTTCTGGGGGCGGTCGGCAAGTACATCGATATTGTCCTGTTTGGCGATGATTTGGGCATGCAAACGGGTCCGCTCCTTTCGCCCAAAATGTATCGCGAATTCTTCAAACCCCGACACCAACTCCTGTGGAATCGCGCCAAGCAACTGGCCAACGCCAAAGTAATGCTCCATAGCTGCGGCGGAATTCGCGAGTTGATTCCGGACCTCATTGAGGCGGGTCTCGATGCCGTAAACCCGGTGCAGATTTCCTGCCAGGGGATGGGCGCGAGAGAATTGAAGGCCGAGTTTGGGAACGACATGGTTTTTTGGGGTGGAGGTTGCGATACGCAGACCGTTCTGCCTTTTGGGACTCCGGAAGAGGTCAAGGGGCACATCGAGCATCAGGTCAAGACGCTCAAGCCCGGGGGCGGATTCGTTTTTCAGCAAGTCCACAACATTGTGGCCTACGTCCCTCCCGAAAACATCGTCGCGATGTTTGAGGCGGTGAACAGTCCGGCATGACGATGCTTTCGGTCCCGCGTGGGTGAAGGAAGGCCGCGCTTGCTTGGGAGGGAGTAGCGGCGGGCTTCTCGACTTCATCGGGACAGGTCAGCCCGGCACCCCGGCCCGCCGAAGCCCGCAGCGCGCTCCACAGCTTTGAGTGGGGGAGGAGTCTGGGGCGCAGGCTGCTATCCCAAAGGGCGCCTCTACAACGCTTTTGCCCTGGCAGGTTTCGGGAACTCGCGAGGGCCTAGAAACGTAATCCTCACTAGTGGCGTTCTAACTTTTTGCGGCTGCTTGCCTTGAGCGGCGCGGTTGCCCCCAGGCGGTGGCAGAACGGGCTAATTCATACCGTCAATAAGTTGGAACGGCACTAGAACCCAAGACTGACGAGGTGAACTCCATGGCTACCGGCCCTCCAGCTCCCCGACCACCGGTCCCGCCCCCGCCCCCGCGCACGGGCGGCCACATCGTCGTGGCCATCGTGCTCTTGATCCTCCTGCTGATTATCCTCGTTTCTGGGATCGCCGTGTGGGCGGGATGGCGGTTCCTCTCGCGTAGCGTCCGCGTCCAGGTCGAGGAGAGTGGACGTGGGAGGAAGGAAGTCTCCATTCAAACGCCCATCGGCTCATTGGAGGTGAAACACGAGGTGGACGAAGCGCGCCTGGGTTTGCCTATCTACCCGGGCGCTACTAGAGTAAAGGGCGAAGACGCTGCCACCGTGAACATCGACATCGCCGGCGAGCAGAACGTGCGCGTGGCGGCGGCCAAGTTTGAGACACCGGATCCGATCGACCAAGTCAGGGATTTTTATCGAGCCCGGCTCGGCAATCAGGTGACTAGAATCATTGAGAAGTCCCCCGAAGGGAAGATTGTTTTTGAGATCAAGCACGAGCGGCAGGAGAAGGTGGTGGCACTGAAGGAAGTGAGCGGGAGGACGCGCATTGAACTGGTCCACGTCGGCCACGGCCCTGAAGAGGGTAACTAATACAAACGCAAGAAATAATGTGACATTGCGGTGGTCGAAGGGAAACAAGTCGAACCCCCTCACTCCTGCCCCTCTCCCCCAAAGGGGGCGAGGGGGAAAGAAACTCTTCGATAGTAGCCCTCGCCCCTTGAGGGGAGAGGGTGGGCCGACTTGTCGGCCCGGGTAAGGGGTGGGACAACATCCTACCGTGATGTAACTTTACTTTCTGCGTTTGTGTTAGTCCGGATTATCCATGAAGCGTCCGGGGCCAACAGCAACTCCGGTCGCCGCGGCGACCAGAGCCGATCGCGTTTGGGCGCCTTATCACGCATACTCTGAAGCCCGAGAAATTTAGCCGAGGCCGCTTTGCCGCACGCCCTGCCCTTGCGCCATATGGTGCAGGGCCTGCACGAAACAGTGCGGCGGCACGGCTCGAGGTCGCCGCGGCGACCCCTCACGGCCACGGCTGTCACTCTAATATGCAGGCCTCGACAGTTGTTCCCCTCAACGTTTCTTTCGGCGGCCGGACGCCGCCCCTCGACCGCACTGATGACTTGCTACGCTTCATACTAATTTGACCTTCTCCTCCGACCGGTGCGTTTCATCCGCGCGGGCGACAATCCTCACCAGTTCCTGATCGATCTCGGCGGAGGTTGGCGCGGGTTCGTAATGCTCAATCAAGTCCAGAACTTTCTCATGCACGCGGACGCCCAGTGACTTCGCTCCGTTCGCCTGCCACGTCGGCCAGTTGGAACGGTCGAGCAATTCGGGGAACCAGAACTCCGTGCGGAAATGCTTCATCGTATGGTCGTCCATCAGGTAGTGCCCGCCGGGGCCGACGCGCTCGGTCACGTCGAGCGCCAGATGCTCGGCGTCTACTACCACCCCGCGCAGAGTCCGCTTGGCCATGCCGATAACCTCATTCGACATCACGAGCATGTCGTAGGAGCCGCTCAACCCGGACTCCAGGTACCCAACGTCGTGGATCAGGTTGGCCCCGGATAGGGCGGCGAAGGCAATCGATAGCGCGCCTTCGATGGCTGCCTGTTGATCGACAATCTTCGCGTCGGAACACCCGGCCGTCGAGAACATCGGCAGATGCAAGTACTGGGCAATATTCGTCATGGCCGCGCTCAGCAGAGTCAGTTCCGGTGCCCCATAACTGCAAATCGTGGTGGACATGTCCATCACGGACATCACGCCGCCGATAATCACCGCCGCGCCTTTCCGCTTGAGCTGAGAGATGACCACGCCCGTCAAACATTCCGCGAGTCCCTGGACGAGGGTGCCCGCCATCGTCGCCGGGGCCGTCGCCCCGCACATCGGGCAGGGGGTGTAGATCGCCGGAATATCGTTTTCCGCCGCGTACAGGAGTTTTTCTACGGCCAAGCCCGAGTTCTCAAGCGGTGAATTCGGCTCAATGTAAACGGCGAACAGCGGCGCTTTGCGCCATTCATCAACCCCACCTAGGGCCGCGCAGGCCATCTCCAGTTGATCAGCCAGCCCTCCCCGGTCAACAGCGGTAATTACCAGAGGTTTGGTCGTTCCACGTACCATCGCCAGCAGTTGATGGCGGTCGTAGGTGCCGATGGGCACGTCGGACGTCAAGCCTACGGACATGTGGAATTCGATGTGCGGAAGCGCGTCGGAGATTTTCGCTGCTCGGTAGACATCCTCGTATGTGCAACGCCGTCTCTCCCCGTTGTAAGGGTCGAGGATAAACGGGCAGTCCGAACCGGTGCCAAAGTAGATCTGATCCTTTTCCAGGGCGATGCGCTTTTCTCGGTCGCGGCCCGCCAGGACAATGCGCGACGGCGCCGATTGAAGGCTGGTTTCGACCAACCATGCGGGGATGTGCACGAGGTTACCATCTTTGATCACGCAGCCGGCGTCGCGCAGGAGTTTCAACGCGTTTGCTTCCTGAACGCGCGTCCCAATACGCTGTAAGACATCCATCGCCGCGTAGACAATCTGCTCAATCTGGTCGTTGGACAGCATCCGCAGCCGGGGCGTCACGTTCGCCTGGTAATTGACCCGCATGACTGCCTCCTCCGAAGAAGCGCCTAGCGCCCTCGGTTTCAATTAAAGATTTGGATGTTTGGGTCCGGAGCTTGCTGCTGGCCGCTCCCCCGGCGCTCTCCAAAACATCTCCTGCTTGATTTCGCCGCCGGGAGGAATGAGCAGAAAATCGTCCGTCGACTCCCGGAGTTCGTGCGCTTTGGTAACGAGCCGTTTCACCAAATCGGTGGAGCCGATACGCTCCTCGAAGCGAAAGCCCCAGCGCGCGGCGCAAAACTCCGCAATCTCCAGCGCTTGCGCGCGACAGGCGACGAGTTCGGCCTGGCTCGACGCAATAAGGACCAGGCGTCTATAGTTCCGGTATTGCTCATCGAGGATCCAGTCGGCGGTTGCTTGATCGTATTTCTCCAATAGCTGCTGGTATTCGCTCAAGGGATGGCTGCCGCACGCGAGCCATCCTTTGGTCAGATAGTACGTGCCGGGCTCAGCGGAAAACTCTTGCATGTAGCGCTCGTAGGAGCCTAGCAGCAGGGTAATGCAATCGTCCGCGCGGGGCACAATCAGCGTGTGCTGCCGGGCTTGCAAGCCTACCACGCCATTCCCGCAAAGACCGTAGCCGAGGATGACGACGGATGGTTCGGTGAGTCGATCAATCGCGCCCTGGAGCGCTGCAGCCATCAACTCGGGCGTGCGGTGAAGCCCGTATTCCATAAAGAGCGCAGAGATCCCCGCCTCACGCCGATAAGGCTCCATCAGGCTTTCGAGCACCCGGCAGGCAAGGATCACCAGAGGCATGTCAGCGCGCTTGAACGAATTGTGTCGCGATTTCAACCGCGTGGGGCGCGCTTGATCCGTACGCATCCGCACCGATCTGGCAGGCGAAATCTGAGGTCACGGGTGCGCCCCCAATCATGATTCTCACGTGGTCCCGCAAGCCGGCCTCCTTTAGCCTCTCGACCGTCTGGCCCATCGACCGCATGGTGGTTGTCAACAGGGCCGAGAGGGCGACGATATCCGGCTTCTCGCGCCTGACCGCCTCGACAAATTGCTCCGGCGCGACATCTTTGCCCAGGTCAATCAGTTCGAAGCCCGCCCCTTCGAGCATCATCGCGACGAGGTTCTTGCCAATGTCGTGCAGGTCGCCTTTCACCGTGCCGATAATCACTTTGCCCATCATCTTGGCTCCGGTCTGTGCGAGCAGAGGTCTTAGGATGTTTAGGGAGGCTTGCATCGCGCGCCCGGCAAACAGGACTTCAGGCAGGAATTTCTTCCCCTCTTTAAACTCCTTCCCGATCATTTGCATACCTTGTATCAAGCCTCGGTCCAGGATCTCCTGCGGCGTCAGGCCCGCGGCAAGCGCTTCCTTGGTAAGGCCCGCCATATCCTTTACCCGGCCTTCGAACACCGCATGGGATATTTGCGTGAGGGTATCGCTCATCTTAGGCTCCTGTGCGTCTCAGTTCGCGGGATATTCTGGGCTGGCTTTTCCATGCGCTTTGGTTGTCTCCAGGGCATACCGCCTTCCTGCATTGGTCGGCATCGGGTCAATTTCCTTCTGTACATTGGGTTGAACGGGGACAGGTCGGTGATAGAAGTGTTCTAAGGTATGGCGCTGGGCGAGGAAATGGCCGCCGGGACGTTTCGTGCGAATCACATTCGACGCCAGCGTCTCCGGTGTCACTTCAATGCTGCGCAACAACTGTTTGACGTAGCTGATGACACTGTCACCCAGCCCCGCCGCTGCTCCCTGCGACCTCTTGCTCCAACTCAGGCTCGATCTCGATGGGTGCGGGTTGGCCACAACGGTGCGATTCTACAGCAAGTCATTACATAGGCGGAAGCCAGTGGCCGACGCGAAACTTGGCGCTCGCAATGTGCGCTTTGGGAGGATCGGCCCGCGGACGGGGAATTGCCATTACCCGAGGTGCGGAAGGTCAGGTTCGAGCTGACCCACTGCCTTTTCTCCTTGATCCTTTCCCGTTTCGTGCGCATGATAAGCGGTTCCATAGGAGTCACTTATGACGACGTTTGACATCAATTGGGTAAGGTCACAATTCCCCGCGCTCGGAATGAAAGTGAACGGCTACCCGGCGGCGTTTTTCGACGGGCCGGGAGGCACGCAAGTGCCGCAGCGCGTGATCGACGCGATGAGCGCGTACTTAGTTTCCTCGAATGCCAACACGCACGGGGCGTTTGCCACGAGCCACAAAACCGACGAGGTTCTCTCCGCGGCGCACGGCGCCCTGGCGGACCTTGTGGGCTGCGATCCCGAGGAGATTGTCTTTGGCCCCAACATGACCACGCTGACCTTTGCGCTCAGCCGCGCCCTCGGCCGGGAGCTCGGGCCGGGGGATGAAGTCGTGGTGACGCGACTCGACCACGACGCGAATGTTTCCCCTTGGACGGCGCTGGAAGAGCGCGGCTGCGTCATCCGCTTTGTAGACATCAACCCCGCAGACTGCACGCTCGATATGGACGACTTGCGACGCAAGGTGACGCCTCGCACGCGCGTGGTGGCCGTGGGCTACTCCTCGAATGCCGTAGGGACGATCAATGACGTGCAGGAAGCTGTGCGCTTGGCACACGCCGTGGGGGCGAGGGCGTACATCGATGCGGTCCACTACGCGCCGCACGGCCCCATCGATGTGCGAAGCCTGGACTGTGATTTTCTCGTCTGTTCCCCGTATAAGTTTTTCGGCCCGCACGCGGGCGCGCTCTACGGGAAGCGCGAGCACCTGACGCGCCTCGCTCCCTACAAGGTGCGCCCGGCGGCCGACACCCTCCCCGACCGCTGGGAGACCGGAACGCAGAACCACGAGGGTTTGGCCGGAGTCAGCGCCGCCGTGGAATACCTGGCGGAGCTGGGGCGACGTCACACGCCCGGCGCGAACGGCCGAAGAGCCGCGATTCTCGCGGCCTACGACGCTATCCGGGCCTACGAGCGAAGCCTGTTTGAGCAACTGATTCCTGCGCTGCTCGAAATTCCCGGACTCACCTTTTACGGCATCACGGACCCCGCGCGCTTCGCCCAGCGCGTTCCCACCGTGGCCGTGCGCATCGCCGGCCGCTCGCCGCGCGAGCTGGCAGCATATCTGGGTGAACGCGGCATCTTCACGTGGGATGGCAACTACTATGCGCTGAGCCTCACCGAACGGCTGGGCGTCGAGGGGAGCGGAGGGATGCTCCGGATTGGACTGGTGCACTACAACACCGCGGAGGAAGTAGACCGATTTCTCGGGGCGCTACGTGAACTGGCTCCGTGAGTATAGGTGCTAGGGGCTGGGGGCTCCTGACACCTAGCACCTAAGTGACGAATGCCACGACATCGTTTACAGGTGTAGGTGCCGCGACTTCGTTTACAATTTCGTGACGAAGAATCATAAAGGCTCGCTGGGTTTGGCGCGACCATCGATGAAACTTCCGAAAAGGA
>Ga0315279_10001013_pt1 | contig 48907 bp, 47 predicted proteins | sample YL17G06_20_MG_FD_203694 | JGI IMG/M metagenome (GOLD analysis project Ga0315279, IMG submission 203694) | Sediment microbial communities from Yellowstone Lake, YNP, Wyoming, USA - YL17G06_20 | ecosystem: Environmental > Aquatic > Freshwater > Lake > Sediment | place: USA: Wyoming | collected... | reverse complement strand
TGGTCAAAGTCTTCCAGAAAGTTGATTGCGTCGTTAGCAGAGAATATGATATCGAATTTCTCATCAACGTTGAAGTTGTGCATGCTGGAAACAAAGAACCTGCCCCCTGGGATCCTCCTCCTGCAAACCTCAATGTAGTCCCTTTCAATGTCCAAACCATAAACAGCATACCTCTCTGGAAGATTGACCAAGACCATTCCAGTTCCACACCCTATCTCTAGTATCTTCTTCGCCTGCTTGCAATATTGCTTCATGGGTTCCAGGACATACCGTGCCCTTGCTCTTGCCCCTTCCTTGCTCGTAAGCGATTCCCAAAAACTCACAAAAGGTTTTGACGTCTTGCTTCGGTGCTCATATTTGACCATGCACAACCCTCAAAGTTGCATCCAGCAGAACGACTATTTGTCTTTTGAGTCAGATATTGTTTGTCAACTCCTATCCTTCGAAACGCGCGCTTTAAATTCAGCTAATGGATGTTTCAACTGGTCTGTTTTTTTCTGTTACCCCATCCTCTGCAAGTCTCCTTGCTTCAGAAGTAGCTCGTCCTCCAAGTATTTCTGATTGCTCATCCTCTTGATCCTTAGGAATCTTTCTAAGTCTTTGTCTGTTTCTTTCTCATAAAGACTTACTTCTCCTTCGAAAAGACCTGAAATCGCACGAACTTCCTCTTGAGGATGCATCTCAAGGTCAATTACCTGCGAGAGTGGTGAATCCTTAGCGCGCGCAAAATCAGAATCTCTTATGATTTCATATGAAACGGGGTCAAGGTGATGGATAAGCTTGTTGATTCGGATTTTCAGCGAGACATCGCTGAAACTCAGGCAGAAAAGTCTATGGAGAGCATATTTCAAAATAAAGAAACTTTGGTTTCAATACTGAGGAAAGAAGCATGGTTTGAGGTTCTTTCGGTTCTGAGGAAAAAGAGCCGTTCTTTAACCTATTGATTAACCCGGTTCGGCTCGGTGCTCTTGCCGAGCCTTCAAGAGTAAACAAGGTGCAATAACGAACACGTCAAAAAAGAAAAGACCTAGAATCAACTTGTCTAAGTTGTTTTCTAGCATTGCGAAACTTAAGGAAAAACTCGAAAAAAGCATTATTCCGAGAATGACGATAAACACCGCTTTTTCAAGGGTGTTCAAGTTTTTTCACCTTCTTGATTTTTCGCAAGTTCCGCACGACTCACATACGACTTTTTTTGACTCGGATTTGATTTTGAAGCGCGCACGCTGACTGCGTACGTACCTAAACTGCCTAGCCTCTTCGTTGTTCTACTTCTCTTGTTTTCTGCGAAGCACACCAGAGATGATTATCGCTGCAAGCAGCAACCAGAAAGTTAGCACTAGCATCCCTGAAGCACCAAAAAAGATGCCCTCAAACATCCTCTCGTCTCCTGAGAATATATGTCCACAGATTAGCCTAAAAGCAAAGTTTCAAGACTTGGAATAATCATTCAAGAATGATATTCCAAGAATCGACATCTTCAGTTTGCACTTGAGGGCAGTTGTGGGGCGCTTAAGATTCTGCTGTCTGTATATAAAAGCGCGCGCGCTGAACCGAGTTATTGTCCATAGTCTTAAATAAATCGGTGAAAGAGTCTTTTTTGGCAAACATCATGAATTTAGCTAAACTGTTGTGGGTGTGCGCATTTGCCTTTATGGTCTATCTATCCTTGTTGCTTCTCAGACTGTCTAATGTCTTAGGAAGCGAATTCGACATTTTGATACCATGGTTTTCAGCTATCAGCTTAATATTGTTAGGAGTTTTTGTAGGAGCACTCATCTAGCAAAAGCAGATTCGAGTTCGAGCGTTGCTGTTACCCTCTCTCTTGTTTGTCCTAGGATTCTTAGCTGCTCCATTCGTTGGAATTGGAATGCTGATGATATTTGAAAATCTAGGTTTTGACAACCCAGTGATATTTGGAGTAAGTATCACAGCCTATCTTTTTCTCTACATGGGACTATGGTTCTGGCTTAAAAAGAAGGGCATTTTCAAGAAATGAAACCCTTAGCGCGCGCTGGACCCATTCAATAGTGTAGTGTGTAGTAAGGTTTAACAAACTCGTTCGCCAAGAAATTCTGGTTGGCTCAGAGTTGAAAATATGGGTCTCATAAGCGATCTTGCGAAGGGAATCCTCATATTAACGGTTGCCTGTTGGATTTTTCTTATTATCGAGTTTACTGCAATAGGACAAACAATACTGGCGTTGCTTCTGCTTATCGGTCTTTTGATTCTCCCATCCTTGATAATCTATGAGTATAAGAAATTCAAGAAAAAAGAAAGATGATTTGGCGCGCGCGTCTTGGGAGAACTCATCCGTGGGTATTTCTAAGCAAGGCCTTGAAATAAGACCCGTAAGAACACGCGAGCATTTTCTCTTCAATCTCCTTAATTTCTTATATTTCAGAAGAGCTGACGGCGTTCGCTTCCTGATGGAAGGCGGCCCCTTTGGCATATTTGTTGTCATTCCATACGTCGCGTTATCTGAGATATATTTCTTCAAACAATGGAGATATTTCATCGTTCTTGAACACCGAGTTGTCGGTGTTTTAGCCCTGCGGGAAGAGATCAGGACATTGTACATAAGCAGCCTGGCAGTTTCACCAGATTGCAGAAGAATCGGGATAGCCACTTACGCACTGAATCATGCAGCAGCAATTGCTAGCAAGTTTTGTAAGGAAGCTCTTGAGCTTGCGGTACTGAAGAAAAATATCCCTGCTGTCAGATTGTACGAGAGACACGGTTACCGGGTAGAGGAAGAAAAGAGAAGATCCTTCATTCTGAGAAAGCAAATCATGAAGCCCTGATCCAGCGTGAGGCGCGCGCTGCACGTTCCATTGGTGGGTTGTATAAAATTTCACCCCATTTTTCAACTTGATTAAGGAACGGACAAGGATTATAGTCAAACGTGATTAATTATGCTAGGTGCTGCTTCAGTCTCTCTTCAATGTACTCTTTCGGGCGGGATTTATCGATATTTTGCAGTGTGATTCTGTCAACCTCGCAACCATCTTTCATAATCAAAATTGTCGGTGCACTTGTGACACTGAAGTAACCTACGGCTTTTGGGTTTTCGTCTGCTCGTATCTTCCCCACGAAGACTTTGCCTGCATAATTTTTAGCAATTTCCTCCATCATCGGCGCTATCACTCTGCAAGGTTGGCAATCGGTCACCCAAAAATCTAATATTGCCACTGACCACCCTTGAACGGTCTTCTCAAAGTCTGCATCTGTCAAGTCTACGGCCTTTTCCATAAGTTGCCTCTCTATCCTGTTTGTGAGCTCCTGCCCCTTCTCTTCTTAATATCCATTTGGATCTGGGGGTAAAGCTGCATCCAACCAACCCTACGTTTTCTAAAGAATCTGAAGCGCGTCAAAACTGCCTAGGTAGGGTCAACTATTTGTCATTTGCCAAATACCTAAAGTCGAATGGTTTCATCACAAGCTCTGACGACGTGCTGACAATGAATGAATCAAAGCCGCTCAAGGCGTATCCCCACTCGAAAGCGTAACTATGCATGAACTTGAGGTACTCATCATAGTCTTCATGGAAGGACATCATAACGATGTCTAAACCGCCAAGTCCTTGGCCATCACACGCAAATATCACGTTTGGACGTTTGTTGGCCCATTCTGTCCCCTGCTTAACGAACTCCATCGCCTCTTTTGGATTTGGGTAACTCTTCAGTTTGCAGAAAGTGAACACTAACAGTCGGTATCCCATCTTCTTGAAGTCAGGGATAACCGTGTAAGTTTTGATGTACCCTTGTTTTTCAAGGGCGGACCTATTTCGTGTAACTGTCGGCTGCGAAACATTCATAAGCTTAGCCAATTGTCGATCGCTCTGCTTGGAATTCTTCAGCATCATCTTAAGCAGATTCAAAAGTGCTTCGTCTTTCATGTTCCAAGTCTATCTGAAAACGATCTTTAAAAACTTAGCGTGGGCACTAATCTCTTGGCATGCGATCATCTAGCGCTGCCAAGAATCGTCGCAAAATTCTTGCCAATGTTAATGTTTGAACTGATAGACCTGCAGTTGCTGGTGCTACATTAGATAACAGTACTTAGTTGGTTGTCATTTTGCCAAAATTATTCGCTCGCCCAGATTAGCTTCCTATTTTCTTTTTTGAACAAAATAAATTCTCGTGATTGCAGACATATTTGAACCCGGCTTCAATTAGCTTCTCAGCTTCTTCGGAGTTAGTAGCGACAGCAGAGCAGTACTCGTCACCTTCAAACTCTATCAGTTGCGTATGGACTGGGGAGCGAGAGTCCAAGAAGCATTTAGGGCGTCCGCGGCGGCCTCCCGTGTGTCGCTGGGGATGAAATATAAAAGCACGCGAAGTCATTAGAGGTAACCAGAGTGAAAAAGGGGAAACTGTGTGGCGAATGAGCTATCATGAGCTTTTTGTTTCGCAGCAGAACGTTTTCAGCGGGTTTCAGAGACCGTTTGAAGAGGCAGACTACGTAATCTTGGGCGTTCCTTTCGACGTGACCAGCACCTACCGCACTGGAGCAAGGTTCGGGCCCGAAGCGGTTCGTCAGGCTTCGCTCAACATCGAGACGTACAGTTTTCGCGCGGGACTGGACGTTGAGGACCTGAAGCTGCACGATTTGGGCGACCTGCACGTCTCCACGGACACGAAGACGACTCTGGAAAGACTTCAATCCGTAATCAAGGATGTTCTTGAGGCTGGCAAGACGCCGGTAACGATCGGTGGGGAACACACGATTACCCTGGGCATAGTGAAGGGTTTAGGTCCAAAAGCCTCAGACACGGCGATAGTCAGCTTTGACGCCCATCTTGACCTGCGCAACGAATTTTTGGGACTCAAGCTTTCACACACTACCTTTATGCGGAGAGTAAGCGAAGAGGCAGACCCCGCAAAAATCATCGAGGTCGGGACGAGAGCAGTCTGTAAGGAAGAACTCGCCTTTGCAAAGAAGGCCGGGATAGAGTTCTTTACGGCGCAGCAGATAGAAAAGTCGGGGAAGGAAAAGATCATAGAACAGTTGAAAGAGAAACTCGCAGAATACCGTAGCGTATACTTTTCAGTTGACATGGACGTCCTTGATCCCGCCTATGCGCCAGCCGTGCAGAACCCGGAACCAGATGGTATCACATCGGGCACGCTGCTCGACTTCCTGTGCGCAGTGTGTGACAAGAGGACCGTGGGCTTTGACGTTCTAGAGGTTGCCCCACACTATGACAGTGGAGCCTCAGCCATTCAAGCGGCGAAAGTGACGTTTGAAATGCTATGTTGTCTGGAGAAAGCGCGAAAAGTGTAACCGTGATGGAAGAAGTACGGGCGTATTATGACGAGAAGGCAGAAAACCACGAATTGCCGTTCGACACCCTGGTCTTTCGAGTCCTTGATGCCGTCACCTGGAAGTACTTGGAATCGTATGTCCGCGCGCACTGTTGCATAATGTAAGCAAGAAAGCCGTAAGGTGCGCGCACTATCGTCAGTCAGTCCTTCTGTAGCTTCGCGATGAAGAACCCGTTACAGTCATGAATATGAGGGTAAAGCCTCTGGCACCTGTCGAGTGCCCTCAGGCCGGGCAGGCCTATTTTCGGTTCTATTTCAACCAGCGAAAAATCGGGGTTCCACTTCAATAACCTTTCAACCTGCATCTCGTTCTCCTCCACTGTCACGCTGCAAGTTGAGTAGACCAACTTGCCTCCGCTCCTCACCTTCTCTGCACTGTTGTTGAGTATTCGCCACTGGATCTCGACCATCCTGTCGATGGAACGGGGCGTCAGCCTCCACTTGGCAGACGGTACCTTCCTGAAAGTGCCCGTTCCGGTGCACGGAGGATCTACGACGACAACGTCTGCTTCGAGCTTAGTCGGCAGAGTGCGGCACCCGTCAGCGATCACGGGCTCCGCGATCTCGACGCCCATTCGCCTCACCTCGGATCGCCACAGACCCATCCTGCGCCCCGAGTAGTCCACGGAGAATATCGAGCCCTTGTTTCGCATAAGCTGCGCCAAGTAGGTAGTCTTTGCTCCTGGAGCGGCGCACACGTCTAACACGAAGGATCCTGGCTGTGGGTCTACAGCTTCCGCGGCGAAACAACTTGCCTTGTCCTGAATGTAGAACAGGCCCTCCTTGAAGCTTTCCGTGCTGGTCAGTGGAATCTTGGCCTCCACGACTTTGTACACGTGTCTCAGAGGCTCAATCCTCTCGATCTTGACCCCTTCTCGCACTAGTCCTTCCAGGATTTCGGATTCATTCGACTTTAGAGTGTTCAACCTAACGTAGGTCGGCGGCTTCTGCGAGTCTGCCTCCAGCATGGCAAGCGTAGCTGTTCTGCCGAAAAGCTTGAAACAGTACTTCACGAACCATGATGAATGAAAAGTGCGAAGCCCAACACGCTCTTCGTCGCTGCCGTGCTCAAACACCACGGCCGGCTCCTGAGTCAACAGAACGCCGAGGAAAGGCTCGACCTCTTGTAGAGTCCTCCAACCCAGGATAGACCTGGCCAGCCTCGCAATCTTCTCGGCCTCCTCAACGTCAGGCTTAGACCAGTTTCTCGCTAGTCGAGTTTGGTACACGTAGAGACGCAGGAAGGCACGCAGGCCCCGGTCAAGTTCGCTCATCGTCTTCGGCTTCAGGGCCATGCTGATGAACCGGTCTATGAAATTCTGTCTCCTGACGGTCTCGCACGCCAGCATGTGTGCAAACCGCACAGCAGTGGGATCACTTATTCCCAGCTGCCTCACAGTTCTCGTCAGGGCCGAGCGCTCGCTCAGCCTCTGCATCTGCATCCAGCTAAGGGTCTCAATAGCTAGCGTCCAGGCTTCTCTGAGCATAGTCTTCTCACGCAAATAGAAGGATGCAACCGCATAGATAAGACTAAAGCCATGCTGTCAGCGCTAGCAGATCCTGATGAGACACGAGAGGAACAAGGAATAAATAGGCTGATGCGGTTCTAAGCCAGCCTGGTGCTGACCATGGGGAATTCACAAACAGAAGCCTAAACAATTTCTAAGAAGTAGAGAATCCCCTAAAAAACCTTTGAACAAGAATCTTCCTGAAAACAAGAATAAGGAAAGAGAGCTTCCGACAGCGGATCACAGAGCCATAGGCCAACAGCTGGACCTGTTCTCTATAAGCGAAGAAGTCGGAATCGGACTTGTCCTCTGGCATCCGAGAGGAACGATCGTTCGCAACCTGATACGGGACTTCTGGGAAAAAGAGCATTTGAAGAACGATTACCAGCTCGTCTGCACTCCCCACATAGCGCGGGAGGGACTGTGGAGAGTTTCCGGGCATCTGGACTACTACAGGGAGAACATGTACCTCTTCAGAAAGGGTGGAGAACGCTATGTCGTAAAACCGATGAACTGCCCCTTTCACATCCAGATCTACAAGTCTAGGCCCAGGAGCTACAGGGAACTGCCTATAAGGTACGCCGAGTGGGGAACAGTGTACAGGTATGAACGGTCAGGAACGCTGCAGGGACTACTGAGGGTCAGGGGGTTCACCCAAGACGACGCCCACATCTTCTGCACACCGGAAGAAGTCGAAGACGAAATACTGCGACTCCTAGACCTCGTCAGCCACGTGCTGCAGAGATTTGGCTTCAAAGAATACAGGGCATACCTTTCAACGAGGAACCCTGAACGGCCGGAAAAGTACATGGGGTCAGAGGACGACTGGAACAACGCCCAAGACGCGCTGGCCAGGGCACTGCAGAAGAAGCGGATACCTTACCGCGAGATGAGAGGCGAGGCCGTGTTCTACGGACCCAAGATCGACCTCAACATAGTTGACGCCTCAGACAGAGAGTGGCAATGCACGACGATACAGTTCGACTTCAACCTTCCCAAACGGTTCGGCATGGTCTACATCGGACCCGACGGGAAAGAACACGAAGTCATCATGCTCCACAGAGCCCTGCTCGGAGCCGTTGAACGTTTCTTCGCCATACTGATAGAACACTGCAACGGAAACCTCCCAGCCTGGCTGGCCCCAACACAAGTTGAGGTTGTGCCGATCGGCGAAAGTTTTCTACAGTATGCCCAAGAGGTTAACGGAGAACTGCTGGCATATGGGGTAAGGTCGGAACTAGACTCCAGCACGTCAACCGTAAGCTACAAGATAAGAAACGCTGAAGTCCGCAAGATCCCATACGTAGCCCTGTGCGGCAGACGCGAGACCGAAACACGAAAGATTGCAGTGAGGAAACACGGACTCGGCAACATAGGATGCCTAACAACAGAAGAGCTCGCCAAGACCATCATAGAGAATTCACGCGCAGAGGGGAATGAGCCACTAGCAAGAGATTTTAGGCAACGTCGCTCAATAGGCTAGTCAGGTCAGGGCTCGATGGCGCAACAACGTTTGGACCAGCTTTTCATGAAGGATCAACCCCCACGCTCAAACAGCGTGCAGACGCAGACGGCCCAACCGTTGAAAACCGCAGAACAGAACGGGAGAAAACGCGTTTTTTCACCGCTGGCGCCTGAGAACCTGCCCCTCTCATACTTCGTTTCTGCCACTTATGATGGCCACGCTAAGAAGGCGCTGATCAAGCTCTACGAGCCGACCTCCGGCCAGATCTACTTTTGGCTCGACAACACGGGGCACAAACCCTACTGCCTCACAAACCTCTCCCAGTATGAACTTGAGAAGATAACCAGGCTGACGCAGCATCCTGGCCTCGACCACTTTGAGATAGTGGAGAAGTTCGATGCTCTGTGCAACAGGAAGGTGAAAGTCACAAAAATAGTCACGAACGATCCTCTGGCCGTAGGAGGCCGCCCATCAGGATGCATCAGGGACATAATACCTGAAGACTACCCGAGAGTCGCTGAAACGCCCATCGCTCAAGAAGACATCAAGGTCTGGGAATCAAGAATAAAGTATTATCAATCCTACATATACGACCGAGAACTCCTGCCTGGGATGCCGTACGAAATCAAGAACGGCCAGCTTCTCCAGAAGAGAATGGATGAAGCAGAAAGAATGGTCGCCGAAACACTCGCAACCTTCGAAAAGGCAACCGCTGAAGAACGGGAATACATCGAAGAATGGGCCAGGCTGCTTGACTACCCTGCCCCGAGATTCCGCCGCCTCGCACTGGACATAGAGGTTCTCGCGCCAACCCCGACGAGAGTACCCAACCCCGAAGAAGCAGCTTGCCCAGTCGTGTGCGTTTCACTCTACGGCTCAGACGGACTGCGAGAAGTACTGCTCTTGGCCAGAGAGGGCGTCAGAGACGGGACCGAGCACCTCCCCGCAGAGATAACCGTCAGGAAATTCGAGGGCGAGGACAGACTGCTGACCGCTGTCTTTGACTATCTGCGGACGTACCCGTTCGTCCTGACCTTCAACGGCGACGATTTCGACCTGCCGTACCTGTTCCACAGGGCACAGAACCTCGGGCTCAGAAGAAGTGAAATCCCAATAGAGCTAGGCACACGCGTATCCCTGCTGAGCTACGGTGTGCACATCGACCTGTACAAGTTCTTCTTCAACCGCTCTATTCAAATCTACGCCTTCAACAATCGCTACAGAGACGTGACGCTTGACGATGTCGGCAAGGCCCTGATCGGCCTGGAGAAAGTGCGGTTCGCCAAGACCCTGGGCGAGCTAACCTACACGGAACTCGCCAAATACTGCCTCAGAGACTCGGAAATCACCCTCAAGCTCTCAAGCTTCGAAGACGACCTGACGATGAAGCTCATCCTCGTCTTGGCCAGGATCAGCAGCATGCCGATGGAGGACGTGAGCCGTCAAGGCGTCTCACGATGGATAAGAGACTTCATGCATCGCGAACACCGCAGAAAGAACATGCTCATACCGAACTCTGAAGACATAATCGCCGTAAAAGGCAAGACGGCCACGAAGGCCATCATAAAGGGCAAGAAATACAAGGGCGCCATAGTAGTCGAACCCACCCCGGGAGTCCACTTCAACGTCGCCGTCATGGACTTCCCTAGTCTGTATCCGTCAATAATCAAAGTTTGGAACCTGGGCTACCAGTCGATCCTCTGCCCACATCCAGAGTGTCGGAGCAACCTGATCCCTGACACGCCGCACTGGGTCTGCACGAAGAAAAGAGCCCTGGAAAGCCTCCTGATAGGCTCGCTCAGGGACCTCCGGGTCGAATGGTACAAGCCGAAATCGAAGGACAAGACGTTACCGGCCGATTTGAGAAGTTGGTACAACGTCACGCAGGGGGCACTAAAAGTGATTCTGAACGCCAGCTACGGCGTATTCGGCGCAGACAGCTTCGACCTTTACTGTCCACCGGTGGCAGAGGCCACAGCCGCGATCGGAAGACACTCGATCACTCAAATACTGCAGAGGGCGGAGCAGCTCAATATCCAAGTGCTCTACGGTGACACCGACAGCCTCTTCCTGAAAAACCCGTCAAAACAACAGGTTGAGGACCTGGCCCACTGGACAGAACACGAGCTAAAGATGGGCTTAGACGTAGACAAAGTGTACAGGTACGCCGTCTTCAGCTCACGAAAGAAGAACTACCTCGGCGTCCTAGAAGACGGAACAGTCGACGTCAAAGGCCTGACGGGAAAGAAAAGACACATCCCGATCTTCATCAAGAACGCCTTCGACAGAATGAAGCAGAGCCTAGCAGCAGTAAAGGCTCCGTCAGATTTTGAGAATGCCAAAAGCAACATCTGTGGAATCGTTCGCGACTGTTACACGCGGTTGAAGAGACGCGAATGGGAAAGAATGGAGGACCTGGCGTTCAACGTAACCCTCGGCGAAGAACTGAAGCACTACACGAAGACGACACCGCAGCACGTCAGAGCCGCAAGAATGCTGGAGAACAACGGCGCCGAACTGAAAGCAGGAGATCTCATAAGCTACGTTAAAGTCACGAGGGAACCACACGTGAAGCCGGTTGAGCTCGCGACCAAGAGCGAGATCGATGTTGACAAGTACATAGCGTATCTCCACTCAACCTTCGATCAGGTCCTAGACGCTTTAGGCTTAGATTTCGATGAAATAATAGGATTAACGAAACTGGAAAGATTCATGTAAGAACCCGCGAGGCTGAAAACATCCAAGAGAATATTTCGAATGAGTCCATTCTTCCATGCTTGAAGCATTTCACAAAGGCTAACTGAAAGAATCTAAGAGAAGGATGTTTCTGATTAGAAAAAAAAGGGACGCTCTCCATTTAGGAGACCGTTTTCAATCCTCTAGACTTTAACGACGATGCGATACTTTCCCTGCTTAGGACCGAGAGCAAGGCATAACCGATAATCGATATGGCCACGAGACTGCTTATCGTGATGCTCAAAACGCTAGCGACCCAAAAGGGCCAGCTCGATGGAATCTCAAAACTGAAAATGTTGGAAGGAGACCCAAAAATCTTCCAAATGTAACTGCCAACGATCAGCCCGATCTCCATGGACGCAGAAACACATCCGGTGAGCCTCTTCTTTCTAAGCAAATACACCGTGTAGCCTGCGAGAAGGTTTGCCAGCGGTCCGAAAATGACGTCAATAACGCCATTAGTCATAGGCAATGTAGTATACGCGTTGCCAGCAAAGGCGCCCACCGTTACTCCCATAATAGCAGGCCACCCGAACAAACCACACAGAGGAATCAAACAATCAGCAATACGCAGCTGAATCGTTGCAGCCGCAGTTTGACCTTGGACAATTACTAAGGCGCCATACAGAGCTGCAAAAACAGCTGCTAAAGCCAAATCTCTACTGTCTAACCTCATTTTATTCCTCCTACATCCGGGGTTTCTACGGCGGAACGGGTGGAGGCCCACTTACCCGCCAATCAACCCTAGCATAGGAGTTTTGGCTTATTAAGCATTATTAGACTGCTCCTGAAGAGCCCATGCTAGCTAAGAGCAACGTCTCAGTTCGACGCAGCGAACTACCAGAATGCTCGTTCAAGCTACTCACGCCGCCCATAATGCTTGAATTACCGATGCCACAACCGTCGATACGACTACTAACAACGAGATTATCACGACCACTTGGCGCTCAGTGAAGGCTCGGCGATAAGTGACTAGCGTAATCAGACTCCGCCTGTGATCTGAAAGCAGTTTCTTACCGTCAAAAGAAACGCTCGCTTTCGTCCTAAAGAAGAAGAAAGTCAGAAGGATCAATGCGGAATTTACTATATACGGCACTAGGGAAATCACCAAGTTAAATTTCAGATCTGAAATAATCGCAAATGCTGCCAGCGTCATTCCTATCGAAAAAGATCCCGTGTTGCCCACGAAGATTCTACCCCTGACGTTGAAAAAGGCCAGAATGAGCCAAACGGCCAAGGGGGCGTACAGCATGACCGCGTTCGGGCCAGAGACAAACATCATCCCGATCATCATTATTGCCGGACAAACAGTCTCCAGACCGTTCAATCCGCCAAGCTGATTCACAGTGTTAGTGACTATTGTCACGAGCAAAGGGATGATCAAAAAGTAGTAGAGATGTCCGAAGGCTATCGTTCCAAGCATGGGGATTGATACTGAAGTGCGCAGGGCGAGTCTGGAGGCTAACGTAAGGAGAGGTATGGCAGCAACGATTGGAAGGGGAGCCTTATACCGCCACTTAAGATCAATCCAGTCGTCCAGTAAACCCATAAAACCGCCGAAGAGGACGCAGACGGCAAGGGTCAACGGCGCGGATGCACCGTTTGACGGCTTGATGACGTCAAAGAAGTACAGCAGAAAAAGATACGTCACGCTGATAAGAGCATAGAAGACTCCCAGACCATTCGGAACCAAAGGCTTGCCCGGCTTGTGCTGGTCAGGAACTTTTGGAAACAAAACACATCCCCCTCAAGGATCTTGGTCGTTGTGATTTTTCCCCAACGAGGTACACGATAAATACTTGTCGTTCATACCACTATTTTCCTCTTATACCCGTATTTCTCTGCGTCGTACAGAGGAAAAGCAGCTATCCGAGCTTTTGCTTGTTTTCCACGAATCTTCACGCTTACGGCATTTCCTTCCAGCGCCTCGGATGCTTCAACGTACCCCATTCCCACGCCGAGTTTTAGCAAAGGTGAAAACGTCCCACTGGTCAGGTGGCCTATCTCCTCATTCTTGCCATTTAAGATCTGAAAGCTCGGTCTCGGTATACCCTGTTCCATCATGACTATCCCGACGCGTTTGCGCCCTATTCCTTGATCCTTCTGCTTCTGCAATGCGTTCTTGCCTATAAAATTGTCTTTCTGCATCTTCACGACGAAATTCAGGCCTGCCTCAAACGGCGTGGTGTTCTCATCAATATCGTTGCCGTATAGGCAGAGCCCAGCTTCGAGCCTAAGGGTGTCCCTCGCGCCGAGTCCGCATGGCTCTCCTCCGTAGACTCTGCCTGCTTCTAAGATGTTGCCCCACAGTATTGTGGCGTTGTCAGGCTTTGCGGCTGATGCTTCCCAGATGAAAACCTCGAAGCCGTCTTCGCCAGTGTAACCGGTTCGAGACAGAAACACTTCTATGCCTGCCAATCTGGCACTGGCGCATTTGAACCTTTCAATCTTGGTCAGATCATCCGTTGAGATCTTCTGTAAGGTCCTCGACGCGTTTGGGCCCTGAACTGCAAGCATGGCCACGTTATCTGACATGTCTCGAATTTCCGCCTTGAAACCCTTCGAATTCCGAAGAAACCAGTTGTAGTCTTTTTCGCGGTTGCTCGCATTGAAAACCACTAGGAATCTTTCGCTTTCCAAGCGGTACACGACGAAATCGTCGATTATGCCGCCGCTGTCGTTGCACATCACAGAGTATAGCGCACTGTTCGGCCCGAGCCTAGTAACGTCGTTTGTTATAACGTAGTTCAGGAGACGCTCTGAGTCGACACCTGCGACCATGACTCGGCCCATGTGTGAGATATCGAACACTCCAACACTGTTTCGGACGGACAAGTGTTCTGGAATTATTCCGTCGAAATAGAGGGGCATCTCAAACCCTGCAAACTCCGTAAGCTTCGCTTTCTGCTTGTACGCTTGATACAGCTGGGTTCTACGGATTTCCCCGGGCAAGTCCATTCCGCCTCCTGATTGCCTATCTCATCGGTCGCACATCTACATTTTCAGGTATCAAAGACAGCTTCTTGCTGCACTTGGGGCATTTGCCTTCATACTCATGTAGGATCTCGTCCGGAGGCCTGATATCAGCACCCTCGTACAATACGTGGCCGCAACTCTGACATACAACACGCTGAGGCACGGTGAACACATATCCTTGGCAATGGAAGAACTGCCGTGACGTATTTATTGATTACTAGTTCAGACCACGCTGTCCAGCACTGTTCGGCAAGTCAGCCGAGAAGACCGCAATTGATAGGCGCATTGAACCTCCGGATTCGAATATGCCATAGAAGGGATTTTCGCGCAGAATGCTGCCAAGTTGCTTCGAGGCCTAAAAGCTCCTCTTTGATAGATTCTGGCAAAAGAATTCGATCTGCCGACCGAAACACATAGCAGGCACTCTGGTTGAAAGTCTTCAGTAAAACATTAATGTGAGTTTGCGTTCACTATTCTGCGGTGTCTGATGTGAGGGACCGCGTTCTCGTCTGACGAAAACAAAATCTTTAATATCCCTCGGACCAATTCAAAAAGCTCTATGGACTTTCTGAGGAAACTCGAAGAGAAGTGGCAGAGGAATTGGGAGACCTCCAAGGTTTTTGAGGCTGACCCTGATCAGAGTAAGAGGAAGTTTTTCGTCACCTTCCCTTACCCTTACATGAATGGCCCACTGCACGCGGGGCATGCCTTCACCGCCTCGCGGGTGGACGCTTATGCGCGCTTCAAGCGTATGCAGGGCTATAACGTCTTGTTCCCTTGGGCGTGGCATTGGACAGGACAGCCGTTGCAGGGCGCAAGTGAGCGTGTTGCAGGGGGCGACCGAGAATTCATCAGAAGTCTAACGGAGATCGATGGGGTTCCAGAGGATGAACTGAGCAGATTCGTTGATCCGCTTTACATGGCAACATATTACACGAACGAAGGAAGGATAGCCGCGAGAAGAATGGGTTTTTCCATAGACTGGCGGAGGGAATTCAACACCACGATGCCCACGTACCAACAATTCATCAGATGGCAGTATGGGAAACTGAGAGACTTAGGATACGTTACCAAGGGAACACATCCGGTTGTGTGGTGTCCAAAAGATCAGAGTCCAACCGGTGACCATGATAGGCAGGTGGGCGAAGGTGTCCCGCCGGAAGAGTACACGTTGATAAAGTTTAAACTTGACGAGAAGACCTTCCTTCCAGCAGCTACTTTCCGGCCTGAAACAATCTTCGGCATCACAAACATATGGGTGAACCCGAACGCGGACTACGTTGAAGCCCTCGTGAACGGTGAAAAATGGACAATAAGCGAGCAGGCAGCTGACAAACTGAAGGAACAGGGAAGGACAGTCAGAGTCTGCAGGCAGATCAAAGGCAGGGTGCTAATAGGAAAAACCTTCGAGAACCCAGAGACAAAAGGCCGACTGCTCATATTGCCGGGATGGTTCGTCAACCCCGCTCAGGGCACGGGGGTCGTCTACAGTGTTCCAGCCCACGCGCCCTATGATTGGCTGGCGCTGAAGGACCTGAAAGAAAAACCTGAACGCCTGAAAGAGTTCGACATTATGCCTGAGGCCGTGAAAAGCATCAGGCCCATCTCGCTGATCAAGCTTGACGGTTACGGCGAATACCCGGCCGTGGAGATAGTCGAACAAATGGGCGTCAAAGACCAGAACGACCCAAAGGCTGAGGAGGCAACAAAGCAACTCTACAAGAAGGAATTCCACAGCGGAGTGCTAAACGAAAACTGCGGGGAATATGCTGGGAAAATGGTTCGAAGCGTGAAGGAAACCCTGATAGATGACTTCAAACGCCGCGGAATCGCAGACGCCATGTACGATTTGCCTCAGGAGGTTGTCTGTCGATGCATGACGCCTTGCATAGTTAAGGTTCTGCAAGACCAATGGTTCCTGAACTATTCGGATCATGAATGGAAGGAGAAAGCCAAACAGGCCTTGGGCAACATGAGGATCTATCCGGACACGGCCACGCAATGGTTCATGACGGTCATTGACTGGCTTAAAGAATGGGCATGTGCCAGGACAACCGGCTTCGGAACCCCTCTGCCCTGGGGGAAGGGCTGGATAATCGAAACGCTCAGCGATTCGACGATCTACATGGCCTTCTACACGATCAACAAGCACATAAGGCGCTACAATATAGAACCGGAACGCCTGACGAAGGAACTGTTCGAGTACGTCTTCTACGGAATTGGAGAAAGCGGAGAAATAGCGACAAGAACAAGACTGAGCACCGAGGCAGTGGAGGATATGCGAAGAGAATTCTCATACTGGTATCCGGTTGACTTGAGGGTTTCAGCCAAGGAGCTTGTTCCAAATCATTTGACGTTCTTCGTGTTCCATCACACTGCCTTGTTCCCCCCTGAACACTGGCCGAGAGCGATAGGCGTCAACGGCATGCTGATGGTTGAAGGAAAGCAGATGCACAAGTCAAAAGGAAACTTCGTCACGATGAAGAAAATCGTCGAGGAGTATGGCGCAGATGCCACAAGATGCGCCCTGCTGTTAGGCGCTGAAGGCATGGATGATCCTGACTGGAGAGCCGAGAACGTCAAGGACGTACAGGCCAAGCTTGAGTCGTTGTACAACTTTGCGAGAACCATAATTGAAACCCCGAAGATCGAAGCGAGCGAGCACTTGGAAAAGTGGCTGATGAGCAAGCTGCAGCGTCGCTGCCGTGAAATCACAGAAAACCTGGAAGAAATGAAGACTAGGACAGCCGTGGAAATGGCCATGTTCGAAGTTTGGAACGATCTTAGATGGTACCTGCGCAGAAGGGGAAAGGCGCAGGCAAAGATCCTCAATGAAGCTTTGAGCATATGGCTCAGGCTTCTTGCACCTTTTGCGCCACACACGTGCGAGGAATTGTGGAGTCAGATGGGCAATGAGGAGTTTATTTCGTTGGCGCCCTGGCCGAGGATGGATGAGAAGTGGCTAGACGCGACGGCTGAAGAGGAGGAGAGCCTGATAGGAGAAGTCATCGAGGACACTTTGAACGTTCTGAAGGCCACAAAGATAGCTCCGAAGACAGTGTGCTATTACCTGGCTGGTCGTTGGAAGTGGAAGGTCTATCTTGAGCTGTTGGCCAAGCCTCTTCAGCGGGAAGTCAGGATGAACGTTCTCATGAAAGACCTACTTGCCCAGGACGATTTGAAGAAGCACAGTAACGAGCTGGCGAGTTTTGTCTCGAGAATGCTGAAGAACATGAACAGGATGCCTGAGGACAGAAGACAGGCTTTGGCCAAAATTGGAGCGCTCGACGAGAAAAAAGTGCTTATGAACGCCGCTGACTTCCTACGTGACAGATTCAACGCGCAGATCATGGTTTTCGATGAACAAGACGAGCTACGCTATGATCCTAAACACAGGGCAACGATGTCTGTACCAGGTCATCCGGCAATCTTTGTCGAGTAAGAAAGGAAGGTTATAACAACGCTGACATCCGGTTCAGGGTACGAGGATTAACGTTGATGTGATAGTTCCTCCGTCCGCTGCTTGTCGTAGTCACAAAGTAGTCTGTTTCTTCGTCAAGTTTGGCTCCATTCAGCATCGCTCGAACGGTGCGGCAGACGTTTACGGAAGTCAACTTTTCATCACTGACCTTCTTCTCGATCTCTTCCTGCAGCATTCGAGGGTTAATCGTGTACACGGCCCCGGCCCCCTGGCCAGCCTTGTAGAAGTGCATTTCCATGTCTTTCATGAGGAACTCGACGATCTCATAGTAAGGTGACTTGCGATCTCTTATCAAATTCACGTAGTTTACGAGAGGAATTGGAAATTCCCTAATCTCTGACATCTTCTCCTCTCCCTAATATAATAGGGAATTGGGCATTTAAAAACATTGAGGAGCAATTAGTCTCGCAAGACCGTGATTAACCTTCATTCTGGCACTTCTTGCGCTGAAGGTCATTTTCGACTCCGCCTAGGTCTTAGCATAGTCGTTATAGTTTTCGGCGGTGGACTTAGCTTCGCATGCCCTGCGCGAATGCCGCCGCATCATCTTCCTAGCCGGCTCACCCGCCTCGTATGCATTGAGAAGGGGATGGGGCCGACGTCTGGTTTAGACGATCAAAACACTCGCAAATCGCACTTCTCTTGGTCGGTTTCTTCTGTCCTTCAGCCGTGGGTTTCTAACCTACGCGCAGAACTCGGTCGGCCAGGTGTGGTTTAGCAGGTCGGAGACCGCTTGGAACGCACTTCCGTCGATTTTTTAGGCCTATTCAATGAGGCTTCACGTGTGCGGGGTGCATGAGCACCGTCGCCATTGTCATGGTCAGTTTCAACCGGCTTGTCAAACAGGGCACGTCTGAGGTGGTTCTTCGCGTAGCGCTTGCTTGACGTCGTCGTGATTGCAGCGCGCCCTTCTGCAGTAGTGCAGCGTGTGGATTTTTGTTGTCCTTGACGGACGTATCTTCGCGGAGCTCAGATAAAACTATATTCGACAATTCCTATCAGTTTCAGCGGGGTCCGTAGCGCAGCATGGATAGGCCAGTTCCCAGATAGCGCGGCGGCCTTCTAGGACTAGCGTCGAGGAAAGCCGCAGGTCCTGGGTTCAAATCCCAGCGGACCCGCCACTGAACGGGTTAGTCCGTTGTCCCGGATACGTGCGGTGTGTTTGGGTTCCAGCCGTCGCTCGATTCGAGGTGTGTCAGCAGTTGAATCCACCTTGGCCTCCGGCCTAGCGAGGTATGGCCTCGTGTTCGATCGTCGAACGGAAAATTTTAAATTGGCAAAGCAATAATAAATGGAGAACGCTCTGAACTTTGACTTGTAGGTGTTTAAGGGATCTTTATGAGCACACACGCGGAGGATTTGAAGCTTCGTCTCATGACTATTGAGCTTCTGAAGACTGCGAAGTATAAGAGGAACATTACGTACCGTGAGTTGGCGTCGAAGACTGGTTTACCTGTGACCGTTCTCAGCAGGTACGCGAAGGGGCATGTTCTGCCGAACACGTCGAGGGCCAAGCAACTGTGGCGAGTTTTAACGAGGCTGGTGGGTTTGGAGCCTGAGCTTCGTAGCAGAATAAAGTTTGATGAGGACGGGTATTTTGACAACACTGAGATCATAGGTGATTTCAACATTCTGCAGCAAGCAGCTAACCATGCGCTTGCGAACTTCGCTGGAAAGCGCGTGACGAAAGTGTTGACGGCCGCCGTTGACGGAATACCCCTGGCCACCATGGTGGCAAACGCCCTCGGAGTAAACCTCGTCATCGCCAAAAGAGGGAAGGAAGTAGGCGTGAAAGCCTTCCTTGAAGAAACATACATCTTAGGTCGGGACTCGGGCGTAACGATGACCCTTTACGTTCCCAAGGAGATAATCAAGAAGAGGGACAGTGTCCTAATCGTGGATGACATGATCAAAACCGGAGAAACGCAGGCAGCCCTGGTCAACCTCGCCCGAAAGGCGAAGGCCGAAATCTCAGGCATCTTCTCACTCGTGGCAGTAGGCGAAGAATGGAAAAAGATGCTGAAAGCCACGAGCGAGTCTCCCATCGAGGTCGTGACATACGTTAAGTCGCCTTTACACCCGAGCGCTAGCCTTTGACCTTAAAGGCGACAGGTTTTCCTTTCCCGTGGAAGTCTTTGCCCAGCCTTAGCAACGCTGTTTCGAAATTCACGAATGATTTTTCTGCGGTTTTGTTTCTGCGCCAGTAGTCCTCCAGATCTTCCAGCGTGACCTCACCTCCAGCCTCCTTCGCTATTCCGATTCCTTGCGGCAAGAACGACTAGACTTGAGGGTTCTGGACGTGCCTTTTCCAGAATGCCGCGCAGCTCCCTGAGGAGGATTTTGACCGTGGTGTCGCCTATGCCCTTTCCAAGATCTTTCAGCCTTTTTTCCAAATCTCGCGAACCAGAGGCCTCTTCGTGAAGAGTCTTCAGGCTTCCCCCATATTTTTCAACATGTTTCGCATGACTTCCAGAAGCTTGTCCGCCGTCTTGAAATCGTACCGCGTGTAGCCTCCTTCATCCAGCGTTTTGATGAGCTCCTTCCATCCTGTCTGCAGGATCCGCTCTGGCGTCAAAGCCTTGTGCTTCTCGAAGCACCTGTAGGTCCTAATGGCAGCTTCCTCCCTCATCGGCGCGCCAAAAGGCACAGCGGCGAGGAACCATCTGAAAAGCTCACCGTCTTCTCCGCCGGCCAAGTCTATGCCCAAGATTTCAGAGTACCTCTCCCCAAAATCATCAACTAGAGCCTTGAGAGATTCACCCTTCACGCTTCTTCCCTTTCCAAGCAAACGTGCGCGTGGCAAGATAAAACAATTCATTACCATAGAATCCATTACGCCTACGCCAACGACCAAACTGGGTAGACGCACTCTAATTTTCAGAGGGCAAGCCAAATCTTAAGTGCAATGGAGGTGCAGTTCATCCGTTAGGGGTTAAAGTGAGCACAACAGACGCGATTAAAGCCTTCTTGGAAGTGTTCTTCTCGGCGCTTCTGGTTGTTTTTTATGCAATGTTTGTTGTAGTGCTAGCCCTGTACCTCAATGTTTCATTTGACGTACCAGGATTTGCGACGGTTTTCGCGGGCCTCGTCCCCGCGGTTGGAGTGTGGGCTTGGTTTATTCGTAAGCGTGAAACCAAGAATGAAGAAGCACAGTTTAAGGGTTTTCAGATCAGCCCAGAAATTCAGGCACGCAGACTAGAGGAATATGAACAACTCCTGAAAAAGAAGGAGCAACCAGAATCGTAGCTTCGCCACGATTAGAACAGCAGCGATGAAGGGGCGCGCTCGCGCCGAGAACCCCGACAGCAGCGGCGCAAGCTGCAGATCACTGTTTTTTTGTACGGGAACATGCTTTTATTTGTACAGTAGCTTATGGGTAAGACGGTTTATCGAGGCCCTCGAATGCGCACAATAGAATGGCAGGACGGAGAAGTCGTTACCGTAGATCAAACAAGGCTTCCACAAGAAACGGTTATGCTCAGGATAAAAAGCTGTGAAGGAGTTGCTGACGCGATAAGCCTGATGAAAATAAGGGGGGCTCCACTGTTGGGTGTTGCCGCAGCCTTCGGTCTGGCGTTAACGGCCCGTCACTCGAAATCAGTGACAAGGGCAGGTCTCATCGGCGAATTGGAGCGGTCAGCCAGAATCTTGAAAGAAACGCGTCCGACTGCAGTCAACCTGTTTTGGGGAATAGACAGGGTCTTGAACAAAGCAAAAGACTCCAGTGAAGATGCTGGAAGAATAGCGACCCTCGTGATCGAGGAGGCTCAGAAAATCGCTGATGAAGATGTAGCTACAAACCGTTTGATCGGCACGCACGGCTCAGAGTTGATTCACGATGGTGATGTCATTCTGACTCATTGCAACGCGGGAGCTTTGGCAACGGTTGATTATGGCACGGCCTTGGGCGTAATAAGAGCCGCGTTTGAACGGCGAAAGAAGATTAGCGTCATCGCCACTGAGACTCGGCCAAAACTGCAGGGAGCAAGACTGACAGCATATGAGCTTCAAAAAGACGGCATACCAGTCACGTTGATAACTGACAACATGGTCGGGTACGTCATGTACAGGAAGATGATAGACGAAGTCATAGTGGGAGCAGACAGAATCGTAAGCGACGCAGTCATAAACAAGATAGGGACATTCACCGTTGCAGTCTTGGCCAAAGAACATGGAATTCCTTTTTACGTTGCGGCCCCCAAATCAACATTTGACTTGAAGAGCAGGTCATCGGACGTTATCATCGAGGAGAGAAACGCCGAAGAAGTCACTTCTATAGATTCGGTCAGGATTGCTCCCAACGGAGTCAGGGCTCTGAATCCTGCGTTTGACATAACCCCGCTTGATTACGTGACGGCAATTGTCTGCGAAAGCGGCATTTTATATAAGGAAGACTTTCGTAGATTTCGAGACGATCGCCTGAATAAAGAGACGCGCTGACGATGGTCGATGAAATGAGTACGAACAAAGAAAAGGTCCCAGGTAGTCTTGAACTCAAAATCAAAGGTCAGCTAACGGAGAAGGGCGTCAAGATCTCCAAAGAATCAGATGTAAACGAGCTTTCTTCCAGAGGATACGGAGTCCCCGAAGACGATAAGCTGCTGCTTGCCTTCTACGAGGCCCTCTACCTGGTGGAAAAGGGCATCCTGGAAGTTGAGGGCAGGAAAGGCGAGAAGGATGATTTCCAAGTTCTCTTGCAACGCTACGAAGACGCCGACGGCGAGGCCTGGGTCAAGTATCTCGCTTACCGTGATCTGAGGAGCCGAGGGTACGTCGTCAGAGAAGGATTCGGTCTGGGCGTTGATTTCCGAGCCTACGAGAGAGGAGAGTACAGCAAGGATACGGCCAAGTACTTGATTCTGAGTATTCAAGAGGGCAAACCGGTTTCTCTACAAGACTTGACGACCGCTCTGCGGGAGACCCAGAGTCTCAAGAAAGACTTGGTTCTAGCGGTCATGAACCGCAGAGGCGAAGTAGTCTACTACTCAGTCTCACAGTTGACTCTGGCCTGAAGGAGACGTGCGCAAGATGCCGGAATTCAAAACCGTCCGTGGAATGAGAGATTTTCTGCCTGAAGAAACAAGAATGATGAAGTACGTCGAAAAAACGGCCAGAAGCGTGGCAGAATCATTCGGGTACGAGGAGATAATGACGCCGCTCGTCGAGTCGTACGAACTCTTGGCCGCGAAAGCAGGCGAGGAAGTTCGTCTACGCATGTTTGCCTTCAAAGACCTGGGTGGACGCATGGTTGCCTTACGGCCTGAATTCACACCTTCAATCGCAAGGATCGTTGCAACAGCCCTGAAGAACGAGCCGAAGCCCCTGAGGCTCTTCTGCCTCGGAAGCCTCTATCGTTATGACGAGCCACAGAGGGGACGTTACAGAGAGTTCTGGCAATCGGACTTCGAGCTGATAGGATCAGCCAAGCCTGAAGCAGATGCTGAACTGCTAATCTTGACAAGCGGCCTGATGGAAAGGGTTGGACTGAAGGGCTGCACTTTCAGAGTTGGCCACGTCGGAGTCTTAAGAGGAGTCCTGACCCAAGAAGGATTAGATGACAAGCTGCAGAACGGCGTTTTGCAACTCATGGACAAGAAGCAATATGAAGATGCTCTTGGGCTCGTCAAGACTTCGGGTGCTTCAGAAAAGTGCTTGACCATTCTCCGAAGCTTAGTGGAACTCAAGGGCAGCGACGTTTCCAAGGCTGGAGAGACCATGAAGAAATGCGTAGACGGCTACGAAAAGGCTGTTGTTGCCGTTGAAAACCTGAGCGAAATTCTGAGACTCGTCGTAGAGAGTGGATGCGAAATTAACATAAGCGTAGAGGCCGGGTTTGCCAGAGGCCTCGAATACTACACTGGGATGATTTTTGAAGCCTACGTTCCAGAGCTTGACGTGGCACTGAGCGGTGGTGGAAGATACGATAAACTCGTTGAACTGTTCGGCGGAGAACCCACGGCTGCCGTGGGTGTCGCCAACGGGGTCGACAGGATAATGCTGGCAATGCAGGAACAGAGAGTGATCATGAAAGAAGACGCGGGAAAGAAGATAATGATAATTCCAGTCGGAGACGAAACTAGGGCTGAGGCGCTGAAGATCTCAAGGGCGCTCAAGAATGCGGGCATGGTAGTTGAGTTTGAAATCATGGGTAGAAGAATCGGCAAAGCTTTGGAGGATGCGGACAGGAGAAAAATTGACTACGCAGTGATCGTGGGCAAAAAAGAACTGGAAGAAGGAAAAGTGAGCCTCAAGGACTTGAAGAAGAGAGAACAGACAACTGTGAAGATCGAACAACTGGCAGAGACTCTGAAGAGCTGAGGCACGATTAACCTACGAGCATTTTCCGCGCGGGAAACCTCAGTAAGGGCGCTTGGGCGATTTCTTTGTCCCATGAATACTCTTGCGCTGTTGAACACTGTTCGAGACGCGCGTCATCTAAATAATGCCAGCGCGACTGCTCTCACGATCAAGGTAATACCGATCAGCACGACTAGCGCAGCCCAGAAGATAAACCAAGCATTGTTTGTCGTCGTTGCGTTTGCGTTGAGGTACGCGTTCGTGAGGTAAGCGGCTCCAAACCAGAAAACCACGCTGGAGATCGTTCGAGCCTTCATGCGTCTTGGTGAATCGGCTATGAACCTGAAGCCCAGTATCAGAACCTGGAAGACGCCCCAAGCCAGACAGAATTCCGATACGGCGCCGTATACCTCAACGTGGGCGCCTGGATCTTTGGGGACAGGAACCGTAATCGTAGTATTACCAACTGTTTTGTTCGTCCACGAGTTTGGGTTGAAAAAGCTTCGCAGGCCGTCGTAAAGAGCTGGCCTGGTGACGAAGATCATCCCTATCAGAATGAATAAGAACCCGACAGAAATGGCAGCAAAGATGCCTTCTCTGTAATGCCGATGCAACTGGTGAACGTCCTCGTTCAATTCGATGACCTCAAAAACCGTATTTGGCACTAGAAGGATATAATGCTTTTCAGAGACTTCTTAGCGCGCGCGAAGATTACTCCATGTTCGAACCGCGCTTGATGTTGTGCTAGCCGTAGAATCTTTTGAGAACTCGACAGATCGCCAGTCCTATCCATAGGCTAAGCTCTGTGTCCTTTGACCTCAGCAGGGGCAAGTCCCATTTTCCGTCTTGTTTTTGTTTTGAATTCAGCCATTCAAGAGCTTCCTTGATTTGTGGATCAGCCGGGGAGAATCTCATGAGGGAGAGCGAGTCAAGCGCTGATAGGAGATCTGTGAACCAGAATGGAAAAGAGAATTTCGTCCAAAAGCTCGGTGCCCTTCTGTCCGGATACTTGTCTGGTTTGAAGAAGCGCGATTTCAAGAGCTCTCCTGCCGTATTGGCCTCTTGCGTTTTTCGATACTCTTCGTGCGCTGCGAATGCACGCAGGACTACGCCGGTGATGCAGTGAGAGAAGGGTTTGGACTTGTCAGGTTTGATTGGCTCTGGGTTCTTCAGGGCTTCGGTGAGCTTGAATTTCGTGCCGACTGTTCTGAGGGGTACTGCCCATCCACCGTCGTTTTGTCGAACTGACAGAAGCCATTTGAAGCCTCTTTCTATTCGAGGGTCTGCTCCATATCCAGACTTGATCAATAATTCCATGATGGCAGCAGAGTAGTTGGGAGTGTATTGACATCCGTATATGCCTCTGAAGTCTCCATCTTCCGTTTGGCAAGAGAAAAGATACTCGGCTGCCTTCTCTATTGCAGGATGCCTTCTGTCGAGGCCATGTTTCTCAACAAGTAGACCCAAGACTCTGAAAGTTTCTATCTGGTTATAGTCTTCTTTCGACCGCACGTATTCTTTGCCACCGCCTGGGTATTTCCACGATCCCTCACGTAGTTGGCGATGGACGATTCTTTCAACTTCGCGCGTTTGCCACAAATTCTCTGCTGACCCTGGCTCTTCCTCCAAAAGATCGCGCCTTGCAAAATAGCGTAGTCCTTCATTCTTGGACAAAAGAATTGGAGGCGGTGGATCAAACCTCAGCCAATCTCGCCAGTCTCTCATGACACACCATCTTCGCTCTGATTCTATTCTCTACGTTTCCAGCGCGCGCGCTTATGACGGTTTGCTCCCGCAAACCTCCTTTTTTGACCGATTGCTATTGGCGAGTTACATCATACTAAAGTGTTTATAGTAATACAGTAATACGTTCCATTGTATACCTGCGCGCGACGGTATTGAAGGGAGAAAATGAGTTCAGGAAATGTCAGTGGAACGTGCTATTTCTTGGGCCACAGCCATCTGGACGCGGCGTGGCTATGGTCATTCGGCGTAACAATGGAGGTCTTTCATGATACCTGTGAAACGATCCTTGGACTGATGGAGAAATATCAGACCTTTTGTTTTTGCCAGAGCAGCGCTCAATACTATAGATGGTTAGAAGAGGAGTATCCTGAGACTTTTGCGAAGGTGAAGAGGAGGGTGAAGGAGGGACGCTGGGAGATCGTCGGCGGAACATGGGTCGAACCCGACGGAAACTTGCCTTCCGGAGAATCGTTCGTGAGGCAATTCCTCTACGGGAAGAGGTATTTTCAGGAAAGGTTCGGCGTCGATGTCAAGGTTGCCTGGTTCCCCGACTCGTTCGGGTACGCTTGGACTCTGCCTCAAATAATGAAGAAGTCCGGTGTGGAATTCTTTCTGACGCAGAAGATGCTCTGGAACGATACGACAGTTTTTCCATACTACTTCTTCAGGTGGACGGCGCCAGATGGCTCATCGATATTTGCACATCAAACTGTTGGAACATACGATGAGGCCGTGGAGGAAACGAGAATACTTGAACAGGTGAAGCTGCTAAATTCTCGTCAGCAGTTGGACGATCTGATCGTCCTCTTCGGAAAGGGAGATCACGGAGGCGGAGTCACCGAGGACATGATCCAGAGATCATTGAAGTTTATCCAAGGAAATACGCCGTTGAAGGGGAGGTTTTCCACGTCGAAGGAGTATTTCGACATTCTGGCCAAGAAGACTGAGGGGAAGAATATTCCCCAGATCAACGACGAACTCTATTTTCAATTTCATCGAGGAACATACACGACTCAGGCTCGGGTCAAGAAGAACAATAGGAGAGCCGAATGTCTCCTCGAGACAGCTGAAAAATTCTCGTCATTAGCGAGAAAGTACGGATACGCGTATCCAAACGAAGAGCTCAAAGAAGCTTGGGAGAAGCTAATGTTGAACCAGTTCCACGACGTTCTCCCCGGATCCTCCATACCCGAAGTCTATGAGGACTCTGAGAAATGCTTCGAATCAACCTTCACCGCACTGCGATCCATAGTCTCAGATTCTCTCAAGACGATTGCAGCCAAAATCGACACCTCAGGAGACGGCATATCGATCCTCGTCTTCAACCCTCTATCATGGTCGAGGAGCGACATCATAGAAGTGCCATTAGATGAGCTGCGCGGATTGGAAATCTACGATGAACAAGGGCGACTAGTTCCATCACAGATGATAGAAGACGGGAAAGCCATATTCATAGCTGAGGATGTGCCGCCGGTCGGCTACAAAGAATACAGGGCCAAGCCGACGGGTCATGAGAGGCCTTCAACGAGTTTATCCTCTGAAGAGACGGAGGAGGAGATCAGACTGGAAAACGAGTTCTTCGTGGTCAGAGTCGACAAGGAGTCAGGGCTGATAAAGAGCACGTTCGACAAGAACGCTGGGAAAGAGGTCTTAGAAGACCTTGGAAATCGGATTCAGGTATTCGAGGATTACCCTGTGAGGGGAAGAACCTGCGTGAACTCTCGCATGGACGCTGCGGTCTTTGACGCTTGGGAAGTGTTCATCTATCAGCAGGCTGAAGGGGTAAAATACGTCGAGTTGAAGAAGCCGGCCGAGGTGAAGCTCGTGGAGAATGGACCCGTCAGGGTGCGAGTCTTAGTGAAGTACTATTATGCCCAGGAGGGACGGCCTGACTCAACGTTTGTTCAAGAGATAACCCTTTACGATAGAATTCCCCTGGTGAATTTCAGGCTGCACGTTGATTGGCATGCTGAGCACAGACTGGCAAAAGTGGCTTTTCCTTTGAACGTTCACAGTGACTTCACGGCCTACGAGGCTCCTTACGGTTTTATCAAGCGTCGAAACCCCCTCTCGCCTAACGCCACACTGGCTGAACGAGCCAAATATGAGGTCCCCGGTCAAAAGTGGATAGACCACAGCGGCGACGATGGCAGCTACGGTGTCAGCCTCTTGAACGACTCCAAGTATGGTTTTGACACCGCCAACGACACGATCAGAATGACCCTGCTGAGAAGCGCCGGGTACCCCATTCAACTGCGGGCGGCGTTCGGGCTCACCGTCGACAAGGCGGCCGAGGCTGAATTAACGGACCAGGGAGAGCACCACATCGCCTACGCGCTGTACCCTCACCGCTTCGATCTTAAGGGGGCTTTGACGGTCAGAAAAGCCTACGAGTTCAATTATCCCATCGTGCCACTCATCGAACCCGCCCACGAGGGGAACCTGCCCAAAGCCTACTCCTTCGTCTCCGTTCAACCGGAAAACGTGATCCTAACCGTGATCAAGAAAGCCGAAGACTCAGACGACATCATCCTCAGATTCTATGAGACACTGGGTAAAGACACCAACGCGGTGATACGCTTGGCGGACACTCCGAACAGCGCGAAGGAGACCGACTTGCTGGAGAATGAAACGTCAGAAATACCCATGCAAGAACGAATCATTCAAGTGCCAGTTTCCAAGCATGAGATTAAGACTATAAAGATGATTATCCCGGCATAGATGAGCGACGGACCGAATCAGCTCCTGCGCCAATGGATTTCTCGGATGCGAGACCGGCGCGCCATGTGCTGCTGATCCACGTGCCGTCGGCATTTTTATAAATCGAGAATTGAATGTAGACTCTCATGCGCGCAGAGATCGGAATCATCGGCGGAACGGGCCTTTACGATCCGGGACTCTTTACGAGCGTTGAGGAAGTACGGGTGCGCACACCATACGGTCCGCCTTCTGACTCGATCATGGTCGGAAGATTGAAGGACAAACACGTGGCGTTTCTGCCGAGGCACTCGAGGAAGCATACGATAAGGCCGACTGACGTCAATTATAGGGCAAACATATTTGCTTTGAAAAAACTCGGTGTTGAAAGGATACTTGCGCCTTCAACGGTTGGTTCTCTGAGGGAAGAATTCAGGCCTGGAGACGTGGTTTTCATCGATCAATTCATAGATAGAACCACTAGACGCGAACAGTCATTCTACTCAGGGAAGCAAGTGTGTCACATATCAGTGGCCGAACCGATGTGTTCAGAGTTGAGGCGGACTCTGATAGAAGCAGCTGACAAGATGAAGCTCAAGGCTCATAACACTGGCACGTATGTTTGCATAGAGGGACCCAGATTCTCAACCAAGGCGGAGTCCAAGTTGTTCAGAACGTGGGGAGCAGATGTCGTGGGCATGACTCTTGTTCCGGAATGTGTTCTTGCTCGAGAAGCCGAAATGTGCTATTGTACAATTGCAACCGTTACCGACTACGACGTGTGGAAAGACCAGCCTGTCACCGCTGGTGAAGTCTTGAAAACTATGAAGGCTAACGTGGAAAAAGTCAAGAGTCTGATTACTGGAGCGATTCCAAACATACCGAAAAGAAGAATATGCGATTGCAAAAGCGCTCTGCAGAAAGCACTGGTCTGAATTAACTGGAGGCAACGAAGCTAGTGGATGAAAAATTGGATCTCAGATCGAGAATAAGGCGAATACCCGAATTCAAGGGCGTGGTCTTCTGGGACATAACTCCACTCCTTAAAGACAAGCTTGCTTTCAGAGAATGCATCAAACAGATGGCGGAACACTTTCGAGACAGAGACGCAGACCTTATAGTGTCGTGTGAAGCCAGAGGGTTCATAATAGGAGCAGCACTGGCCTATGAACTCGGAGTCGGCTTTGTTCCCGTCAGAAAGAAGGGAAAATTACCTTCGAAAACGGTGAACCTCACTTACAAGAAAGAATACGAGTCCGACACCGTCGAGATCCATGAAGATTCTATCGAGCCGGGCCAAAGGGTTCTGCTCGTCGACGATTTGCTCGCGACAGGCGGCACCGTCAAGGCTATTGCCAAATTAGTTGAGAAGCTGGCCGGAAAAATCGTCGGTGCGGGATTCTTGATAGAACTAGGGTACCTCCACGGAAGGGAGGCCCTTGGAGACAAATACGAAGTGTTCTCGATCATAAACCTCAAGACGCCAGACGGGTAATCTCTGCTGCCTATCGCGTGCCAAGCACATAGAACGTGTGAATTCCTGGTTTCAGATTGTTTTCGAAAAAGTATGAATGCTGCTAGACGGTTTTCTTGGCTCCGCAGTTCGGGCAGGCTGTTTCTGTTTCCGGCATCAGTGCTCCGCAGTATTTGCAGGGGATCATGATGACTTCGCGAATGATTTCTCTCTCCCTTATTACAGGCGAAGCGTTTGGGGGTAACACTTGCACTTCGATGGTCGTGCTGGTCACGTCGGGTCGCCCATCGACTGCGATCACCCCTTTTAGCGACCATGAGACGTTGTCATCGACGCTGTGGAAGGTTGGTCTTCCGCCAGCAGGAATGTTCACGACCAAGGGGTAGCTTTTGGAGAACCCGGGTGTCAGGTGCATCGGGCCGCTCAGGGCGGGTTTTGCCGCCCATAGGGTAGAAGAATCTTGAACTTCCTTCCAGACTTGTCTTTTGGCCACTGCGTCGTACTGTAGGTCGGTCCTCTTCTTTTTCTCGTCGCAATGGAATTCCAGCCTTATTCCTGTGCAGTCGAATTCTTCATTTGCCGCGGCTGTCAGTGTGCCCTCGATGTTTTCACCTAGAGCGAAACTTGTTCTGCTCAATTGTACTGTGACGCTTGCGTTCGGCATTGTGAATCTATCCTTGAGCTTCTTGAAAAGCGGCATTGGATACCCTCGTTCGGATAATTCTCCATTACTGCGTATTAGTCTACTTCGGTGGTTTTAGGGTTTGTGCAAGCAAGAACGCGAAGCCTCTGTTCATGAATCGGTTCGATTCTTGTCGTGTAGCGCGCGGGATGTTGTCGATTTCATTGACGTTGAGGTTCAACATCCGACCCATGATTATTGATCTTTTGCCACGCCCACGGGTATTGTTATTAACTTTTGCGAAAAAGTTAATAATAGCCCATAACTACACGTGGTATAGATGGCCAAAAATGGCGCATGTGCTCTCACTCCGAGCGACATCCAGAATGTCGTCGATGTCATACACCAAAACCACCTGCTTTACGTCGGCTACGAGTCACTCGAGAACCCGGTCATCTCGCATGCTTTCAGCGGCGCGCGCTGGACATTCTAATTTGAATTGAATTGGTTCTTATGGTAATTGATGATTATTTCCTAAACGTGTCTGACCTGAGCTTAGAGATTTCAAACCAAAAGATTCTGGAGAATGTCAGTTTCACGATCAAGAAAGGCATCACCTTGGCGATAGTCGGACCAAACGGCGCTGGCAAAACGACCCTGTTTAGAGCTTTGCTAGGTCTAATTCCCTACAAGGGAAAGATCGAGTGGAACGGGAAGGTCAAAGTAGGATACGTGCCTCAGATCTTGTCAGTGCATGATATACCGATTTCAGTCAAGGAGTTCTTGTCATTCAAGGACGGTTCAAACATTAGCAGCGCTCTTGCCTCTGTCGGACTAGACAGTCAGACTGTTTTGGAAAAAAGTCTCGGCGCCTTGTCGGGAGGTCAACTGCGAAGGGTTTTGATCGCTTGGGCAATAATTGACAAACCGAATGTTCTATTGTTTGACGAGCCTACAAGCGGGGTCGACTTAGGGGGTGAAGAAGTCATTTATGGAATGTTGAAAAGACTAACGGCTGAAAACAGAATTACGCTCCTTCTGATTTCTCATGACCTTCATATAGTCAGGGAATATTCGGATTATGTTTTGGCCCTGAACAAACGCGTCGTTTTCTTCGGGAAATCCAAGGACGTAATGAATCCGGATACGCAGAAGTTGATTTACGGAGAGCCAGTTTGCAGAGAATATGGTGAAATTCATGGCGGAGCCGTTACTATTTAGTTTAATTGTGGGGATCGCGGTAGGGATATCCGCCGGCTACTTAGGATCCATAATGGTACTCGAAAAAATGGCCCTCGTCGGCGACGCCTTGTCCCACGTAGCCCTACCGGGATTAGCCATAGGCATCCTGCTGCATTTCAACCCGTTTGTCGGCGCATTTGCCTTCCTTTTCACCTCGGCAGTCCTGATATGGTATCTCGGAAGAGTCACTAAACTTTCATTCGAAACGCTCGTAGGCGCAGTATTTACTCTGGCGTTGGCAATAGGAATACTTCTCGTCCCCCAACCCGACCTACTGGAAGCTTTATTCGGCGACATAACCAAAGTTGGCTGGATAGACGCGTTAATTGCAATCGTGATCTCAATTGCAGTTGTCGCACTGACAAGAGCCATCTACAGGAAAATTGTCCTGGGACTGATCTCTGAGGAACTCGCGGTTTCAAAAGGCATCAACGTAGCTAGAACGAACCTTCTGTACCTCTTGCTCGTTTCCCTCACCGTCGCTATAGGCCTAAGAATAACCGGAACCTTACTCGTCGGCTTCTTGGTAGTGACTCCCGCTGCAGCAGCAAGAACAATAAGCGCCAACCTCTCCAAGTACTTTGCATTGAGCGCCATATTCGGTGCCATTTCCTCAATTTCAGGCATACTATTATCAGGCTACTTCAACGTGCTTCCCGGCCCCTTGGTGGTAGTGTCAGGAGTTGCCATTTTCGCCGTAGTAATCGTAGTCAGATGGCGCAAGAAAATTACCTCATAGCAGCCCCATACCAACTCAAAAGAACCCCCCCCCTCCAAAAATTGGCACCGCCAGAAACAACATCTCTTCAAAGAAACCAGGCTAAACCGTCCCGAACGCAACGACTCATGCGGGGGTCTTATCTCGATAACGTTATCGCGCGCGCGATCCATGGGCTGCCCGAGTCAATCTTATTAGAAAAAGACCACGTTAATACGTGGTAGAATGCTGAGGCGAAGACGTTGGGAATAATCAGTCTGTCACTGCCCGAAGAGCTGTTGAAAGAGTTAGATGCCATCCTTGGAGAAGAACGATACGCATCAAGGTCCGAGGTGATAAGACAAGCGCTTCGGACGTACATTTCAGAGTATAAAGAACTCGACAAAATCAAAGGAAACATAATGGCCACGATAACGGTCCTTTATGAAAAAACAGAAAAAAACGAGGAACTGTTCAGGCTCCAGCACGAGTTCAGCGACATGATCGCCGCATACCTTCATTCGCACTTGACCGAGAGCAGCTGTCTCGAGGTCATGGTGGTGAAAGGATCTCCTAAGCGTCTGAAAAGCCTCGTTGACGGCCTGAAAGCAAACAAGCCGGTGAAACAGATAAAATTCTCCGTCATGACAACCAACGAGGACCGACTGGTTTAGATCAAAAAAACACATTTTCTTGGCGCGTTACTTTGATTACTCAACCTTCAGAGAACGTGATTTCATACTATTTTCGAAAGCGCGCGCGAATAAACTGGCGTGCCCCTTAGATTGGTTTTATTTGTGAGATGCCGTCTTTCTTTTCTATTCTCATGACCTGGTCAGCGAAGCTTTCCAGCTCTCTCTCATGCGAGACCATGACCACTTGTGGACATTTAAGCTCGTCAAGTATCTCCCTGATCTTGAACAGTTGTTCTTTGCTGAAGCCGTCTGTGGGTTCGTCGAGGATCAGAAGGTTGGACTTGATTCCTGCTGAAACCTTCTGTACGATGGTGTTGAGCGAGAGTCTGTAGGCAAGGGCCAGACTAGTTTTCTCACCGCCGCTAAGATAGTTATATTCCTGCTCATAGCCATCCTGCTCAACCATAGGCGTGAAATCCTCATCAATCCGGGATTCCTTGCCAGGATCCTCAACGAGCATTCCCCACCATTTCTGAAAATGCTGATTAAACTCCTGATTTATGTTCATCATAACATACTTTTCAATTGTCTCCAGGGTCGGCATCAAAAACTCTTCAAGCCACATCTCATATTCCCTAAGTCTCTCCGCGACTTTTCTCTCCTTTTCTTTAGCCTGGATCTCTATTTCCAGTTCGTCAACTTCTTTTGTGAGCATTTCGCGGGTCCTCTGGCTTCCTGAGATGCCCTTTTCGACTTTGGTGAGCTGCAACTCAGCTTCTTTCAGTTCCTTAGATAATCCTTCAATCTCCGTTGAGATCCTGTTGAATTCCTCAACGTGCTGTCTGGCCTTCTCAAGCTTGTCTTTTGCATCCGTGACCTGTTCTTTCAGCTTCTGGGCCTTTTCACGGTCCTTTTTTATTCTCTCCTGGTTCTTCTTGACGCGTTCGGCCAGACTCCGCAGTCTATCTTGGGCTTTCTTATATTCTCTGAGCGAGTCTTGCAGGACTTCTATTTCTTTGATTCTTCTTTCACAGGCAACGACTTCTGCTAATGCTCTGCTTTTATCTTCTTTTTTGAGCCTGATCTTCTCTTCAAACTCCTCGGGGTCGGCTGGTCTATCGCACGTTGGGCACACCCTGTTTCTTTCAACAGATTCGTAATCACCTATTTTTGCACCTATGACATCCTGCGCCGACCTCATCTCTCGCTCTTTCTTCCTCGCTATCCTCAATTCTTCTTTCAGTAGATCCTCAGTCTTTGACGTAGGCTCCTGCACCTTACTCAGCTTTTCTATCTCGGGCTGCAGTTCTCCTGCTTCCGATGAAAGCTCCTCAATCTCGTTTTCGAGGTTACCAACTTCTTCATTCTTCTCTTTGATATCCCCCTCTAGGAGTGGAACCTCACCTGCTGCTTTTCCTAGCGAATCCATGCTTCTCCGTAATACGTCGACTTTCTCTCGCAGCGTGGCTACTTTTTCGTCAAGATTCGCCTTGTTCCTCCCTAGGCTTGCCAGTTCTTCCTCGCACTTTGTGATTTCGCCCTTTTTTGCCTTGTATTTTTCTTTGCGGCTTTCGAGGTCGGAAGCGTGTGACGCTAGCTTGATCGACTTTTCCTTGATCGACTTCGCCAGAGTCGAGGAGTTGTCCTGCGCGATTCGATAATCCTCTATTCTGAATGCTTTTCGGAGAGTCTGAAGCCTACTGTCTGCTCTCATCCAAATGATTGCTTTCATCTCTTCCTGCGGCGTGAAAATAGCGTACCTGTAGATGACGCTCTGAGCCTTGGGGTCTGCCGGTTCGTTGAAAGCCAGTATATCCAATATCTTTTCTTTCATTTCAGAGGCCGAGAGTTGCAGTATTGTGCCGTCAGTTTTGAGGCTGCAATCAGACTGCTGGATGCCCTTGGCCTTCCTCTCCAAGCTTCGGCACACCTCATACTCCTTGCCTTCAACCTCGAAGCAGAGACTTACCAGACCCTTCTTTGCCCCTGCCTTGAGCAAGGCTCCTCCTTTCTCTGAGCCCAGACCAAAAAGCGCAAATTCTATCGCCATAAGAATTGTTGACTTTCCCGAACCTATGTCACCCTCAAAAAGAGTCGTTCCCAAGGGAAACGGGACAGTCTGCTCAGTGTAGCTTCTGATGTTCTCAAGCTTCAACGACCTCAGAATCATCAACCTTCATCTCCCAAGCTCAACGTGTTTAACGCATGCTTTTGGACGCGTTCCACGTAGTCCTTCTTGGTCTCGTTGATCTTCTGCTCTTGCCTCAGGACCTTTAGCAAGTCCTGCGCGAGCTTGGCACCTTTGTCCGCCTTCAACTCCTCTATTGAAACCTTGACTGCCCCAATGTTCTCTCTCAGGAGCCTGTTTTCAATCGTGGGAATATCCTCACCCATGGCTCTGACAGACGAGTAATCCTTTGATGCGAGTCCATAACGATTTATGATAACGTCCAGCGCACCATTCTTTTTCAGCAGGTCCCTGATTTCGCTTGAGCTAATATCCGAAGTCTTGCCTCCAGAGAGTTCTCCCTTTATCTTGACAACGGCAATCTTGTTCTCGGCCTCAATCTTGCTCAACTTGTCCAACAGATCCTTCTTGGCCTGCACGGAATTCTTGTCGGAAACATCATACTCGAAGTATTCAAAGTCACAAACTGACACTTCCACGAACCTGACTTCTTCCACCTTATCGTCAAAACTCACCAGATAGAAACCTCTCTTCTCCCCTTTGGCACTGTCCTCTAAATCTCTTGAATACCCGCCAAACAGCCCCCCCGGAAAAACCACTCTCTCGTACCCTGCAAACCCTGACTCAGTCCTTCGGTGCACGTGTCCGCTTGCGTAGTAGTCAAAGCCTTTCGGAAGTAGAGACACTGGAATCGACTCCATCTGCGCCAGAAATTCCGGTTTAAGCTCCGAGATTGCACTGTGAAACGCGAATATCTTGAACCCTTCTTCCTTCTCCAAAAATTCCCTGTCAAGTATTTCGAAATAGTTCTTTTCCAACCCTGCCTTTCTACCTGATATTCCGACAAGCTTCGCCTTTGTCTTCGGGTCCGTGAAGACTTTCAGCCTAAGCTTGCCATCGACGTCTTCTCCCTTCACAATTTTCTTAATCAGTCCCGTACTGTCAAGAATGTCGATGATCGATGTGCCATTCGGGCTGTAGTCGTGGCTTCCGTAGATGACGTAGATTGGAATGCCTGCGTCTTTGACTTCCTTCATCTTTTTTACGGCTTCATTAGCAACGTACATGTCAGGCAGGTTTGCGTGAAAGAGGTCTCCAGCGATTAGGACGAAGTCAACGTTTTCCTGCATGCAAACGTCCATAGCCTTGTTGAACGCGGTCAATTCCAGCTTTTCCAGAAGTGGCCCTCTGTTCGCGCCTATGTGACAATCGGCAAGGTGAGCAAACCTGAACGTGTTTCTTTACCCCACAAAAACAGTCTTGTTCTTCTCCTTCGGCTGCACGTTCTCTTCAACGTACTTTTCAAACAAGGGTATCTGAATGGGCACAGCGAACCTGGTGAAGTTACTGCTCACGATGGCTTCACCCTTATCCAAGCTTGCGATGGTTCTATCATCCGAAGACAGATCCTGCGCCGCACTCTCCATAACGGCCTGTCTTTCCGCCGCCAATTCGTTTCCGAGGATTATTTTAGTGTTCATGTTAGCCAGTATCGTTCGCGGAATCAAACTGACCAGCTGCGTTATAGCGATTAATCCTACCTTGAATTTTCTGCCTTCCTTGGCAATCGTACTGTAAATGTTGTCTCCACGCGCAGCAAGCACATCTGCACCGAGAACCCTTGGCGCCTCCTCAATCACGACACTTACCACGGGCTTCTCTTCCAACGTTCCTTCAGACTTGTAGGATTGATACCGATGGAAGATTCCGCCCGAAATTATGCTTCCAATGAGCAGCTCAGCCTCATCAAGCAGCCTCGACGTGTCAATAATAACCTTCTTCCCATCTTCCAGAGCCTTCGTAATCTCCTTGGTAGTGGCCAACCCCGCGGTGTCACTGAAGACGCCGCTTCTGCACTGAAAATCGCCGCTGTCATCTATGTACACGCCGAGCACGTTATCGAACTTCCTCTTCAACACCTCAAGCGTTCTAGGGGCAACAGCATCACCAATATCGGTCCCCCGCACAATGTTCTCAATCCACTGGTTCTTGAACCGGTTATGGTACAGAGATATAGCATCATGTTGAGCATCGGTGAACTCAACAATTCCTTGGAAATGTGGGGGCAAAATCGACCTGAGATTAATGACAAGGGTATTTGTTCCGGGAACAGGGTTCGTGGAATAGTACAGCAAATTCGGTTTTGCTGCGGAATGGTCTTTCAAACCTTTACCATGCCGGCCGTAGTACTCGTCGTGAGGGTCCAGAACTAATATGCCAAGACCATCCTGGGCCAGAATGCTCCAAAGCATGACCTTGACAAGGTTGCTCTTTCCCCTTCCAGTCGTAGCAGGAATCAGCACGTGATGCGTGAGCATGTCTTTTCCATTAACATTAACGTCCACATCAAGTACCTTCGATCCGCTCCTGACTTTTCCAAGATACACGGGGCTCTCTGGCTTGGTAAGAAACAAAAGATCTTTCTCGGCGACATGTCTGATGGTAGAAAAGAACCTGGGAAGAGTCTTCGGTATCTTCAACTCATTGTTCTTACCTACTCGCAAAAGCGCCTTGATTTGTGCTATAACATAGTTCCTCAGCTGCGGCTCAAGAAAATCCAAGTCAGCACCCATCCCTTCAAGCTTCATGCCTGCCAGAAGCTCTCGCACCAGCTGCGGCACCTGACTCCCATAAGCAAGCTCGTATGCCTGAAGAATCACATATCCCCCATCTTCCTCAGCCACAAGCAAATCTCCTATCTCTATTTCTCCACCAGCCTTCTCCCTTGCCAGAATCTGACCTGTCTTTCCCGCAATTATCTGACCCGAAACTTCCAAAGCCATTATCCATCAACCCTTCAACACGTCTAACATGCTATGCGCGTCACCCGAGCAAACATGCCTCGAAATCTTCTTCCACTTGCCAAGCTTAGATATCTCGGACATAAGCGGTACCCTATACGTATCTATCTCGTCCCCGCTCACCCGAGCAAAGCTGTCTGCATCTATGAGGCCATAAGGATACCCCGGAAAGCTTATGTCTTTTGAATTGCTCGCCAAAGCTGAAGTGACATTGCAGAAGTCTTCTTCACTCATACTTCTTGCCTGCTCGCCGTAAATTTCATACCGGAAAACATAATTTGCACTCTCATGCAGCTTGACCACGTAAATGAAGGCATTATGCTGCACGTTAGCGACCCTGGCTATCGGAATACACCAAGGGCCTTCCACCTTGTAGTCTTCAGCCAACTTCTGCACAGCACCCAACAGCGAAAGGCCAACAGTCGTGAACAACGTACTCGTTTTTGAAATCCCAGCGAAAATGACCCCCCTCTCCATCGCTGCCTCCAATGCCCGCGCCATGTATATCTGCTCATTAGTGAGACTTGTCTGCAAACTGCCATCGTGAACTATCAAATCCCCATTCTCAAGCTCACTTTCAATAACATGCTTGGCAAGTTCCCACTCAGCAAATCTCCTCGCGACAGAAGCAACATGTTGTATGTCTGCCCTCTGATTTCCAAACGTGACTGTTCTGTCAACGGAACTGAACGACAAGTGCCGATCTTCAGGGATCAAGCCCTCGAACTCAATCTTCAAAGGAAAGACTTGGGTATCATAAAATATTTCGCCATTTCTAAAATCCGACATAGTGGCAGAATAGAACTCTATCTTTCTGGGCAAAGACTTGGGGAGGATTCTGTCCCGCCCCTTGAAGATATTGAAGTATACCCTATTTATCTGGGCCGAGAAATTCGGGGCACCGAGTATTTCTTGGTTTCCACCGTCCACGAAAGCTGTTCGTATGTTCGGTTCGACGTCTTTGATCGGAACGAAACTGGCTGGGGGAAATGGCAATAGTTCATAGTCTGGATTGCCGAAATATGGCTGACCCACGTCATCCTCCTCAATCCCCGAGTCCAAAAAATCGGCGATCTTCTTAGATATCTCCGCAGACATATGCGTGTCACGCAAAACATACATAAACTCTCAGTTTATTAAAAGCATATTTCAACGATGCAAAGCAAAAGCGCCCGATGATTAGGAAAGAGGGAACGATCTCATATCACGCTATGCCTGGTTGTATTATTGCCTTCGACATCAGCAGTAGCGAACTTTGACTTGTCAAGATTTCGGAGTGTTCTTCACAACGTTCAAATAAGAACCAGTAGTAGTGCTTTGTGGGAGGAAATCCATGACCGCTCCTAGATTCGTGGAAAGTGTTGTTAGGACATGTCTTCGAGTGCGAAGAGAAGACAGAGTGTCAATATTCACGTGGCGTCATATGCTTGATCTGGCTGAGGCGTTTGCGCTGGAATGCAAGAGAGTTGGAGCTAAGACTCACATAGAAGTCGGAACCGACGAGCTCTTCTACCAGACCGCGTTGACCCTACCCTTAGAGTACTTAAGGGAGACGGATCCGTTTAGTCTCGCCTTACTGGATGTAACTACCGCCAACATTTTCATACAGGGCCCAGAAGACCCTGATAAACTGAGGCAAATTACCCCAGAAAGGCTCAACGCGCTGGAGGAGGCTGACAAACCATACTATGAGAAGTTCTTGGAAAGGAAAATTCGATCTGCACAGATAAATCTTGGATATGTCACGCGTCAAAGAGCCAAAACTTACGGTTTCGACTATGAGGCATGGAAAGAAAACATTCATGCTGCTATGGACGTCAAATATGAGGGCATGCGGGACCTGGGAAAAAAGATCGGGGGCATGCTGGAAAAAGCTGCAGAGGCTCATATTACAACAGCCAAGGGTACAGACTTGGCGCTGGTGTTGGAGGATCGAGTTGCACACGTCTATGATGGTGTGATAGATGACGAGGACATTGAGAAAGGGGCTGTCTTAACGTCGCTGCCGGCTGGCCATGTTGCAATTGCGCCGAAGGGTAGAGGTGCCAGTGGCACATACATTTCTGACGTTCCAGAGCCTCAAGCGGGGGTGTTGGTTCGTGACGTAGTCTTGAATTTCAAGAATGGAAGGTTAACGTCTTTCGACTGCGGCAAGGACTGTAGAGTATTGAAGGAGATGTGGAAGAGGGCAACAGGGGATAAGGATCAGGTAGGATCTCTCATGATGGGCTTGAACCCCAGAGCTGGAATAGGGTATATGCCTAATCAAATCGTCCTCGGAACAGTCACGATTGGCCTGGGTGATAACAGGGACATTGGAGGAAAGTTGGAGAGCAATTTTATGTTCAACTCCACAGTGACCGAACCCACAGTCGAGCTGGACGGAAAAACGGTCATCAAACGGGGCAAGCTGACCATCTGACTCGCTTGTAACATATGCGTTTGACGAGAGACCGGAGGTCCGCAACGTGAAAAATGGTCCGAAAGACCGAGAGAAGCGCGAGGAACAAATCAGCCTAGCCGTGGAGAGACTCGTCAAGGAAAGACTCGGGCTTCTGGAAAACGCTGGTCTATTAGGCAACAAGCTCTACAGGAAACCAACTCCTGAAGAAGCTGAACTGTACCTACGCGACAAAGCCATCCCACACATCAACGCAAGAATGACTCTCGAAAAGAGCGACATGGAACTCGGCGAGAATGTCCATTACGAGATTGAACTGCAGAACATTGGAAAAGCGCCCGTACTGCTGTCGAGAGTTGAAGAGATTACGCCGAGTGGTTTCGAGCTAGTTTCCCACTCAGATACTTGTGACTTGGTCAACAATTCCTTGAACATGCATGGCAAAAAGCTCGACCCATACTCTACTGAGACCCTTGGAATCACGGTTAGGGCAAGCAGAAAAGGAACGTTCATACTAGCGCCAAGAATATGGTTCATGACCGAAACCGGACGAGAAACGTCATGCAAGCCAGAACCGGCATCAATTAACGTATCAGAAACCATTCTACCCGGCAGAGTCAGCACTGGATTCCAGGATCTCGACAACCTCCTTCTCGGAGGAATACCCCAGAACTTCACAGTAGTACTGAGTTCGCTTTCTTGCGACGAAAGAGACCTGTTAATCAGAAGATACCTTGAGGCAGGCACCAAGAACAACGAGGTCACTTTCTACATCACGATAGATGCTGCCGGAGTCCAGAACCTTGCCGAAGAGTTTCAAGCAAACTTCTACGTTTTCGTCTGCAACCCAAAACTGGATGAAGCCTTCGAAAACCTACCCAACGTGTTCAAACTTGGCGGAGTGGAAAACCTAACGGAAATAAACATCAGTTTAGAATCAGCATTCCGCAAGCTCCGCAAATCAGACGATCGTGGCAGACGCGCTTGCGTAGAAATACTCTCAGACGTCCTGCTACAACACCATGCAGTTCAAACCAGAAAATGGTTGGCAGGACTAGTTCCCGAGTTCAGATCAAGAGGCTTCACAACCCTGGCAGTGCTGAACCCCTACATGCATGCCTCAGAGGAAACCCATGCCGTACTGGACCTTTTCGAAGGTGAAATCAGCATCTATGAAAAGGAAGCGAAGAAGGATCTGAACAAATACTTGAGAATCAAGAGAATGTACAATCAAAGATACCTAGAAAGCGAACTGCCCCTGAGAAAGACAAGATTGATGACCACACCCGCAAAGCTACCGTGTTGCACGCGCATGCCCAACGTATAGTCATTTTTCGTGTTTTTCTGCAACGACGCGCATAGAGAATTTGACACACTGACGCCGAGAGAGCAATCTTTGCGGCAAAAACGCTGAGGAGCGGGTTGCAGCAGTTACCGCGCGGGCTTCCGTTGGGGTAAGGTTTTGTCATACACAAGGGTGAAGTTTTGTCTCATGTACCAATCTATGCTGTTAGTTGAAGCTTCTGCCTTTTTTTCTTCATTTCTTCGTAGAGATCCCAAAACCCCAAGAAATCTACATTTCGCATAGATGAAATCAAAACTGACAGTAAAAATTGTGGAACAGAAAGACTAACGTTTTTTGACGAAATTCTTCAATCTATGCTATATTGTGCAATCGAACAGTATTCCACAAGGTATTTAAAGTATGCAACGAAGGAACGTATTGGGAGAAGGGAAACCAAGGAGAAGCCCAATAGATTGAGTAGATTGGGGTATTCTTCGGGTCTTACGTTGCTTGCTCGCACTGTTGCGATAGGGGGTGATGGAGAGTGAAGTTTGGGCTAAAGTATGGAATGTATGGGATGGCAATCATAACTCTGGTTTTTTTATCAATTATGTGACCCAGGGCTTCTGCATCACCGGACCCTTCAGCGTGCAGGGGGGCTTAAATGTTAGCTGGTACGTTACAGATGCCTCTAACGCACCTATTGACGGAGCGAACCTAACAATCTACTGGGCAACTTCGGCAAACGGACCGTTTAATAAAATGATCCCCTTAATAGTTCAGGACAAAATAGCAAACGCGTTTCAAAACCCCATCACCACCGGATATTGGAACCCTGCCCATCCACACGGAATGGCCGTTGCCGATCTTCATATTGGAAGCGTTTCACGCTACTATTTCTACGTGGTAGTTCAATATGGCACAAGCGTTTGGTATTGGCCAATAGCTTCAAGTACGAAGCCGGGTGACACAACATGGCATCCTGTCGCAGCCAGTGGAACCCCAAGTAGTTGGGCAGCCAGTGGCAACGGTTTTGGAAACGGGCCAACAACAGCGTATCCTACGCAGCAACCTCCAGTTCTTCATCCAGGCATAAGCGTTTCCAAGACAGGTCCAACCTACGCTCATGAAGGCGACACCACAACTTACACCATAACAGTGACAAACCCATTAAGCGCCACCATGTATAAGGTTTCAGTGAGCGACTCGCTTCTTGGCGATCTTACTGCAAGTTTCTCAGCTAGCTTGGCTCCCGGAGCGTCTGAGTCCAAGATTTTCACTTACTCTGTTCCTACACCGAGCGGCGACGTTACAAACACCGTCACTGTGAAGTACAAGGATGCTCTCAATACTGAGAAGACTGATACCCGGTCTTGGACTGTTGACATTCTGCACCCAAAAATCGACGTTACAAAGTCGGGTCCGACCTGCGCTCATGAGGGTGACTTGATGACCTACACCATAACCGTCACCAACACCGGCGACTGTCCGCTGATCGGGGTTTCCATGACTGATCCCACTCTGGCATTCAGCTGGACGGGCGATTTAGACACCGGAGCATTCCAGACGTTCACCGTGAGCTACACTGTTCCACAACCTTCAACCGTCATATCCAACATCGTCACCGCCACTGGCTCAGACATTCTCGGCGGAGTCAAAGGTACGGTTTCAGACACTGCCAGCTGGACTGTCAGTGTTATTGGCCTACCAGTTGGTGGCGAGTCGGTTCCGATAAACAAGCCATCGCCGTCAGTTGGTGGCGAGTGGGTTCTGACAAACAAGCTTGAACCATTAGCTCCATGGATAAGCCTGGCATTAATGATGTCAATTGCCGCGTCATTCGTCGGCATCAGACGCTTCAAGAAGAATAAACGACAAGATTAAAACTTCTCTTCCTATTCTTTTTCAACGCTTGAAGCATCATTCCGGACCTTCTTCGCTCGGTCAGGTTCGCGCGCAAATCTCCTGCACAAAAATGATGGTGGACCGGGCGGGATTTGAACCCGCGACTTCCACCTTGCGAAGACGAGAAGCCTCATCCAAAGATTGTCTATCGACATGGGCGTAAAGATAAGAGGATTGCTGTGTATCTCAAAAGCCGTGTGCTGGCAAGAAAGTGTGAACGTGCATAAGTGTGTGTGCGCGTGCGCGCGGGTGCGCGGGTTTTAAACACGTGCGTAACTGAGAACGTGAGAAGAAGCGTAAACGTGAAAGGAAATACGTGCGTAAAAGTTTGTGTGTTTGGGGGTAAGGTTTTTTCCTAAGCAACGTATTTACAAACATTTAAACTTGCAAATCATTGTTAGTGAATAGAAATGGACTCTTCTGAGTTAATGTCGACTGCTTTGAGATTCAATGAGAGAATTAATCGGCAAGACCCAGAAGGTCTAGCTGAATTAATGACTGACGACCACAGGTTAATAGACAGCGGGGGAAACGTCACCAAAGGCAAAGATGTTATGAAAGAGGGTTGGAGAGAGTTCTTCAAGAAATATCCTGATTACAGAAACAAATTTACCTGTGTAACAATTCAAACCAACGTCGTTGTTATGGTTGGCTATTCGACATGTTCTTACAAACCACTTGAGGGTCCAAACGTATGGACTGCGAAAATACGTCGTGGGAGAGTCTCCGAATGGAGAGTGTATTGGTTGAATCAAAGGTGAGAGCAAAATGCCTCCAATAGACTCTCGCGCGCGCTTTGACTGAAATACAGGACAGAACTTTTGGCTAGAATTCGAGGGCAGCGTGCGCGCGTAGCAAGTAGCACATGAGATTTACTGGCGAAGGTGCCATGGAACTGCTATATAGTAATGCTGTCTATGACTTTGAAAGGCGGCAATGGAGGTGAAAAAAGTGTTGAGGTATAAGTATCCTATTGAGTATGAATTGGATCCTACGGAGATAGAGAAAGGAACTAACTGGGTAACATTGAAGCTGAAAAACATAGGAAGTGAAACTCTTGAGAACCTTGACGTGCAATTGCACTCTGTGGACACATATAATCTGTCAGTTCATGGAACATGGTGGTTTGGGGCTGGACAACACATTGCGGAGTTGGGACCGAATAAGGAGAGAGAATTGGCTTTCCGGGTTAATGCAATTGGATCAGCTGAAGCATACGCTACCATCAAAGGACGTAAAGATGGAAAATACTTCTGGTGGGAATCAAGTTGGACGAATATCCATGTAAGCGACGACAAAGCAGAAATCGGTAGCCTACTAGTGCTTTCAAACCCGTATACGACAATTGGAAAGACCATCAGTGCCGAGGCAACCATTAAGGGCTTGAGAAAAAATGGTGGACTGAAACTGGAATTTTGGGTGGAAGACCCCTCAGGAAAGAATGAGCAGCAGGCTACAATAGACATAAAGGATCTTCCCGTTGGAGAGGAAGCCCGCTACTCCGCCGAGTTCACGCCCAAGGATACGGGGTACTACAAGATATACGCGTATTTGTACGATGGATGGGTGAGAATAGGTTACAAGACAGAGACAATCTATGCGCGGAAACAATAGCAATCACCAAGCCGGCTCGGAAATTTCCAACTCCCCCTCTTTTCGCAAAGAGCGCAGGCGGATAGGTAATTACCGTTTATGTTCGGAGAGCCCGACCTGTCTTGTTGATGCAGAGGTCAGGTTCTTCCACGCTCCTATTCAAGGACTGTGCGAGCGCGTGCGCTATGAAAAACTTCTAGAGACTCCATGAAATCTCCATTCATTCTAAGAAAAGTCTAAGCTTGGACAAGTAGTACAGTGGAAAACTTCTAGGAGTCCTTGAAATAAGTAGAGAAGGCTTTCTAGGAAACTTGCAGAACACAGGAGGCAATAGATAACTGGAAGTTACTTGTCTGAATCTTTACGAGTTCCTTCGCTTTTTTGACGTTTCTTATAGGTAATGTAGTCTGCTAGGTTAGAGAGAGTCAATGGGAGATATTGACTTCTATCATTCAGATCTACAAGGAAACTCTTTATCTCTTCAACTTCTACCAAAGGATGCTGTTTTATCTTGTCTAGGGCCTCCGTATACGTTGAATAGTCTTCATGAAAGGCAACGATGACCCTGTCAGCATTGAAACCCATACCAGTCATGCCAACTATGGCCGATTCTGGTTCTTTCAGCAATGTTTGGCGAACTTGTTTTCTAGTCTCCTTCAGCCTTTCTTCAGAAATGGGCTTTTTCAGTTTTGCGAAATCTATTGACATGATCTGAAATCCGAGTTTGGTGAAGTCAGGTATCATGGCGTATTCTTTTATCACTCCCTCTTTCTCCAATTTCTTCACCATCCTGCTCACCGTTGGCTGAGAAACACCGAGAACCCTACCGAGTTCCCTATCACTTCTTCGACTATTCTTCATCAGCTCACAAACTAGCTTCAACTCAACATCTTTCAAATACAGCACCAACTTCCTATCGTTGTTTGAAAAATAGCTTTGTCAGTATTTTAGGTTCCTTCCATTCTTCTTTAAGGATACTGCAAAGCAGAAGATCTCTCCATTCTCCATGTATGAACATTGACTTGCGAACAATTCCTTCTCTTTTGAATCCGACCGTCTCAAGTACTCTCTGAGAAGCTATGTTCCTAGGGTCAGTTGCCGCTTGAATACGAACCAAATCTCTTGACAGAAACAAATAATCAACAAAGATCGTGACTGCTTCAGTGCCATGACCTTTTCCTCTTTCACTTGGAATCAGTGCAAAACCTATTTCCCAGAGGTCTCCAACCGGAAAGACGCCGACGACACCGATCTTGGTTCCATCCTTCTTCTCTACGAAAAACCTTTTCCTTTCTGAAGGAGCAGTGTCATAGTCCTTCTCCATCTCTACCTTTGTTGCTTGTTCAAGAGGATTATATTCACCAAAAAAGCTTGGATCATTAACCCAATTCACGTAAAATGACAGATCTTCTTTCTCCACTATCCTCAGGTTGACATTATTTCCTTCAAGCAATCTCTAGCACCACCTAGCAAGTCCAAGTCCTCAGTTCTTATGGTTTGTGATTAACCACTCTAAGCGTGGAATAACTGGAACTACGCTAAAAAATTCTATTGATCCTCAGAAATCTCGATATACTTTTTCCTGACTCTCTTGTCTCTCATCTGTTTCTTCAAAATCAGAATTCCATTTCTTTCTAGGGTATGGATCAGTTGCCATGTCTTCTTTTTCTCTAGGGTCGCCCCCCTTCTTGTGCTCTTCTGTATTGGTTTCATGCCAAATCGCTTGACCGATTATTTCACCATTCTCCCTAAACACTATGAGATTGAATCGCCCACTTTCAAGATGACTCCTTAACCCTTCTAACTCTACATTCCCTGTATACAGCCCGAGTTTTACCAAATATCTACTGAACTCTTGAAAATCACAGCCTTCACAAACATCATAGCACTCTACGCTTTCCAAGTTTGGCTTTAACCTTTCCGTAAGATCAAAAACTGGCTTACAATGACTGATACAGTGGATGCTTCTATCGTTTTTTCGATATTTCTAGACTACGCAACTGTATTCCATATTGACTCCGTAAATGTTGCGTGGTCTATCAGCTTGTGGAATTCCTTGTGAATCTCCTTCATCTCCTTGTGTTTCATCATTCTTGCGTTGACCTTGTCCAACTCTTCCAGGTTCTTGTATTCCCACATCTCAACGTGTGAGCCAGCTACTCCACCGTATTCTTGCTGAAAGAGCCGCCAAGAATTCAGTCCTTCAAAAGCCTTCGGGTTATCCTTCTTGAATTTGAGGAATCTTTTGACCAGTATCTGAAATTCCGTTCGCTTTTCATATTTGACCACGTATGTCAAAACAAAGACGATATTCATTTTTCTATTCGCCTTTGTCAACGGTTCTTGTTAGTATTTTTGGTTCCTTCCATTCTTCTCTGAGAATGCTATACAAACAAGCGTCTCTGAGTTCTCCCCTGAGGAAAAAGTATTTGCGCATCGTTCCTTCTTTCTTGAAGCCTGCTTTTTCCAAAACTTTCTGAGAAGCCAAATTTCTCGTATCTGTGCAAGCTTGAATACGCATCGTGGCTCTCGACAGGAACAAGTAGTCCACCATAATCCTTACAGCTTCGGTGCAGTAGCCTTTGCCTCTTTCACTTGGAACCAAAGAATAGCCTATTTCCAACAGTTTTCCTGCGGGGTGTACTAAGGTAAAATGACATATGAAACCAATTTTACTTCCATCTTTCTTCTCAATATTAAATCCCGTTAGTTCAGGAGTGCCTTTCTCAAAATCCTTCTCTATCTCCGTTTTAGACGCCTGCCTTAAAGGATTATATTCACCAAAGACCTCAGGGTCGTTAACCCATTCTGCAAATAATGGCAAATCCTCTTTCTCCTCCACTCTCAAATTCACAAGTTTACCTTCAAGCAAAATCTGACCACCAATCCCAATGATTGTTCTAGTTCAGCTATAACTTTTCCGCACTTTTCAGCCCAGAAATTCCAGACCTCTTTCTTTTCGCCTTCACTAAGTCACCAAGTCTTCGAGTCTTGGCAATTCATTTTCCTCTTTGACTGCTTCTATCATGTCTGAAATCTTCTTGACGTCTCTTTTAAGACTTGATGAACGTGGTATGTCTCATAAACTGTGCCTGCCAGAAACATTGTTACGCCGAAAGTAAACCCCAGTAGAGGAATCACGTTTTCATAAAAGAGCGTGCAGAAGAACACCCCGAATCCTATGAAAATGGCGTAGGTGTTAATGATCTGTGTGTTCAATCTTGCGTGGGCACGTTCCGCGCGGGCTAGGATGTTTTTTGGGGTTTTTGGCGAGATTTAAATGTTGATCGGTGCCCCTCTCTTTAGTAGAATAGTTGGAGGCTTAGGAGGTGGTGTTGAATTGGAGAAGAAGGGCAAGGCTAAGGGGAATGTTTACGAAGGCAAGATGTTGAAGTTCATTCATGGTTCAAAGCCGAAGAGTAGATACGTTGCGACAGATTTTGATGTTGATATTATGTGGTTTGCGGATAGTGATGAGGAATCTGTCGAAATACAAAACCCTGATGACAAGTTGAAGTCAAGGGTTAGAAGCAGAGTAATTGCGCTGAAGAAGGCGAAGAAGGTAGAAAACGTCAAGGTCGCGAGTCGAACAGAGAAGGGAAAATTGGTTGGACTATGGCTTGTGAAGAAGTAGAGCGAGGCATCTGATTACACCGTGAAAGATGTATTGTTTGTGATTATTCTAGCTTGCGTTTGGGTTATGCGCGCGCGCTTTAGTGGCTTTAACGTTTCTTGCCCTTGGCAGGAAGTTGCTGTCTCAACTGTTTCTTTTTCGCTTCTTTATCCCGTTCTATCTTTTTCTGTTGTGCGATTTGAGTATTCTTTTGTTTA
>Ga0315279_10001012_pt1 | contig 48921 bp, 35 predicted proteins | sample YL17G06_20_MG_FD_203694 | JGI IMG/M metagenome (GOLD analysis project Ga0315279, IMG submission 203694) | Sediment microbial communities from Yellowstone Lake, YNP, Wyoming, USA - YL17G06_20 | ecosystem: Environmental > Aquatic > Freshwater > Lake > Sediment | place: USA: Wyoming | collected... | reverse complement strand
GGTGGCCGCGGGCGGACCCCTGTCGCTCCTGGACCGTACCGAGGTACCTGTTCGAGGCCCAGGAGCGACTGTGGGTCCGCCCGGCGGACAGGACCCGGACAGGTTTTGAAACCACTTCTAGACATCTTCCAAGGCCGGAATCGCGACTGGTGAAGCAAGTTTCGAATGGTGCGCCTCACGGCTGCGGCTGCGCGCGCACCAGCAGCACCGGGACGCTGACGTGGTGCCGGACGTGGTTCACCGTGCTGCCGTGAATCACGTCGGCCATGCCCGTGTGCCCGTGCGTGGCCATCGCCACCAGGTCCACGTCCTCTTCGCGAATCAGCTTCACCAGTTCCTTGGCCGGGTCGCCGGTCTTCAGGCACGCATCCGCGACGAACCCGGCCGCCTCCAGCTCGCGGCGCAGGCGGTCCAGGTACTCGCGGTCGGCGATCATCTCCTCCGACTCGCGCAGTTGCAGCTCGTCGTAGTGGCGGGCGGCCCATCCGTCCGCCACGTGCACCAGCAGCAGCGATGCGCCTGTCAGACGGGCGAGGCGCTCCACGTGGTCGAGGATCGTGCGATCGGCCGGCGAGTTCTCGATCGCGACGAGGATTCGCTTGTACATCTGCCTGCCCCCGATACGTCTCCCTAGACATCTTCCAAGGCCGGAATCGTGACGAGTGAAGCAAGTCTCAGACGGCGGGCCTTAGAAGCTGTCTTAGGGCCCGCTTCGCGGGCCGTCGGCGGCCCGCCTACCAGGGAAGCTGCGCCGCGCCCATTCTCCATGCTCCGCGGTGTGAGGCGCAGCTTCACTGGTTTCCGATCCCGCCGAGCAGCTGCCACAGGAGCCAGCCGTTCAACACCGCGATGAGCCCCGCCATCGGCCACGCAATCGCCTTCAGCCACCACGGATTGGCGAACCGCCCCATGATCCGGCGGTCGCTCGTGAAACTGATCAGCGGGAACACCGCGAACGGCAGCTGCAGGCTGAGGATCACCTGGCTGAGGACGAGCAGGCGCCCCGAGCCGCGCTCCCCGTAGAGCACGACCGTGATCAGGGCGGGGATGATCGCCAGCAGCCGCGTGCCGAGGCGGCGCAGCCATGGGCGCACGCGCAGGTCGAGGAAGCCCTCCATCACGATCTGGCCGGCCAGCGTGCCGGTGAGCGTCGCGTTCTGTCCCGAGAACAGCAGGGCGAGCGCGAACACCGTGCTCGCCAGCGCCGTGCCGAGCAACGGTGTCAACAGCCTGTAGGCGTCCGAGATGTCGGCGATGTGCCCGAAGGCGGTGCCGTGGAAGGTGGCCGCCGCCACGATCAGGATCGCGCCGTTGATGAAGAGCGCGGACATCAGCGCGACGACCGTGTCGATGGTGCCGAACCGGATCGCCTCGCCGCGGCCTGCCTGCGTGTCGGCGTACTTGCGCGTCTGGACGATGGACGAGTGCAGGTAGAGATTGTGCGGCATCACGGTGGCGCCGAGGATGCCCACCGCGATGTAGAGCATGTCGCGGTTGCGGAACAGCTCCGTCGTCGGCAGCAGGCCCCACGCGATCTGGCCCATGTCCGGCCGTACCAGGAAGAGCTCGATCGCGAAGCAGCCGGCGATGCCCGCGATCAGCAGGACGACCAGCGCCTCGACGAACCGGAAATGGTGCTGCTGCAGGTAGAGGACGAGGAGGACGTCGAGCGAGGTCAGGACGACGCCCAGCGTGAGCGGCAGGCCGAACAGCAGGTTGAGCGCGATCGCCGAGCCGATGACCTCGGCGAGGTCCGTCGCCGCGATCGCGATCTCGGCGAGAATCCACAGGCCGATGGCGGCCGGCCGCGAGTAGCGATCGCGGCAGGCCTGCGCGAGATCCCGGCCCGAGGCGACGCCCAGGCGCGCCGCGAGCGTCTGCAGCAGGATGGCCATGACGTTCGACAGCAGGACCATCGTGAGCAGCGCGTAGCCGAAGCGCGCCCCGCCGGCGATATCGGTGGCCCAGTTGCCCGGGTCCATGTAGCCGACGGCCACGAGGTAGCCCGGGCCGGCGAAGGCGAACATCTTGCGCCAGAACCCCGCGCCCGCCGGGATGCTGACCGTGGCGTGGACGTCTGGCAGGCTGACCGAGCCGGCGCGCACGCGGGAAACCAGCGGGACGTCCGGCGTGTCCGAGTGGTGCGCCATCCCCTCTACTGTACAGAAAAAGAAGGCGCCACCATCACCCATTCGCCGCGGCCGGCCAGGGGCGACTCGTCGCAGGCAGCAAGCGAAGTACCACGAAGGGCCGGCGGCGTGTGCCCGCGTTCGGCAGGCGGGCGCGACGCCTGTGCTATCATCCAGTCTCGCGCGCCCGTAGCTCAGTTGGATAGAGCGTCGGCCTTCGAAGCCGCAGGTCGCCCGTTCGAGTCGGGCCGGGCGCGCCAACCTTCTCATGTCGCCGTGTGGGACCGCCGGTCTTCAGGTCACCGTGTGGGACCGCCGGTCTTTAGACCGGTGGCACTCCGTCCCCGGCGTCCCGCATCCCTGTCGAGCTGTGCTACCGTTGAGTGACCGTGGCGACTTGTCCCACGGCCTGTTCAGAGGTGTCGCCGTGATCAGTGCGCGCAACCAGCTCGAAGGGACCATCAAGTCGGTGAAGCTCGGGACGGTGATGGCGGAGGTCATCGCGCAGGTCGGCCAGTTCGAGATCGTGTCGGCCATCACGCGCGGGTCGGCCGAGTCGATGAAGCTCGAGCCGGGCGATCGCGTGCGCATCGTGATCAAGGCCACCGAGGTGATGGTCGCCAAGGATTGAGGCTAGCGTCGTCCGGTGTCCGGTGTCCGGTGTCCGAAGTCGGAAGTCCAGATGTCCGATGTCCGACCTGCGGACCTTCGGACGCTCGGACTGCAAGGGCTTTCGGCCTTGGGCTTTAGGCTTTGGGCCCTCGGACGTTCGGACCTTCGGACCTCGAACGGCCAGCGAAGCTCCCCTGTGCTAGACTGCTCTGGTTGGCCGGTGCGGCGACACGCTGCCGGCGACCGCCCGTACGCGCCCGTAGCTCAGCTGGATAGAGCGTCGGCCTCCGGAGCCGAAGGCCACAGGTTCGAATCCTGTCGGGCGCGCCATTTCTTGAATGGCGGGGACCCCTGCACCCCGCCAGGCTCGGTCGCTCCGTGGGGCCCCAACACCCCACTTCCGCTCCCTCGCACTTCCCGTCTACATCGGCCCGAACCTCGCCGAAGCAAGGCGAGGAGAAGCGTTAGTCCCGCAGCCTTGCGAAGGAGGGTCGGGCGCGCCAACCTTTCCCAATCGCTGGGAAAACCATCGATTAGGGCATCCGTCCTAGTCCTTCTCTGCGCGTCAGACCCCGTCAATTCTCGCGTGGCAGACCGCGTGGCAGGTCGTTCGCGTGGCAGGCCGCGTGGCAAACGGCCGCAAGCGAGCCGGCATGCGGAGCGGCCGGGCAGCGCGGGTGGCGTGCGCCGGCGCCTCAGGTTGAAACCGTGTGCGGCGGGTGTCGTCCTTGATCTTCACGCCACAAGGCCTTGCTCAGGTCAGCGCCCCACCATCGTCTGGAGGTGTTCGGGGTACCGCGCGCCGTGGACCTCGATCTGTGACGCCGCGCGGTCAATCTCACGAAGCTCATCGGCGCCCAGCTGAATCGCGGCTGCGCCGAGGTTCTCCTCGAGCCGGTGGTGCTTTGTCGTCCCCGGGATCGGTGCGATCCAGGGCTTCTGCGCAAGCAGCCAGGCGAGCGCGATCTGCGCCGGTGTCGCCTGCTTCCGCTCCGCGAACTTCTTCAGCCACTCGACAAATGCCACGTTCGCCTTGCGGTTCTCCGGCGTGAAACGCGGGACCACGTTCCGGAAGTCGGTGCTGTCGAAGGTCGTCGTCTCGTCGATCTTCCCCGTCAGGAACCCCTTGCCGAGTGGGCTGAACGGGACGAACCCGATGCCGAGTTCCTCGAGCGTCCCCAGGACTTGCTTTTCGGGCTCGCGCCACCACAGCGAGTACTCACTCTGCAGTGCCGTGACCGGCTGGACGGCGTGGGCACGACGAATCGTTCCCGCTCCTGCTTCAGAGAGCCCGAAGTGCCTGACCTTGCCTTCGCGAATGAGGTCTTTCACCGTGCCCGCGACATCCTCGATGGGGATGTCCGGATCCACCCGGTGTTGGTAGAGGAGATCGATCCGGTCGGTCTTCAGTCGTTTCAGGGAAGCCTCCGCAACCTCTCGAATGTGCGCCGGCCGGCTGTCGAGTCCCGCGGACTTGCCGCCCTCGAACTTGAAGCCGAACTTGGTCGCAATCACTACCTGATCGCGAACCGGGCCGAGTGCTTCGCCGACGACCTCTTCGTTCGTGAACGGCCCGTACGCCTCGGCCGTGTCGAAGAAGGTGACGCCGCCTTCGACCGCTGCCCGGATGATGGCGATGCCTTCTTCCCGGCTGGTGGCCGGCCCGTAGCCGAAGCTGATGCCCATGCAGCCGAATCCAAGCGCGGAGACTTCCAGCCCGCTTTTACCGAGTGTCCGCTTCTGCATTCCTTCTCCTTTTGTCGGGCGTCGAAGGACGCCATGCCGGCCGCGCATGTCCGCACTCCCAGCACACCTCTATCGCAAGAAGTGTAGGTCGGCTTGGACAATCCCCGTTGCCCGTACGCGTCGAATGTTTGCCCGATCCTCCGACGGTCACGGCGGCGGGCGGTGAAAGCAGCGCGCCAGCTCGGCCCGGCGATAGAGCAGCGTCTCCTGCAGGGCAACATCGGAAGAACAGGGTATTCTCTCGGAGTATTGTGCAAACCGCCGCGGGACCGAGCTGCTACGCTTGGCACGGCATCGCCGGGGCTGTCGTCAGGCGTCGCCGGTCTTCGTCGCGCGGTCTTCGTACCGAAGCCTGACGAGTGGGTGTCCCAGGAGCTGCAACATGAAGGAGCCAGTGCCAGCCGTATCCACGCGCCACGTTCGCGACAACAAGTCGAGCCGCGCTGGCCTGCGGCTGGCCCGTGCAGCGTCTCGCTCGAGCCAGCCGGCTCAGGATGATGGGCCGCACGCGCAGAGCCTGGCCCGCCTGGCCAAGCTGTTGAAGGATCACGCGCCGTACGACGGCGCGTTCGCGTTCCCCTTGCCTGGTCTCCACGTGGTCCGGCGGTCCATGGCCACCCGTGAAATGGTGCGGGCGACCGTCACGCCCGCCTTGTGCCTCGTTGCGCAGGGCGCAAAGGTCGTGATGCTCGGGCGCGAGGTCTACTCCTACGACGCCTCCCGCATGATTGCGTACTCCGTCGATCTGCCCCTCGCGGGCCAGGTGGTAAAGGCCAGCCAGAGCGAGCCGTTCCTCGCACTCAAGCTCGATCTCGATCCGTACAAGATCGCGGAGCTGACTCTCAAGGTCTACCCGCACGGCGTGCCGAGCCCGCGGGACCGCCGGGGAGTGTTCGTGGGCCAGGCGACGACGGCCATCGTCGATGCGGCGGCGCGTCTCGTGGAGTTGATGGCACAACCCACTGACGGGGAATTGATCGCCCCCCTTGTCGTCGATGAGATCCTGATACGCCTGCTGCGAAGTTCGATCGGCCCGCGTGTCGCCCAGATCGGTCAGAAGGAATCGGGCGTACAGCGCGTCGCCAAGGCGCTGTCGTGGATACGCGAGCATTTCGCGCAGCCGATTGCGATCGAGGCCTTGGCCGGCCTGGCGCACATGAGCGTGTCGTCGTTCCACCAGCACTTCAGGGCGGTCACATCCATGAGTCCGCTGCAGTACCTGAAGCTGCTCCGCCTTCATGAAGCACGACGTCTGATGCTGTCGCGCATGTTGGACGCGGGCAGCGCGGGTCGTGAGGTGGGCTACCTCAGTGCGTCGCAGTTCAGCCGCGAGTACGCCCGTCTATTCGGCAGCGCGCCGACGAGGGACATTGCGAAGCTGCGTCGGGATGGCGTCATGGTGGGCGAGGGCGCGCGCTAGTCGTTGTGGGCGCCGTCGGGGCACCATGCGCCAGGTTCGGCCTGGCGCGTGTCGCCGATTCCCTCGGCGTGGGAGCTACGTGATGAAGAGACTCGTGCTGATACCCCTGATTCTGGCAGCCGCGGTGTTCGACGCCTGTGGCAGGGACCAGACCACGGCCAGGAACGAGACGCCGGCAGCGGTGCCGCAAGCGGGCGCGGCCGCCTCGCGGCGCCTGTTTGCCATGTTACCGGCCGCGAACCAGGTGCAGGGCTGGACAGTGTCCCGCGCGCCGCAATCGTACACGGCCGACAACCTGTGGGAGGCGATCGACGGCGCAGCCGACGGCTTCGTGGCGTACGGCGTCCAGGAAGTCGTGACCGCCAACTACAAGCAGGCGGGGACTGGAAACGAGGCGGCGGTCGAGATCTACCAGATGAAGGACGCGCTCAACGCGTACGGCAAGTACTCGGAGGAGCGAAACACCGACTACCGGTTCATCGACGTCGGAAACGAGGCGTATTCCGGCGGCACCTCGTTGAACTTCTGGAAGGGCGCGTACTACGTGAAGATCACGTCCTTTCAGCCCAACGACGCGCTCGCGCAGGAGATGGTCAAGCTGGCGCGGTCGGTGGCGGCCAAGGTGTCGGAGACCGGAACCGAACCACCTGAGCTGTCCTACTTCCCGAAGCCGAATCAGATTCCGCACACGAGCCGCTACCTGCCGAAGGATGTACTGGGTCAGACCTACTTCACTAACGGGTTCGAGGCCCGCTACAAGGCAGGGACGAAGGAGTCGAGGCTCGTCTTGATTGTCTTGGATACCCCCGCGCGGGCCCAGGAGGCCATTGCGCGGTACCGGCAAAGCGTGTCGAAGGACGGGAAGAACACGAGGGACGTGCCCACGCCCGGAGAAGGCGGCTTTGCCGGCAAGGACCGTTTCTACGGCACCCTCGCGGCGGTGCGCCACGGCAAGCATATCGTCGTCGCACTTGGCACGGTTGACGAGGAGACCGCCAGGAAGCAGCTCGCGCAGATCGCAGACAACATCAAGTAGAGCCAGCGTCACACGCCGCGCGCGCGAACGGCTACGCGGCCTGCAGGAGCAACGTATGAACGAGAAGACTAGCCGAAGGGAATTCCTGGCCACACCGCTTCGGTGCGTTACGGCCGCAGGACTTCTGGGCGCGATCGTGCCCTCGTTGCTCGCACAATCGCGTGGCTCCCGAAGCGCGAAGATCCTCACGCGCACACTGGGCAAGACACGCATCTCGCTGCCGATTGTGGGCCTGGGCTTCATGAATGCCGACGCTCCGGACCTGATTCAGCACGCCTACGAAATCGGCATGCGCCACGTCGACACGGCTGCTTTCTACCAGAACGGACGCAACGAAGAGATCGTCGGCGCGACCATCAAGAAGATGGGCGTCCGCGACAGCGTGGTCATCGGCACAAAGGTGTACCTGCGGGGCGTCGGCGTATCGGCCAGGGATCCGCAAGCCCGGACCGCGTTTCGGCAGGTGGCCGAAGCGAGCCTGAAACGCCTGCAGATGGACCACGTGGACATCTTGTCCTATCACTCGGTCGACTCCGCAGAGGACCTTCGGGCCGAAGGGCCGCTGCAGGCTCTCGCCGAGTTCAAGAAGGAGGGGAAGACCAGGTTCATCGGGGTTTCCACGCACCAGGGAGCGGTCGTGCTGCCCGAGGCGGTTCGCCTCGGCCTCTTCGATGTGGGCCTCGTCCCGATCAACTACACGATGGCGTCCAACAAGGCGCTGCTCGATGCGATCGATCAAGCGGCCAAGGCGGGCATGGGGATCGTGGCCATGAAGACCCAGGCCGGCGGCCTGTCGCGGCCGGACCGGGCGTTACCGAAGGTACTTCCGCCTCACAGCCAGACCGCCCTGCTGAAGTGGGTGCTGCAGCACGAGTCAATCGCCACCGCGATTCCTGGCGTCACGGCGCACGATCAGTTGGACCAGAACATCACGGTTGCGTCCAGCCTGGAATACACGGCCGACGAGAAGGAGTTCCTCGGCGACAGAGCCCTGCTGGCGCAGGCGCAGTTCTGCCAGCAGTGCGGCCAGTGCCGGCCCGATTGCCCGCACGGTGTCGATATCCCGACCTTGATGCGCTCGCACATGTACGCGGTGCAATACGCCAACCTGGACCTGGCGCGTTCGACGCTGGCGTGCCTGGAAACCAGCAAAGGGATGACGCCTTGCGCCTCGTGCCCGTCGTGTAAGGCCGTTTGCCGCAACGACGTGAACATCGCCGCCAAGATCACGCAGCTCGTGTCGTCCAGGCGGCTGCTCGCGCTTTGACCCGCTTGATCGTCGGCGGTTCCGGCTGGTGTGTGTCTCGATGGTTGCGGCAGCGCACACCAGCCTGTGCTCGACACGGGCCGACGAACGCGCCGCGCTCCCCGTACCCTGCCTGTCCCACACACCTCGATCGGACGACGGCCCATCGTCAGGCGCATGGAGGAAAACATGATAGGTCAGTTCATCGCGTTCTGGCTGTTCTCAGCCATCCTTGGTACTTCGGCTACGGCGCAGGACACCAGAAGGAGCGGGTCGCAGCAGGCGCCCACGACAACAGTCATCAATCTGTGGCCCGGCGTCGCGCCAGGGTCCGAGCAATGGAAGCAGCCGGAGACCGTCCTTGGCTCCGGCAACAACCGGCGCATTGTCAACGTGACCACGCCGACGCTGACTGTCTACCTGCCGGCCCCGTCCACGGCGACGGGTACGGCGGTCATTATCGCCCCCGGCGGCGGCTTCGTGGCATTGTCGATTGACTCGGAAGGTCACGATGTCGCGAAGTGGCTCGTGGATCGAGGCTTTACGGCAATCGTCCTGAAGTACCGCGTAGTTCAACTCGAAGGCCAGGACGAAGCGCAACTGAACCAGTCGGCCAGCGCACGCTTTGGCGCTCAGCTTCGGACCCTCGCCTTAATCGACGAGGACGGAAAGTACGGCATTGCCGACGGCATCCAGGCCGTGAAAGTGGTTCGGGCGCACGCGGCCGAATGGGGCATTTCTCCGGATCGCGTCGTCTTCACAGGATTTTCCGCCGGCGGGATGATCGCTGCATACACGGCCATACAGCCCGATGCGCGCCCGAACTACGCGGCTCCTATTTACGGAGCCCCTATCGCATCCGTGCCGCCGATACCACAAGGATTGCCGCCCTTCTTCATGGCGATGGCGCAAGACGACAACCTCGCCGGCCAATACATCGTCCGCTTCTACGACGCCCTCAAGGCCGCCGGATACCGACCGGAGTTCCACATCTATAGCTCAGGAGGTCATGGCTGGGGCATGCGCAAACAAGGCAGAACGAGCGATCACTGGATCGACGAGTTCCACTACTGGCTCGAAGCGCAAGGCCTGACTCGTCCGGTCAAATAGCTACTCGCCGTAAGGTGAGTCGCAGCCGCCAGACGGGAAGTTGGTCGTCGCCGACGCCTGCCGGCAGCCACCGACGAGTACTGGAAGAAGCGGCTAGGCCGACCCGTTCGCGCACGCAATGCCGTGAAGTTCGGGAAGCTCGTCCGTGTGAGTTGTTGAAAGGACTTGTCCCTGCCGGAAATCCGGAACGTGCTGGCGTCGTTGCAGATCTGGGCCGCAGGCTGATACCGTTCGCGCCCGGCATGACCGCGCTGCTCGTCGCCTTCCTCGCTCCGTTCCGCCCTTCCGTTCGGTCCCGTCTTGAGCTCGAGGCGGAGATTCTCGCCTTGCGGCATCAACTCGCCGTCCTTCAACGCCAGACGCCGAGGCGTCCACGTCTCGGCCGCGCCGATCGCTTGCTGTGGGTCCTCCTGTCGAGAATCTGGCCGCACTGGCGACGGGCCGTCCACATCGTCACACCCGAGGCGGTCGTGCGCTGGCATCGGCGCGGCTTCGCACTCTACTGGCGGTGGAGGTCACGGCCGCGACGGCCTGGTCAGCCCGCCGTGGCCGCGGACATCAGGGCGTTGATCCGGCAGATGCAGGCCGCCAACCCGCTCTGGGGTGCGCTGCGGATCCACGGTGAGCTGCAGAAGCTCGGCATCGAAATCGCACAGAGCACCGTGGCGAAGTACCGCGCACGCCACGGCGGAAAGGCTCCATCACCGACGTGGCGCTCCTTCCTCAGGAATCACGTCTCCCAGCTCGCCGCGATCGACTTCTTGACGGTTCCCACGGTGACGTTCCGCGTGCTATTCGTGTTCCTGGTGCTGTCGCACGACCGACGGCGTATCGTCCACCTGAATGTCACGGCCCACCCGACTGCGGCGTGGACCGCGCAGCAGCTCCGCGAGGCGTGGCCGTGGGACACCGCGCCGCGATTCGTCATCCGGGACCGCGATGGGATCTACGGATCGGATCTTCAGTACGCCGCGCAGGCGATGGGCATCGAAGAAGTGGTGACGGCGCCCCGCGCGCCCTGGCAGAACCCCTTCGTTGAGCGCGTGATCGGCTCCATGCGCCGCGAGTGCCTCGACCACGTCATCGTGTGGAACGAGCGCTCATTGCGCCGCCACCTCCGGCAGTACCTCACCTACTACCATGAGTGGCGAACGCACCTCTCGCTCGACAAGGATGCTCCCGTGCCTCGGGCGCTGCAACCGTCGACCTGTGGCCCGATCGTTCAGGTCCCCCACCTCGGCGGTCTGCATCACCACTACGAACGTCGCGCCGCCTGACCCTCGCTCTCGGCCTCCTCACTCGCCGTCGTCCGCCGTGGTGTATCGACACCGAACCTCGGTTGTCCCAGACACGTCAGCACCGTGCGCTTCAGCGTCCTGCCAGGCGCGTTGACGACGCTGCTCGCGCGCCATCCGAAGGCCTGCCCATACCGATGGAGTTTCTGGTAGCCACAACAGGCGCCGAGGGCTAGGCGACGCGCAACGGCTTGATTCGAGCCACGTCGCCTTTGATCGCCTGAGCGGCGTCCCAGAGATCCACCGCCCGCTGGGCGTTCAGCCAGAACTCCGCGGAGTTGCCGAACAGCCGCGAGAGGCGGAGGGCCATCTGGGGACTCACGGCTCGGCGTCCCCGGAGGAGTTCGTTGATCGACTGCCGGGACACGCCGAGTGTCCTCGCCAGTCCGGCCACGGTCAGCCCGTAGTCCGGCAGGAAGTCCTCACGAAGCATCTCGCCCGGGTGCGTCGGCCGCCGCTTCAGTTGCCGCGTATTGGGAATACTCATGCTCTGCTCTCAGTGGTAGTCGCACACTTCGACGTCGTAGGCGTCGCCGTCGACGAACCGGAAGCACACCCTCCATTGTTCGTTGACGGCGATGGCGTACTGGCCCTGCCGGTCACCCTTCAGCGCGTGAAGTCGGTTGCCCGGCGGCGTCCGAAGGTCGTCCAGGCGGGTCGCCAGGTCGACGTACTCGAGCTTCCGCACGGCTCGTCGGACGACGTCGGGTGGCCACCCCCTGACCACTCCCCTCACGAACAAATCCTCCGTCCGCTTGTCCGCGAAGGTCTTGATCATGTGAGCGTACTGTAACGCGTCACGTGACAGTTGTCAACACTCCCCGACGCTCCTCAGCCCGCACCTGTCCCTACCGAAAACTCCGAACACCTTGAACCTATTGCGGTTGGCGGGGCGATTGGGTAGCCTGCCTGCTCCCCATGGTCGCCTTTCTCGTTGCCCTGCTGGCCGCTCTTCGGTCGAGCGTCCGACTCGCCGTCTCTGCGACGGCAGGCCCCGACCCGTCTGCGTCTCCGGCGCCTCGATCGACTCGTCTGGGTCGGCCTGTCCCAGGTCTGGGCCTCTTGGCGGGGCGCGGTCCAGATCGTCTCGCCCGAGACCGTTGTCCGCTGGCACCGGCGCGGCTTCGCGCGCTGCTGGCGCTGGAAGTCACGCCCGCGCGGCGTTGGTCGCCCGGCACTCTCCGCCGACCTTCGCGCCTTGATCCGCACGATGCAGGTCGCCAATCCGACGTGGGGCGCCCCGCGCATCCATGGCGAACTGCGCAAGCTGGGAATCGAAGTGGCCCAGTCGACCGGCGCCAAGTACCTCCGCCGTCACCCGAAGCGGCCGGTACTCGCACGCCGCCACCTGTTCGACGTTCAACTCGCCGCACGCCCACTCGCCCACCCACGGGCCAACGCGCTGCTCTGCCGTGCGAAGCGCGCAGCGTGCGTGTTCCGTTCCTCGTCTTCATGACGCTCGGGAATCGCGTGGAGGAACCGTTCGACCGCATCACGTTCATCACGCTCGGCACAAAGGCGGGCGAGATCCCGGCCCAGAAGGTACGCACCCGCCTCGCTGTAGTCGACGCCAGCGTCGAGCACTTCGTCGCTGAACCTCCGCTCGCCGTCCTCCTCGTAGACGTCCAGTATGGCAGCGAGATCGTCGAGGTCCTTTTCTCGAACCACGGGCTGATCGAGATAGGAGACGATCTTCAGCAGCGTGAGTACGACGAGTGGAACGACCTTCCCCACCAGTCCGGGCGCAAGTTCCCGTTCTACTGCGTCCTGGAAGACGTGATCGAAGCCGACGAGGCTCATCCTCGTTTCGGCAAGCGGCCAGTCCAAGTGCCCGTCTCGGCGTGCCCGAACACCTGCGGGCAGCAAGTCGATCCGCGCGCCGTTCGGCGAGATCCAGCGGTGCTCGCGACGTCGGTCCCGGCGCCAACCGCTGGCGATCAGGGGATCCGTCAACCGAGGCAGATCGACGAGATCGAGTGCGACGACCAAGTCCACGTCCTCGGTCGTTCGATGCTGGTCCTGGACCCACAGACGGTACGCAACGGCCCCGATGACGACGACATCCGCGGTCAGCCGGCCGCAGAAATCCTGGATCTCACGGACCGCGTCCGCCTGTTCGGCGAGAAGCACCGTCATGGCTCGAGGTACTCCTCGCGAAGCTGATCGGCGGCTTCGAGAGCTCGCGGCTCGCCTTGGTGGAGCAACTCCGCGTAGACCAGCCACGGATGCGCCACCCACACGTCACCCACCTGGCGCCATGCACAGTAGTTGCTGAAGGCACGCAATAGCACGACCGGGCCTACCCGATCGGGAACAAGGCGTAGTTCCCGCTGCAACTCCGACGGGAGCTTGGCGGTGAACACCGGAACCCGGTCGTCACGGTAGAAGTGCTGCAGTGCGTAAGCCGCCTGTCCCCCCGTGACTGCCCAGGCCAAGTCGGCACGCGCTGCCAACCGGCCAAAGTGCTCGAGCAACAGTTCCGGCGAGCGCTCAGGCGCCCTGAATTGCCCGATGAGGAGATGCGACCGGAGAATGTGGTTGTACCCGTCGACGAATTGGTCCGCCAAGCGCTTCCGATCGACCAGGTGATAGGTTCCGCGCCCACGGCGCAGCACCTTGTCAGCCAAGAGGCGTTGCCGGGCAGTCGCCGCCGCGGTTCTGCCGATACCGGCGGCTTCGGCGAGTGCGCGAACCGGCCAGCCGGCCGACGCCGGATCCGCGAGCAGCACGAAGAGGAGCTGGATCAAGGCCGGGCTCGGTCGCCGTGCGATCGGAGCAGGCTGCGCATCCCGCCGCCCCAGCACCAGAACATTGTGATCCTCGCCGAGCCTGAGATGGATGTTTCCGGCACGATCGACGAAGTTCACACCCGCGTCGGCCAGACGTTCCCCGGTCGGGCGCGGCACGTAGCGGGCCGCCAGCAAGAGCGGCAGCCGATGCTCGCGCTGGAGCCGGAGATGCTCGGCAATCAGCCCGCTGGTCGCCCCGCGGTCGAGGAACGTGCGCTTGACCTCGAGGCCCAGCTTGAACGTCCGGTGCGGAGTGCGAAGCGTGACCAACGCGTCCACGTCGCGCTCACCCCGCTCGGTCTCCCACTCGATCCGAACGTCCCGAACGAACGGAAGACCGCGGAGCCGGTCGAGGTGACCGGCCAAATCACGTTCGCGATTCACCCGCAGTGCCATGACCGGTATTATTGCATGTCCGTTAGTAACGGACAAGCCTTTTCAACGGACATGGTCCCAGCCATTGCCGCCCTCTCGAGATCCTTCATGGCCGCGCGGTGGCCGCGCGATGCGCTCGGCACGCTTGTGCCTGTCATCGGCCTCGTTCAGGTAGGAACGCAGTCGATGGCGGACCGCCACACCTACGTGCCGCTCATCGGCGTGTTCGTGATGGTGGTGTGGGGCGTCTCGGACTTGACTGGCGGCTGGGCGGGTCGGCGTACGCATCCCCATCCGTAGGGCGAGGCTTCAGCCTTGCCACATCATCGTCTTTCTCCATCATGCTTCCGAACATCCCCTTCCCCCAGGCCCATGGCAACGCCATTCGCGCTCGTCTGTGCCGTCGCACCGCCGAGACGGCGTAATGTATTCGCTGTGAATCAGCACACTCGCTCCTCGTGGTCCGTCCGTCTGGCGTTTTGTGCCACCGTCGTCACGGTGGCCCTTGCGGCAGCCGCTGCCGCAGGCACGTGGTCGTTCAAACCGACCCCCGCCGAACAGCGCGCAATCGCCTCGATCTCGGCCGACTCGCTCAAGGCGCACCTGGCGTTCCTCTCATCGAATCCGCTGCAGGGACGCGGCGCCGGCACGCTCGGCCTCGATGTCGCGGCCGAGTACATCGCGAGCCAGTTCCGTCGCGCGGGGCTGAAACCCGTTGGCGACGATGGCTATTTCCAGACGACGCCGCGCGTGCGCCTGTCGCCGAATCCGGATGGCTATCGGTGCGCGATCGAGTCAGGCGGCAAGACGATTGAGGTCGCGCCGTCTCAATTCGCGCTCTCGTGGGGTCTCGCCGCCAGTGGCAATGCGATACGCGAGACGCACGTCGAGAATCTCCCGATTGTGAAGGTGTCAATCGCCGGACCCGTGCCGGAGGGCATTGGCGATGCCGCCGGTCGCGTGATCGTCACGGACCTTCCGCCAGTGCCCACCGGTCGAGAGCAAGAGATGGCATACGTGATCGCAGTCGACGCGAATATGCGGCGCGTATGGGGGGCACTCAAGCCCGCGGGGTACCTCTTCGTCAGACGTGACACCAACGCGACAGGGTATTTCTCAGCCACGTCGCTGGTGGACCCTGCGCAGCGTGGCCGTCAGGTCGCCACAGCGCCGTCGGTCGTCGTCGCCGGGACCGTCGTCGCGCGGTGGTTCGACACGTTGCCCACAGGCGAAACCGGCGCGACGCTGAGCGTCAACCTCGGCGCACCGCTCGAGACGCCGGCGCCGCAGCGCAATGTCATCGGTGTGCTGCCGGGATCCGATCCGAAGCTGGCCGAGACCTACGTCCTGGTGACCGCGCACTACGACGGCCAGGGGCGTCCGCCGACGCCGGGATGGAACTCGGCGAACGACAACGGCAGCGGCACGGTTTCGATCATCGAGATGGCGAACGCGCTCGCCTCGCTCAAGCCGCGGCCGAAGCGCTCGATCGCGTTCATCACGTTCCACGGTGAGGAATCAGGTTTGGTGGGATCGCGCTACTACGCGGAACATCCGGTGCTGCCACTCGACGAGACGGTCGCCGAAATCAACATCGAGATGGTCGGACGCACAGACGATGTGGAGGGTGACCAGCACAAGCGGGCGAGCGTGACGGGGTTCGACTACTCCGACGTCGGCGAGATTCTGCGAGTGGCGGGCGCTGCCAACGGCATCACCGTGTTCAAGCACGACAAGAACTCGGACGCGTACTTCGGAAGGAGCGACAACCAGGCGCTCGCGACGCTCGGCGTGCCCGCTCACACGATCTGCGGAACCTTCCAGTATCCGGACTACCACGGCGTCGCCGACACGTGGGACAAGATCGATTACGACAACATGGCGATGACGGTGAGGACGATCGCATCGGGGCTGCTGATGATCGCCAACAGCCCCGTCGAACCGCAGTGGAACCCGGCCGTCGCCCGCGCGAGCCGGTACCTCGAGGCGTGGAAGAAACTGCACGGACGCCAGTAGCTCCCGTGAAACGCCCCTAACCGCTCGACCACCATCTCGATCTTCGGCGTCGGCGGCAGGATCGTCGTGCGGAAGTGCGCGCGTGCCGCGCGTCAGGCGCCTGCGGTGCCTCGCGAATACCGAACCGGCCGGCTCCGGCCCGGCTTGGTCCGTGTGGGGGCGGCTCGAGTGATCACCTATGAATCCACGTTAACGCGTGGGCGCGATTTCGATGACCCGCACCGAATTGGGAGCCATCGTTTCCGTCCGCTTGATCGTCCGGCGCTCCTGGCCCAGGGGCAGGGTCTTTCCCGGCAGAATCTCGGTGAGCTCGAACCGGTCGGCCGCGAGGCCGTAGCGGGCTGGATCGAGCGCATAGGAAAAGGGAACTTCCTCTTCCGTGTAGTTGGCCAGGAAGAGCGCGAGGTGGCCGTCTTCCGACTGCCACAGCCGCGCTTCCACGGATGGGACCCGTGCCTTGCGCAGTCCCCCGTCCTGGAACTCCTCCTCGAACAGGGGGACGGGAGTGGTCGGAGCGATCGGCTCCCACATTCGTCCGAAGGTGTGGAACTTCTGGGTGGCCATTCTCAGCTGTGCGCACTGGCGGAGAAAATCGACCTTGGCTGAAAACTCCTGCCGGCGGAAGAGATCGAAATCCATCCAGCCGATCTGTCTGCCGTCGATGAACCCCTGGCCCACGGCGAAGTTGAACAGCCGGTCGCTCTTGCGGAAATCGCAGACCGTGCCGTAGAAGAGGGTGTACCCGGAGTAGACGACCTCCTGCAGGGGAATTTCCTGGTCGGACGGCCTTCCGGTGTAGAGGTTGGCCGAAACCTCGTCGAAGAAGATCTCGTTGGCCGCCTCGGAGGTGACCACGACCTCCCGCCCTTTGCGCTGGACCACGTCGAGGATCGTCCGGTAGAAATCCCGCCAGCCGTCGGCCCAATAGCGGCCGCCGCCCAGGGGGTGCAGGTGGTCCTTGTTGAAGCACAGCTCGTGGGAGTTGCAGGACACTTCGTCGATGTAGATGCCGTTGGCGCCGTACTCTCCGACCAGGGTCTCGACGAGCCCGGCGATCGTGTAATGCCAGGGCACCTGGCTCGGGCACATGGGGGTGAGCCGGCCCGCACCGTCCCGATAGAACTTCTGCCGCAGGCCGCCTTGTTCGTCCTTGATGGCGTGGGGATCGAACTTGTCCCAGTCGACGATCTTGCTGTCGGCGCTCAGGCCGTTGATGTAGGGCACAATCAGGGCGCCCGCGTCGACGAGCTCCTTGACGCGTTCCTTGAAATGCGGCAGGGGCGGCAGGAAATGGGGATGGTTGTTGTCGAAGAGCGTCTCGTGCCATCCGTACCACTGGAAGGCGATGGGCACACCCATCTTCTTCAGGGCGTTGAGAAACGGCAGGTTCATCTCGTGCGGATCGCGATTGTCGCGCGTCCACGTCGTGGGGTCGCCGGTGTTCTTGTCCATGTCGGGCGGAAGGTCCCAGACCCAGGTGTCGCGAATCCACATTCCGACATTGAGGGCGGCCTTGGGAAAATCCGGCCGTTGCGAGAGGGGGCCTTTCTGGGTCCAGATCTGTTTCAAGGCCCAGGGCCGGTAGCGGTGGGCGGCTTCGAGCCACCCGCCCTGGTAGGGCCCGAAGGCCACGGCGTAGTGGTCCGGGAGATTCGAGCCGGTGACACCCATGTTCTCCGGATAGCGGACAAGCGCCAGGGTCTTCTTCCCGGCATCCACTGCGAAGTCCTTGGCCCGGGACTCTCCGTCCTGGCTGGCGAAATAGACGCCGTTGGTCTCGGCGTTGAGCGACATGAACTGCATCGGGAAGAACCCGGAAGGTGAGCGGGTTCTGAACGCCCCCTTCCAGTTCTTCATCAGGCGGCCCCCGGAACCGGTGACGGGTACGGCTGCGTCGTAGGCGCCCTCGGCGGGGAAGCCGTTGATCGACGGGCAGGCGACCTCCCACAAGCCCCAGTAGTTGGACAGGTTCTTGACGAAGATCCTCCACAGGGCCACGCCGTCCCCGTGGGGCAATTCGATGCTGACCTGGACGGTGACGATGCCGTCCTCTTCCCAGAACCGCAGGTTGTTCCATTGCAGCACGGCGATCTGGTCGCCGTTGGGCTTTCTGAGCAGCTTGATGTAATCGCAGGGCCTGTAGTTGTTGTCGATCTTGGGGCGCATGACGCCTTTGCCGAACGTCACCTCCCACAGCAGGTGCTTCCCTCCGGCGTCCTTGATATGGTTGAAGCCGGTCCGGCGGTCGATCAGGCCGGACAATCCCATGCCCCGCGGCTCGAAGACATATTGGGCGTACTCATTCTGCAGCGTGAAGCCCTTCTCGGGGTCGATCACAGTCTGCCCGGGCTGCGCCGAGAGCGCGGCAGCGCCGAGGATGAGAAAGAGAAGAAGCGCTCTTTTCATGGGGCCTTCCTTCGCGCATGAAGTCATGCACTGTTCCAGTCGCGCCGGCGCGGAGAACCTCCTCTACCTGCCCGCCGCTCACCGACCGCCCCTCGGCATGTGGGTATTCAAATAGGTCGTCAACAGCGTGTAGAGGTGCATCGTCGTCCCCCGTCCCTCCGAGATGCCGTGGGACCGGTTCGGGTAGGACATCATGGTGAACTGCTTCCCGTTGGCGATCAGCTCGTTCACCAGCATCTCGAAGCTCTGGTAGTGGACGTTGTCGTCACCGGTCCCGTGGACGATGAGGAGGTGGCCCTTCAGGTTCTTCGCGAAGGTGATGGGCGAGCCGTTCTTGTATCCCTCCGCATTGTCCTGTGGCAGGCCCATGAACCTCTCCTGGTAGATGCTGTCGTAGAGGCGCTGATCGGAGACGAACGCGACCGCCATGGCGGTCTTGTAGAGATCGGGATAGCGGAAGATCGCGTTGAGCGTCATCTGTCCGCCGCCGCTCCAGCCCCAGCTTCCGACCCGGTCGGCGTCGACGAACGGCCAGGCGGCGATGGCGGCCCGAACCGCGGCCGCCTGGTCGGCGGAGGCGAGGATGCCGATCTGGCGGTAGACGCTCTTGCGCCAGGCCCGGCCGCGGGGCGCGGGCGTGCCGCGGTTGTCGAAGCTGGCTACGATGTATCCCTGCTGGGCGAGCATCAGGTGCCAGAGATAGGTGTTGCCGCCCCAGCTGTCCTGGACCGTCTGGCCCGCGGGCTCGCCGTAGACATAGACGAAGAGCGGATACTTCTTCTTCGGATCGAAGTCGGGCGGCAGGATGCGCCAGGAATCGACCTGGAGCCCACCGCCGATATCGAGCTTGGTGTATTCGACCCGTTTCCGGTTGAGGGCTTCGACCTTGGCCCGCAGGTCGAGGTTGGCCGCCAGGGGTCGGACTGTCTCGCCGCCAGGCAGCCGGACGAGCTCGGTCTGGGGCGGCGTGTCCAGGGTGGAGAAGGTGTGGAACGCCCAACGGGCCGTGGGCGAGACGTCGTAGCGGTGCACGCCCGTCTGCCCCGCGGGGCCGACGCGCTCGGGCTTTCCCGTGCCGTCCATGCGGACACGGTACTCGAAGCGCGTGGTCGCGTTGTCGGGCGAGGCGGTGACATAGAGCAGGCCTGCCTTTTCGTCGATCGCGTCGACGCTCATCACGTCGTAATTGCCGGGCGTCATCAGCCGAACTTCCTTGCCGTCACGCGAGACGTAGTACGCGTGCCGCCAGCCGTCGCGCTCGCTGAGCCAGAACAGGCCCTTGCCCCCGGCCAGCCAGACGTACCGGGTCATCTCGTCGAGCCAGGCCTCGTCCTTGTCAACGAACATGGTCCGGACTTCCCCCGTCGCCGCGTCGCCGAGCTGGACCTGGTTGATGTTCTGCAATCGATTGAGCTGCTGAAAGACGACCTCCTTGGCGTTGCCCGCCCAGTCGATCAGGGGGATGTAGATGTCGTGCGGGTCGCCGGGGGCCTTCATCCAGACGACCGGTCCGCCCGCCGCCGGCACGACGCCCACGCGGACGGCCGAGTTCGGCTGGCCGGCCTTGGGATGCTTGAACGAGGTCGTGCGGGGATAGAGGTCGTCCGTGTTGTTGATCATCGTGAACACGGGCACGCCGTGGGTGTCGAACTGCCAGAAGGCGATGAGGCGGCTGTCGGGGCTCCAGCGGAAGCCGTCGCGGATCCCGAACTCCTCCTCGTTGACCCAGTCCGACGTCCCGTTGATGACGTCGTCCGTGCCGTCCGTGGTCAGCGCGCGCACCGCGCCGTCGGCCAGATTCTCGACGTAGATGTTGTTCTTGACGACGTAGGCGGCCATGCGGCCGTCCGGCGAGAGCTTGGCGAACATGAGCGTCGAGGGCTCGAAGCCCGGACCGAGCTTGCGGAGCCGGCCCGAGGCCAGATCGTAGGTCCAGAAATCGCCCCGGGTGTTCTGCCGCCAGACCCGGCGGGAATTGGTCATGGCGATCAGGACCTTGCCGTCGGGCGACCAGGCGTAATCCTCGATGGCGATGGGCGCGGATGCTCCCGGCGGTACGAGCCTGGCCGCCGCGACGAGGATGTCCCGCGTGCCGCTCTCGGCCCTGTAGAGGACGAGATCGCGGCCGGGTCCGCCGCCGGCGGTCGGCTCCAACGTCGTGTAGGAGTCGCCGTCCACCATCCAACGCGCCGGCCCGAACCGCTCGGCCGCGAAATCCCGCGAGGCGAAGATCCGGTCGAGGGTGAGGAGCCCGGGGTCGGCCGGTTTCGTCTGCGCGTCAGCGTTCCCGGCAAGCAGGACGAGGGCCGCGGCCCAGAGAACCCAGGGGCGAAAGATCCCACGACGCATGGTCGTCTCCTCCTTCGTCGAAGAAAGGCGCCCACCTACTTCCACGGATACAGCAAGTAGAGATGCGCCAGCCGGCCGGTCTCACCGATGAACAGCGTCCCGTCGGGTCCAGCGACCATCGACTCGGCCTCGTAGGCCAGCCACGCGTAGTAGGGCGTCCGGTTGACGTGGAGCATGCCGCCGCTCTCGAACGAGCCCGCTCGAGTTCGGTACACGAAGACGCGGGCGGATCCGCCCGGCTCGCCGCCGACTCCCCAGAGGTCGCCGTCCTGGCTGAAGGCCAGCCCGCGGATGCGCTGCTGCCAGATCGGCTTCCCCAAGTTCTGGATCGTCATCGTCTCAGGGTCGAAGCGGAAGATGAAGCCGTCGGAGGTCCCGCCGTAAATCGCTGCGTCCCGATTCAACACCATGGCATCGACGATGGCCTTGTACTCTCGTCCCATCTCGGCGGGGATGCGGCGGTCGCGATGCTGCGTGAGCGTTCCGGTTCCGGGCGAGTAGTCGAACAGCGCGCCGTAGTCGCCCGTTCCCCAGACGCGGCCCTTCGCGTCGAGCACCAGCGCCCGCGGGATGCTGCGGAATGGTTCCTCGTTGAGAGGGGCGCCGCACACCGGCCCTTTGTCCACCGTCTTCCCGGTCTTGAGGTCCATGACGAAGAAGTGTCCGCCGGGGAAGGTGACGCCGTAGAGCGCACCTTCGCCGTAGATGAGCGCCACGACGCTCTCGCCGGCAACAGCCACGCCGAGGTCCGCGGCGAACGGGAGCGGACGTGTCGGATCTGGTGTCTGCATCCGCACGCGGCTCTGAAGCTCCTTCGCCGGATCGAACCGGTAGATGTGTCCGCCTGCGTAGCCCTTGTAGCGCAGCAGGACGTCGGTCCCCCGCGCGTCGATTCGGCCCTGGTTCAGCAGCGACGTCCCGATGTAGATCGAACCGTCGGGCGCGGCGGCCAACGCGTGGAAGATGCTCTCCTGGCCGGGCAGATAGCCCAGCGGGAAGACGTGGCCCCACTTCGGGTCGAGGACGAAGAGGTGGGCCCGCTTGCCGGAAGTCCCGCCGTAGAGGTTGGCGTCCGCGCCAATGACCAGGGAGGTGATCGCGGATTCGCCGGGCGGGATCACGTCCAGGGGCGGGTGGCCCAGGACCCGCAGATCCAGCCGCAGCGGGTTGGCCGCGTACATCGTCGTTTCCTGGGCCGTCAGGCCGACGGGGGCGAGGATCAGGAGGACGATCGCCAGCGTGATGCGTGTGCTCGTGTTCATGGCTGTCCTCCTCGTCAGCGGTTCTTCCCGGGCCGGTAGATCAGGAGTCTCAGCGTGTAAGTCCGGCCGTCGTGCATCGTCTTCTTGCTCGAGTTGTCCTTCTCGAGAACAAGATCGGCCGGCAGACCCGAGACGCTCCGGCCTTTCCCCTCGGGCTCCAGGACGTGGGCGACGAAGTAGATGGTCCCGTCCGGCGCGGCGCTGGCGGCGTTGGGATGGACCGCAGTCAGGCCGCCCTCAACCTGGATCAACCCCTTGTCCTCCCGACGGCCGGTCTTGAGGTCATAGGTCACGAGCCCGGCGGCCAGCCCGCCTCCCCAGTAGGGCGTGACGTCTTCGGTCCCGGCGGCCGAGTTGTTGGCGTAGTAGATGACGTTGTCCGGTCCCAGGCAGAACGAGATCATGGCGTAAGGGACGTCGCGCTTGCCGAGATATCGATCCGAGGCGAGCTGGTCGAGCAGCTTCATCTCGCCCTCGGGGCCCTTGTGCGGGTCGTATTCGACCAGGTAGGAACTTCCCGTCTCGAGGAAGTAGATCTTCTTGCGGTCGGGCGACACGGCGACGGCGGTGAACGTCTGCTCGGTCTCCCAATACGCCCGGTGGACGGGAACGCCGACCTCGCGTTGAGGGAGCTGGATCTGGAGGTTCTCGATCGCGTCCTTCTGTGGGTCGTAGCGATAGAGCCTGCCCCGGCCCCAGCAGCCATAGACCCGACCGAGGTCGTCCACGGCCAGGGTCCTTCCGACGGCGTCCCAGTTCTGGACCTGGCCCATGTCGGTCGTCTTCCCGGTTCCGAGGTCAAAGTAGAGGAAGTGGGCCTGGGGATAGGTGACCGCGTAGAGCCGGCCCCGTTTCGCGTCCATCGTCATCGTCAGCAGTCCGTTGCCTTTCAGGGCGATTCCCAGGTCGGTGACGACGTCGGTCTTGGGGTCGTAAACCATCCAGTGGCCGCCGGGGTACATGTCAGGGCTGGGAAACGTCGCGAACCCGTAGAACGCCGAGAGGTGGGTCCCGAAGTAGATCTTCCCGTCGGGACCTTCGGAAATCTGGGAGTGGACCTTGGCCTGGGGTTCGACGGCGAGATTGGTCTGGCCCACGATGCGGTTCATGTCGCCCAGGAGCCTCATCTTGTCGGTCTTGGGATCGTAGACGGCGACCGAGGCCCCGCTGCCGTGGTAGTTCAAGCCGACGTAGACCCGGCCGTCCGAGGCGACCAGGCAGGCTGTGTAGTTCGAGTCCCAGGCCATGGGGTTCGGGAACGTGCGGGACTCGAGCCGGACCACCTTCGGATCGACTCCCGAAGCCGTCCCCGTGAGCGTCAGTGAGACCATGAACAAGCCGAGCCCGATCGGGCGAAGGATCGATTGGATGGTCATGGTGTATGTCCTTCCATGCTCGAGGATCTGTTGCCCCTGATGCCGGCGGGAGCGGCCGCCGTCGTCTTCAGGACGCCGCGTCGGTCCATGGTGAGCTATCAACGGCCTGCACCCGACGGCGCTTGGTGCGATCGTGAAGCGCCCCGCACGCTCTTCACCTGATCCCGGCGACGGGAATCCTCCGGCACGGGCACGGCTCCCTCGCGCTGTCTCGAACTCCGGGCGCTGAACGCGATACTTGCGCCTACCTGGCGCGGTCGGCAAGCGCCCAGACTGCATGTTCGGTGCGCACGAAGAGCGTCTGGGCGGCCAGGGCCGGCGTGGCCATGGTGGGTTCGTTCATCACGCTCGTCGCGAGGATCTCGAAGGCGCGCCCGGCGCGAATGGCGAAGATCTGGCCCTCTTCGCTCGCGATGTAGATGCGGCCGTCGGCGGCGACCGGTGAGGCCGAATATCCACCGGGGGCGATTCGCTGCTGGTAGATCTGTTCCCCAGTGCGCGGTTCGAACGCCGTGAGGACGCCGCGCGAGGACAGCACGTAGAAGGTGCCCCGGTACAGCAGGGGCGTCGCGATGTACGGCCCGTCGCGCCGGTTGCTCCAGGCGATCGCGTCGCTCCGGGTGACGCCTTCCTTCAGCGTCAGGTCGCCGCGGGATCCCGGGACGACGGCGTAGATCGGCTTGATGGGATTGTAGCCATTCGCGACGAAGATCAGTCCCTCGCCCACCACCGGCGTGGGCGTCGTGTTCGTGGTGCTCGGCCCCAGGCGCCACAGTTCCTTCCCGTTGCGCGGATCGTAGCCCTGGATGAATGGCGCGGCGTTGGCCACAAGTTCGGGTTGTCCCTCGCCTTCATGGATCGCGGGCGTGGACCACGACGGGTGGGCCTCTCGTTTCGTGCGCCAGATTTCGCGTCCCGAGTTCACGTCGAAGGCGGCCAGATAGCCATCGCCCAGAGAATCGCAGAGCACGATCACCATGCCTCGATACAGGATGGGCGAGCTGGCCGTGCCCCACGTGTACTCCGGGTTGTCGTGCTTGCCGGCGTGGATCACCCCGAGGTCCCGCTTCCACAAGAGATCGCCGTTCACGCCGTAGCAGTAGAGCCCTTCCGAACCGAACGACACCACGACGTGGCGCCCATCGGTCGCCGGTGTCGCCGAGGCATAGCTGTTGTGGGGATGTCGGGGGATCTTGGGAACGCCCTCGCACGCCAGCCGGTCCCAGACGATCTTGCCGGTGGCGCGGTCCAGCGCGTAGACGCGCCACTGGTGCCGGGCCGTATCGGTGCGGAAATCCTGCTCGCCCTTGAGCACCGGCTCGAAGACCGTTTTGGGGTCGCTGCTGATCGCAGACGTGAGAAACAGACGGTCGCCCCAGACGACCGGACTCGAGTGCCCGAGCCCCGGGATGGGCGTCTTCCAGACGACGCCGCGGCCCGATTCGACGTTCCAGCTCACGGGCGGATGCTGGTCGTCGGCGACTCCGGATCCCTGCGGCCCCCGGAACTGTGCCCACTGTTGGGCGACCAGACCGGCACCCGCCACGATCCAGCATGCGGCAATCGAGCCAGAGAGTCGTCGCATGGCGCCAAGCATACCACCGGGCGCTCGCGCTTGCGGGCACGGTCGCGCCGCTTCCCTGCCGCCCGACCCGGCGCGCGGCAGCCCCGCGTGCGTGCACTGGCGAGGACGGTCGAACGCGCAGTAGACTCACGCATGGCCATCACACAGCAGGTCTCACCATCGACGCCGCCGACGTCCGCCCGGCTCTTCGCGATCGGCACGCAGCCCGTGCGCGTGATGCAGGGGGCGCTCGTTCTCGCGATGCTGGCATCACCCGCGGCGCTCGGGCAGGATCCTGCGCTCCGCTCCTTCGATCGCGAACTCCTGCTCGAGACGACGAGCGAGACGTCGGCAAGCGTGAGCCTCGGTGACATCTACGGCGACCCCCACCTCGACATCGTGCTCGCCAAGGGACGACACTGGCCGCTCAACAACATCCTCCTGCGCAACGACGGCAAGGGGCACTTCACCTCCGCCGTCCTCGGCGACGCACCCGACCGCACCTACACGGCCGCGCTCGCCGATCTCGACGGCGACGGCCACCTCGACATCGTCGTGAGCAACGACCGGCCCGACCGGAAGCTCATCTACCTGAACGACGGCAAAGGGCACTTTCGCGTGGCGGGCACGTTCGGCCAACCCGAGTGGTCCACGCGCTATGTCACGGTTGCCGACCTGAACGGCGACAAGCGCCCCGACCTCGTCGTGGCCAACCGGAGCTCGAACCCGGCCGACCCACGGCCGAGTTTCGTGTGCCTCAACGACAGCAAGGGCGGTTTCCCGTCGTGCTCGCCGCTTGCGACCGAGTCGGCCACGATCATCGTCGCGGCAGACCTGGACGGAGACGGGCACATCGACCTTTTCGTGCCGCATCGCGACGGCGGGCAGAACCTGATCTTCTGGAACGACGGCACCGGGCGATTCGCGGCGGCGCCGTCGAAGATCGGGCCGGAGCACTCGTCGATTCGCGCGGCGGCGGCGGCGGACATCAACGGCGACGGCCTTCCCGATCTCATCGTCGGCGACGAACGGACCGGGATGTTCGTCTACCTCGGCGCCGGACACCGCACCTTCGCCGCGCCTGTCGCACTTGGCGCCGGCTCTGGTCCGCCCTACGCGATCGCCGTGGCCGATCTCAATCGCGATGGGAGGCCCGACATCGTCGTGGGGCGGCAAGAGGCGCGTGGGTCGGTGTTCTTCAACCTGGGAGGCCGGGGATTGCCCCGTTTCGTCGAAACGCTCTGGAACGATGGCAAGGGCTCTGTCTACGGCGTCGCGATTGGCGACCTCGACGGCGACGGGTGGCCGGACATCGCCGCGGCCCGATCGGACGCGCCCAATGCAGTCTGGTTCAACGGACCCGCGACGCGGCCGAGCTCACAGAATGATGTGGTGCCTTCGGGCCTTCCCTACGCTTGTATGCGCGAGAAGAGATAGCTGCGAGGTCCGGATTCGGACTAGTATGCGGTCCACTCCACGCCACGTTGGGCAGGAGGCAGGAGGGAGGACGGAATGCGCGGCTGCGCAGGGGCCGTTGCCAAGCAGTAGGAGCCGCCATGGATCGCTGGACCTCGCTGCGCGCCGGCCGCTCGCCGTGGCCGACGAGACTGTTGGTCGCCGCGCTGGTCGTTGGCGCAGCCGTCCGGCTCGGGCCTGTGTCTGGCGCGGGGCCCGGACAGACGGGCGGATCGAGCGTGAAGCTCGTCGAGTCGATGGGAGGCGGGCTCCACGGTTACATCTCGATGAGGGTTCCGCCGCCGCCCGACGGTTTCGGGTTCGGCATCAGCTTCTACTCGACCGCCTGGCCGCTGCTGGCCGCGCCGCTCCAGTCCTTCCAGATTGGCCTGCCCGGAACGTGGGTCACGCCGGACAACCGCGGCTTCGAGCAGCCGCTCTGCCCGCCCGGCACGTACGCGAGGGACCACTGGCCCGAGCGGGGGCCGTCCTACCGCGACGTGTTCCAGACGATCGAGGGCGGCACGGGGTTCTGGGCGAGCACGCAGTTCGCCTCCACGATCCCGAAGTACCGGATGAACGGCACCGCGAACTGCTACACGCACGAGATCTCGTCGCCCGGATGGGGATTCGGCAATCCCACGCCCCTGGCCCCCGACCAGGTTGGGCTCGTGCAGCTCAGCAACCGGCTGGTGGTGCCGCCCGACGGCGTCACGTTCACGCCGGGCACCAACGGCGAAATCTTCGGCACGGCGTGGATGGCCCTGCCGCTGGTCGAGAGCCGTGCCGCGTTCCACCGGCAGCCCACCGGAGACCGGAGCTGGACGCTGTTTGTCAGCGCGGCCAATTTCAAGGGGCCGGTCGCGTTCTGGATCCCCGACACCTGGAGCGCGATCGCCAACGGCTACGCGACGGCGGCCGGCCGCAGCCTCGACGCACGCCCCGCGCTCATGGGCGGAGGCGCGATGGAGGTCAACACGGTTCCGTACTTCAAGAACGCCGACAGCCGCGGCGTGCTGTACTCGAGGATTCCCCGCATCCAGTTCCCGGTGGACACCTCGAACCGCACCGTGCTCATGCAGGACGTCATGATGTACTCGGCCGACGCGCTCTTCTCGGCGATGACGTCCTGGACCGGGGCGTCCGCCGAACAGGTGACTGGCGCGTTCAACATGAAGGGCGCCGTCGTCCCCTCGTGCACCAGCCGGTCCGTCAGCTTCGACCAGGGCGATCGCGACCGCAGGTTCACGCTGGCGGGCGTCGACGCGTTCCTGCAGACGACGATGCTCGGCGGGGCGGGGTCGTGCTCGTACGGCCTGGAGTGGAAGCGCTCGCCGGGGGTGTTTCCCGAGTACTTCAGGCAGGACGGCGACAAGCAGATGCTGGCGGTGCCCTCGTCCGAGGTTCCGGACGAGACGGGGCTGAAGGCCCAGGTGTTCGCGCCGGCGGCGCCGGGCAAGGCCTACACGTCGCCGTCGGCCGCTGGCGGCACGTGGACGACGCCGGGGCCGCGGAGCAAGCCGTTGGTGATCACCTTGACCGACGGCAGCCGGGTCACCTACGCCTGGTACCGCTTCGTCGACCAACCTGCCCTGCAGCACCTCGGCCTGAGCGAGACGGACAAGACGCGGCTGCAGGCGCTGGCCGAGCGCATCCACGCGAGCTGGCCGATCACGCGGGACTACATGGCGCCGCCGAGCCGTGGGAGGCTGGCGACGCTCGACGCGGTCCAGATCGTGACTCCGCCCCGCGGCCTCGAAGTGGGGTACGTCCCGATCGTGACGCGGCAGGAATTGCCGCCGAAACAGTAGACGTCTTGAAGGGCCGATGTCGGTACAAATGAGTCAAGTTTCCGCGGACCGCCCTTCAATCCGTCTTAGGGCCGCTTCGCGGCCGACGCGACGCAACGGGGTGGCCCTGAGAGACGTCGATGGCGACGCTGAAGGCGTCGCCCGGAAACAGCGGTCTAGCGAGGCGAGCCCCGGGGACCGCCGGACATGCCTGGCGGTCTGAGGCGCAGCCTCGCTAGACGCCTCTTCCATCCGACGACGGGTCCGGGAGGTTCCATGCGACGAGGGTTGCTCCGCATCCTGGTGCTGCTGCTGGCGTCCGCGCCGCTCGGCGCGCAGCGGGCTCCGGTGGCAAGCTGGTCGTTCGAACAGGGCAAGGACGCCGACGAGATCCGCGGCTTCCACACCTTCGTTCCCGGTGTCGCTGGCACGGGCCTGCGCGTCGACGGCCAGACGACGACGGTGATTCGCAAGGCCGCCAGGATGGGCCGGCTCGGTCCGGCGTTCTGGATCGAGGCCTGGGTCGCAATCCAGGAATACCCGTGGACCTGGTGCGCCATTGCCAACCAGGAGAAGGGCCACAAGGCCGGCTACTTCTTCGGGATCGATCCCGAGGGCCGATTCGGCCTCCAGCTCGCCGTGAACGGGCGGTGGCAGGAGAGCCAGTCCGACATCAAGCTGTCGCTCTACGCGTGGAACCACCTGGTGGCGGCCTTCGACCCGACCGCCGGGGTCAGGCTGTACTGCAACGGCAAGCTGGTGGGAACCAAGGCTGTCATCGGGCGCCCGACGTTCGCGCCGACGGTGGACGCCTGGGTCGGGCGCAATCACACGCCGCTCGGCCTCAGCCACGAGGTCAAGGTCGTCGCGCCGGTGGCGTTTTCCTTCAACGGGATCATCGACGAGTTGAGCGTGCATGACGGTGCGGTGGGCGCACCGGAGGTCGAAGCGGCGTTCGCCAGGCTCAAACCCTCCGGCCCCGCGCCCCTGGCGGCGCCAGTTCTGCCGGCCGGGCCCAAGGGGCCGGGCCGCTTCGGCGCCTACTACACGCGCTTGAAGTACGCCGAGGAATGGGAGAACCCCTGGCGCGTCGGCGACGCCGCCGACGTCGTCGTCCGGTTCGACGAGATGCCGACCCGGCTGGTCTTCTGGCGCGGCACCAGCTACATCCCGGCGTGGGTGACCGACACCGGCATCTGGTACACGAACGAGTTCTACGAGACCCAGAGCGCCCCGATGGAGATCAGCGCGGAGCCGATGGCCGACAAGCAGGCCCGGCTCTCCTACGCGAAGATCCTCGAGAGCACCGACGCGCGCGTCGTCGTGCTGTGGCGCTACGCGCCGGTGACGGTGAACTACGAGCTCGTACACGCCGATCCGCTCACGGGCTGGGGGGACTGGGTCGAGGAGACCTACACCGTGTATCCGGACGGCGCGTGCGTCCGGAAGATCAAGGTCTGGTCGTCCAACCCGCGGGTGATCCCGGGCAAGGGACCCGGCACGAACGGCTTCCGGCAGTACCACGAGGCGATCATCATCAACCCGCCGGGCACCCGCCCCGAGGACAACATCAGGCCGGACGCGCTCACGCTCACCAACATGCAGGGAGCCTCGCACACGTATTCCTGGGCCCACGAGGCGCCCGGCGAGAAGGCCAACTACGACGCCGAGACGATGAAGCTGCTCGGCCGCATCTCGGACCTCGAGCCCGACACGCACAAGTGGCTGACCGAGCCTCCCGGCGGCAACATCCTGCAGGTGAATCTCAAGGCGAAGTACAGCCCCTACGTCGTCGTGGACCCGCGGCACGTGGCGATCGACTGCTACGCCGGCGAGATCATCCGCGACCGGTCGATGTTCCCGTGGTGGAACCACTGGCCGGTCTCGCAGCAGATCCGGTCGAACGGCCGCTGGGCCGTGGCGCCCGACCGCGTGTCGCACAGCTCGCTGGCGCACATCCAGTCGTGGCAGCCGTTCGCGGAGACCGAGACCGGGATCACGATGCTGATGCTGAACGGCCTGACGGACAAGTCGGGTGCCGAGCTGCTGCCGCTGGCCAAGTCGTGGCTGTCGCCGCCGGCGCTGGAGGTCATGGGGGCCGGGTTCCGCAGCGAGGGCTTCGACGCGACCGAGAAGGCGTTCGTCGTGTCGCGCGAGGGAGCCGCCACTTCGCAGCCGCTGCAGATCACGTTGCGCGCCGGCGAGCAGTCGCCCGTCGTCAACCCGGCGCTCGTGATCCGGAACTGGGGCCTCGCGCCGGCGCGGGTCGAGATCGACGGCCAGGCGGCGCCGGCGGGGAAGGATCTGCGGGTGGGCTCCGTGCACCGCCTCGAGGGTGACGACCTCGTCGTGTGGATCCGCAAGGACGCGACGGCGCCGCTGCGCATCACCGTCGCGCCCGCTGGCGCAGACGCGGCGCGCTAGTGGGACTCGCTCGCGAAGGGATGTACGAAATCGGTGTGCGGCGCTGGCCCGAAGAAGCCGGGATTCCCATCCGCGAGGCTCCCGAAAGGCCAAGGCGTTCCGCCCGACTCACGCCCGCCTCAAAGTGGGCGATATCGACCAGACCCTTCCGGTCCGTGACGGCGACAAGGCCGCGGTGTTTTCGGCGCGGCTGGCCGACGAAGTCACCTGAGGCTCAATTCGATCTCCACCTCGCGGCCGGCCGGCAGCGACACCCGGCGGCTTGTCCGATCCTTTCCCTCGAGCACCCTGGCCTCGCCCTTCCTGACCGTCATCGAGGCGATCTCCGCGGGCGCGCCCAGGTCGATCTCCTGCTGGACGCCGGAGAGAAGGACGGCCTGGATCGACTTGCCGTCCCAGTGGAGGCGCTTGACCTCGATCCGGCCGCGGCAGAGCACGCCTTCGATCGTCCCGGAAGGCCAGGCGGCCGGTCGCGCCGGCAGCAGATCGATCCGGCCGGGATCGGAGGACACCAGCATCTTGATGAGCACGGCAGGCATGCCTCCGCTGATGTCCATGTTGAAGAGCTTCTTGGCGTTGTGCGTGGAGGCGAGGCTGTTGTACCAGTAGCGGTTGATGAGGGGCACCAGGCAGCGATAGGCCAGGTCGGCTTCTCTCAGGCTGGTCGCGGCCTGCCCCAATTGAACCAGCCCGAAGGCCATGTAGCCGCTCTGCCTTTCCCAGTTGGCCCAATGGCGTTCGAGCTTCAGCTCGATGAGCCGCTTGAAGGCGGCCCGCAGCTTGGGGCTGCGCGCGATCTCGTCGGGCAGACCGTCGAAGAGGGCGTAGAGCTGGGACGAGTGGCGGTGGTTGTAGTCGTCTTCCAGCTTGGGTGTCAACCACTCCTTGATGGCGCCGTCCTCGTTGATCATGTACTCCGGCATCTTGGTCAGCATCTTCTCCCAGACCGGCACCTTGTCGGCGTTGACACCCAGCGTCCGCGAGGCCGCGATCGTGTTGGCCAGGAGTTCCTTGGCCGCCGCGACGTCCATGGTCGCGTTGAAGGTCATCTGGTGCCCGGTGTTCTTGGCGGAGTTCTCCGGCGACTGCGTCGGGCTGAAGACGTAGCGGCCGTCGGGTCCTTCGGTGAGGTAGTCCTCGAAGAACAGCGCCGCCTTCTCCATGAACGGCAGCGCGTGGCGGGCGAGGAACGTCCGATCGCCGGTGTAGAGGTAATAGTCGTAGAAGAAATGGGCCGCCCAGGGCGCCCCGGCCACCCAGAACTGGCCCGGGAAGCTCACGGCGAAGGCGTTGTTGAATCCGTTGGTCGTCGATCGCGAGGGCAGTTCGATGCCCCGCGCCCCGAAGATCCGCCGGGCGTTGATCTCCAGCCAGGGCACCAGCCATTCCATGTAGGAGGTGTAGGCCAGCATCAGCTCTGGCGTGTTGCCCATCAGCAGGCTGGCGATGGCCGCGGGGACGTTGCCGTTGTGCGTGAAGTCGCTGGACCAGGGGGGCTCGTAGGTCCCCGCCCACACGCCCTGCAGCGTCGGGGGCCAATCGCTCGTGCTGGAGATGATGTTGTAGCGGCCGGCGTCGAAGAGCTTCTCGATCAGGGCCCGCGAGGGCTCGGCGTCGGTCGTCTTGGCCAGCAGCTGCTCCGAGGTCAGCGCGTGATCGGCGCCGCCCCCGAGATCGAGCCGCATCCGGCCGAAGAGATCGCCGTGGATCTTGACGTGCCGCGCCAGGAGGGCGGCGTAGTCGACGGGGATCTTCCCCAGAGCGCTCCTGGTCTGGGCGAGCTTGCTCTTGTCGGGCTCGTCGAGCAGGGTGATGTCGACGAGCACCAGAACGTCATCTGCGCCGGCGATGGAGATGGCCGGCCCATCGACGGTCACCGTGCCGTTGCGGGCGACGACGCGCGCGGTGCCTTCCAGGCCCTGGATGCCGCCCGGATAAGCGTTGATGAATCCGTTCCGGTAGACCAGGAAGGACTGATCGGCGCTGGTGGCCAGATTGTTGACGTTGGACTTGAACCGCCGCGCCGAAGGGTCGCGCGGCGCCAGCTCCAGGCGGCAGGCAACCTGCCCGCGTCCCGGTCCGTTGATGGCCAGGACGGCCACGCCGTCGGCGCGGGAGACGAACAGCCGGCGTTCGAAGACGCCCCGTGTGTCGGCCCAATGGACGGTCGTCTCGCCCGTGCGGAAATTGGTGGACCGGGCATAGTCGCCGACCGCGCCCTCCGCGACCATCTTGATCCGCAGATCGAAGGCCGGCATGAGCGGATCGGGGTAGAGAAACCCCTTCTGCTCGGAGAGGCTCATGGCCAGCCGGCTGGCCTGCTCGTAGAGGCCGCGGTCGATCAGCCGCCGGATCTCGAACAGCCGCTCGCCAGTGGCGGGAGGCAGGAGCGGCGCGCGCTCGGGCACCATCAGGTGCTTGTGGCTGAACACCACGATCTCGTCGAGCGGATAGCTCAAGACGCTGGCCCCGATGGTGCCGTTGCCGCTGAGCAGGCCCTGCTCCCAGGTCTCCGCCGGTTCGGAACTGATGAACCCCCGCTCGGGAACGGGCAGCTTCTGCGGCAGTGTGTCCCCGCCTCCCGACGCTGCGGAGGAGATGGCCGCGGAATCGCCCGCGACGCCCGCTGTCAGGCAGAACAGCGTCAGGACCGCCATCGGAACGATCGACTTCTTCACGGCGGGAACCCTCCTTCGGTTGGAGAATGAATGCGGGGCCGACAGAGGCTCGATTATTGACGTTGCCATCGACGTGTCAAGCGGCGAGCAACGGCGAGCAGCGACGAGGAACGACGCGACGCGACGCATCACGTACCTCGACAGCGAGGCGTGAAGCCAGGACAATCTGCTCCGGGGAGAAGACGGCATCGCCGCGCTGACCTTCTGCGACGTGCCGATTGCGCTTCACAAGCCAGCCCGCTGATGGCAGCCGCCTGAAGGAGCGAACCATGAACCCCGTGAGCCGAAGACAGTTTCTGAAGACCGCGGCTGTCACCGCCGGAGTAACCATCGTCCCGCGCCATGTCCTCGGAGGCCCGGGCTTCGTCGCCCCGAGCGACAAGCTCAACATCGCCGGGATCGGCTGCGGCGGGCAGGGCGGCGGCGACCTGGGCCAGATGGCCAAGGAGAACATCGTCGCCCTTTGCGACGTCGATTGGGAGCGGGCGGCCAGGACCCTCGCCAAGTATCCGGACGTCCCGCGCTACAAGGACTTCCGGGTCATGCTCGAGAAGCAGAAGGACATCGACGCGGTGACCGTCGGGACGCCCGACCATTTCCACGCCGTCGCTGCGCTGGCGGCGATTCAACTGGGCAAACACGTCTTCGTCGAGAAGCCGCTCACCCACACGATCCAGGAAGCCCGCGTGCTGGCCAAGGCTGCGCGCGAAGCGAAGGTCGCTACCCAGATGGGCAACCAGGGACACGCCATGGAGAGCATCCGCGTCCTGTGCGAATGGATGTGGGACGGGGCCATCGGCAAGGTCACCGAAGTGCACGCGTGGACGCCCCATCCAGTGTGGCCGCAAGGCATGGTCGGCCGGCCCGCGGAAACGCCTCCGGTGCCCGAAACGCTCGATTGGGACACGTGGGTAGGACCGGCGCCGTTCCGGCCGTACCATCCCGCCTACCTTCCCGCGCGCTGGCGCGGGTGGCTGGATTTCGGGACGGGTGGACTGGGTGACATGGGCTGCCACATCTTCGACCACATCTTCTGGTCGCTGAAGCTCGGCGCTCCGCTCAGTGTCGAAGCCAGCTCCTCGATCTTCGTCCCGGGGACCATGGACTGGAACAAGCCCAAGAACACGGAGACCTACCCGCAAGCTTCGATCGTGACCTACAAGTTCCCGGCGCGTGCTGGCTTCCCGCCGCTGACGCTCACGTGGTACGACGGCGGCCTCATGCCGGCCCGGCCCGAGGAACTGGCCCCTGGCATGAAGATGGGTGACACCTACGGCGGGGCGCTCTACATCGGCAGCAAGGGCAAGATCCTCACGGGCTCCCACGGGGCCAACGGTCTCCGCATCCTCCCCGAGAAGAAGATGCAGGCTTACAAGCGGCCGCCGAAGACCCTTCCCCGCTCGATCGGGCACTACGAGGAATGGATCGCGGCCTGCAAGGGCGGCCCGCCCGCTGGTTCGAACTTCGACTACGCCGCGCCGCTGACCGAGATCGTCCTTCTCGGGTGCGCGGCCGTGCGCGCCGGCGAGAAGCTGGAGTGGGACGCGGCGAACATGCGTTTCCCGAACCTGCCCGCGGCGGACCAGTACTTGAGGAAGGACTATCGCGCCGGCTGGAAACTGATCTAGGACCGCGACGTGGAGGCGTTCGAGGGTCGGCGAGCAGATCGTACAGGCTGCGGTCGATCACCCTCCAAAGGCCTCCGCGAGAATCGCCCCGACCTCGTCGAGGTCCACGACCTTCGGATGGTTCTTGTAGTCGGGCAGCACCAGGGACTGGCGGGCGAGCGCCGGCAGTTCTTCGCGCGGCACGCGGAGACCCGCGAGCGTGAGGCGCATCCCGATTCGATCGAGGAAGGCTTCAATCCCGTCCACGCACCGCTCCGCGTCGGCCTCCGGGGTCATCGAGGCGCCCGCCGGATCGACCACGCGCGCGAGCCGCGCGAACCGCTGGACATCCGCGCGCCACGTGCGCCGCATCACGGCCGGGTAGACCGCCGCAAGCGCCTCGCCGTGCATGACGTGCGGGTACATCCCCCCGATGGCCATGCCGATGCCGTGGGGCAGCGAGACGCCGGCGTTCGCGATGCCGAGGCCCGCGAGTGTGTCCGCCCAGGCCATCGCTGTACGCGCGTCGAGATCCCGCCCATCGGCGATCGCCCGCGGCAGGTTCGAGACGACGATCCGAATCGCCTCGAGCGCCAGCAGGTCCGTGTACGGCGAACCGCCGCAGTGCAGGACGCTCTCGAAGGCGTGCGTGAAGGTGTCGAAGCCGGTGGCCGACGTCAGGTGCGGTGGCACCGACAGCATCAGCTCGGGATCGACGATGGCCACGCGCGGGAACAGCAGGGCGTTGTAGAGCGCCGACTTGTCGCGGCGCCCCGGGTGGGTGACAACGGCCACCTGCGTCACCTGCGATCCGGTCCCCGAGGTGGTCGTCACCGCGACGACCGGCAGCGTGCGGCCGTCGGGCTGGGGCGACTTGTAGAACAGGTAGTCCCAGGCGGAGCCGGGGTGCGTGGCCTCCACCGCGATTGCCTTGGCGCTATCCATGCTGGAGCCGCCGCCCAGCGCCAGCACGACGTTTGCGCCGTGAGCCTTGGCGATCGCCGCGCCCGCGGCGACGGTCTCGGTGGTCGGGTTCGGCGGGACTTCGTCGAAGTGCCAGACCTCGACGCCCGCGTCCCGAACCGACGCCTTCACCCGGTCGTACAGCGTTTCGACGCCGGGCCACGCCTTCGCGGTGACCAGGAGACAGCGCGTCCCGAAGCGCGCGACCTCGCTCCCCACCTCGTTGACTCGCCCCGCCCCGAACCGCAGCTCCGTCGGTTGATGGTAGTTGAACGCGCTCATGATGCTCCCCGCTCCTGCGCCAGTAGGGTTCACGTCAGCGACCTCACAGATCGATGAACACCTTCATGCTCTGGTCGCCCGCCTGGTCGATGAACCGGTACGCGCTCGGGTACTGGTCGAACGCGAAGTGGCGCGAGTCCAGCGGGGCCGTGATCACCCGCCCGGCAGCCATCAGCTCGACGGCGCGGGTGAAATCCTCGTACTTGTACATCAGCGTCCCGACAAGCTCGAGCTCGCGGTCCTGCACCAGGCCGATGTCGAGCTTCGGCCTGTCGCCGTAGACGCCGACCAGCACGATCGTCCCCCCCTTCTGGATCGCGCCGATGGCGGCGTTGATCGTCTCCTCCACCCCCGCGCACTCGAACGCGACGTCGAAGCCCTCGGCCCCGAACACCCGGGACGCGGCGGCCGCCAGGCTCTCGGTCCTCGCGTCGGACGTCGCCTCGAGGCTACACCGCCGCGCGACGTCGAGCCTGAACTCGCTGACGTCGGTGACCAGGGTGCGCGCGCCCTGCGCCTGCGCCACCTGGGCCAGGAGGTTGCCGATCGGCCCGGCGCCCAGCACCGCCACGTTCCGGCCGCTCACCTCGCCGGCCCGCGACACCGAGTGGACGCCGACGGCAACCGGCTCGACCAGCGCGCCCTGCTCGAAGGTGAACGACGCGGGGAGCGGGACGATCTTCGCGGCCTCGGTGACGAACAGGTCCTGGGCGCAGCCCGGAGCCTGGAAGCCCCTGACCTTCAGCGCATCGCAGATGTGGTAGTCCCCGCGCCGGCATGGTCGGCAGGTCCCGCAGACGCGTTGCGGCGTCGCGGTGACGAGGTCGCCTACCTTGACGGTGGCGACGTTCGCGCCGACCGCTTCGACCACGGCGGAGAACTCGTGGCCCTGTACCACCGGGTACGGCGTGAACGGGTGCTTGCCGTGGTAGACGTGGACGTCGGACCCGCACACGCCGATCCGCCGCACGCGGAGCAGAACTTCTCCGGCCTCCATCGTCGGCGAAGGCGCCTCGCCGAGTTCGATCACGCCTGGCGAGGTCATCGTGGCCTGTCTCATCAGCAACCTCCCGATGGAGTCTGCACCGGCGACCCGTTCCGCCGGCGTGCGCCAATTCGACCGAGTATGCTACTTTAGGCCCCTATCTTCCGCGCCGCCGCGCCACGAAGCGGTAGGCCCCGGAGCCCACCGTGAACACGGCGTTGTTTCCGTCGATCCGCGCATCCCGGACCCCTTCGGCCCGACGGGCGGGCACGAGGGTCGTCCGCCCTTCCTCGATCTGATCGAGGCTGTCGGCCTGTAGATGGATCGTGGCGGTCGCATTGACCGGAACAGTGACCTGCCACTCGACCCCGTCCTGCGTGCGGGACCAGATCGAGACGATCTCGCCGCGGATCGACCGGTACGAGCTTCGCACCCACTGGAGGCCGTCGACCAGTTGGGGCCGGATGACGATGCGATCGAACCCGACGGCCTCGGGATCCGGCTGGATTCCGCCGAGCCACTTGAAGAACCACTCGCTGATCGATCCGAACATCGGGTGGTTGTGAGAGTAAGTGTTCTCGCTCAGCGCCCAGTGCTCCCATAGCGTCGTCGCGCCGTTGGCCAGCATGTAGCCCCAGCCGGGATACGTTTCCTGCCGGACGACGTCGAAGACCGCCTGCGCGTGGCCTTCGGCCGAGAGCACGTCGAGAGCGAACTTCGTCCCGAAGATGCCCGTCGACAGGTGGCCCTCCTGCGGGCCGCGAATGTCGTCCAGCAGCCACTGCACGCCCGCCGCCCGGTCGGGCGGGGCCAGCAGGCCGGCGTGGAGCGCGAAGACCTGCCCGCTTTGCGTGCGGGCCGAACTGCGATCGGCTGCCGGCTTCAGCACCCGGTCCGTGAACGCGCTGCGGATGCTCTCGGCCAGCGCGGCATACTTCGCGGCCTCCTCGCGGCGTCCCAGCACGCCGGCGAGCCGGGCCACCAGCCGGGCGCTCTCGAAGTACAGCGGCGTCACGGCCGCCTCGGGCGGCGTCTCGGCCAGGGCCTCGTGATCGCCGAGGCCGTCCGAGACGACGTGCTCAGGGTTCGCGGCGGCGACCAGGTCCAGCCATCGTCGAGACGTCTCGTAGTGCCGCTCGATCACTCGCCGATCGCCGTAGTACTGGTACAGGTTCCACTGGAGCATCGGGTGGACCATGGCCCAGCCGACGCCGCAATACTGGATGCCGACGTAGGGCGCAGTGTCGGTCAGCATCCCATCGTCGCGGGCGCTGTCGGTCCAGTCGGCCACCGCCTTCTCGTAGAGTCCGGCCATGTCGAGATTCAGCAGCATCGCATCGCTGGCGGCGACGATGTCGCCCCCGTAGCCGAACCGTTCGCGGTGGGGACAGTCCGACTGCACGCCGAACAGGTTGGAGAGGAACGTCCACCGCGTCATCTTCTGGATCCGGTTCAGCAGGTCGCTCGAGCTCTCGAACGACCCCGCCTCGGCGACGTCGCTGCTCATGCGAAGTCCCTTGACCGTGTTCAGTGCCGGCCTGCCCGGATACCCCGTGACTTCGACGTACCGGAATCCGTGGAACGTGAACCGCGGCGTGTAGATTTCCAGGCCACGTCCCCTCGCGACGTAGGTGTCCTGCGGCCAGGCGACCTCCGGGGACCCCGCGCCGCCGATTCTTTCGAGCACGCCCGCCTTCGTCTTGCGGCTGCCCTTGATCTGGCCGGCCACGCCTGTCAGCGGGTTGAGCGTGCCGTCCGCGTTCAGCAACTCGCCGTGGCGGAGAACGACCGTCGTTCCCGCTGGCGCGCTGAGTGAGAGGCTGGCCGCGCCGGCGAAGTTCTGACCCAGGTCGAAGATGAACACGCCGGGCGTCGGCTCGGAGACGGTGACCGGCGCGAGCGTGGCCGTAATCCTGATGGGCGGCTGCGGCTGCGCCTGGAGCAAGCCCACCGGCTCGCCCGCGCGCGCCGCGCGCCGCCATGCGCGATCGTCGAAGCCCGGCAGGTTCCAGCCGTCGGACTCGAGCCGCGCATCGTACGTTTCGCCGAGGTAGACGCTGTTGAAGACGAGCGGACCATCGGCCACCCGCCACGAGTCGTCGCTCACGATCGACTGTCGCGAACCGTCGGCCAGGGCCACCTCGAGTTGAGCGATGAACCGGGGCCTCCCGACTGCGAGGTGCTCCCTGAGATTCAGGCGGCCCCACATTCTGAGCGGTAGCGGGTTGTACCAGCCGTTCCCCAGCATCACGCCGACGCAGTTGCGACCCTGCCGGATCTGGCGCGTGACGTCGTACGTGCTGTAGAACACCCGCTTTCCGTACATGGTCCAGCCGGGGTCGAGCACCCGGTCGCCGACGCGGGCCCCGTTGAGGGACGCCTCGTAGTACCCGAGGCCGGTGATGTAGAGACGTGCCCGCAACACCGGCGCGGGCAGCGAGAAGTCTCGGCGGAACAGCGGGGCCGGGTCGTCCCGGTAGAAGGCCTCGTCGGAGGTCGGGTTCGCCTTGCCGTCGTTCACCCACGTGGCGGACCAGTCGCCGGGTTCGACGAGCGCCATCTCCCAGCGCGCCGGCGCGCTCCACGGCGAGACGCGACCTCGCTCGTCCCAGACGCGGACCTTCCAGTAGCAGATCGATCGGCTGGCGAGCGCCCTGCCGTCGTAGACGACCTGCGCGGATTGACTGGTCGTCACCTTGCCGCTGTCCCAGAGGTCGGCGCGGTGCTGCGCGAGCGCCGTCTCGCTCGTCGCGACCAGTACCTGGTACGCCGACTGCGCCTGGTTGCGCTGGCGTGACGTCAGAATCCAGCCGAAGCGCGGATGGCGTTCGTCGATGCCGACCGGGTTCGTGCGGTACTCGCAGCGGAGATCGGTGACGACGATCGGGCTGCCGGAAGGTGCCGGCGCCACTGTCGGCAGAAGCAGCGCGGCCGACAGGACGAGCGGGACGCCAACTGCGACACGCACGCGCCCTCCAGACGATCTTCGGGTCAACGGCTGAGTCAACGCGTGCACAGGAGCAGGGACGAGGCCGCCCGGGTCGAAGGGTCTCTTGCGCGCCCGTTTGGGTTCAGAATAGTACGCAGGCCGTTCCGACCAGTCAACGCACCGGTCCTGTTGGCAACGAGCGTCCCCGCAGCAGAGGCCCGCGTGAAGTCCTCCCACGGTTCCGCACGCTGGCGGTCCGCGGGACGTGGCAGTCGTCAGGTCTTTTCGATTAGTCCAGTTGGGGATTCCGATGCCCCGGTTGACCGCGCCGCGGCGGCACGCTTCGCCCTTCCCGCACGTATTCCTCGAGCAGGGCCTTGAGCCGCCCGACGACGTCCGGGCGTTTCTCCCAGAGGTCCTTCGACTCGGTGGGGTCGTCGGCCAGGTTGTAGAGCTGCCCCGGCGTCCCCGGCTGCGGCGGCTGTCCCTCCGGGACCATCCACCCGCCGGATGTCTTGTTGTCGAGAATGAGCTTCCAGGCGCCCTGGCGGATCGCGACCGTCCCGTTCTCCGAATGCGAGACAATCGCCTCACGGATTGGCCGCCCGCCCAACTTCCCGAGGAGCGCAGGGGAGATGTCATAGCTGTCGGGGCCCGCGTCGGCCGGCAGCTGGGCTCCGGTGAGGCCGGCGAATGTGGCGAGGATGTCCACCAGGCAGATCGGTTCGTCGCTGACGCCGCCCGCCCGGATCTGTTTCGGCCAGCGCCGTAGCGGGTCGGCGTGCAGACGGCTGACGGCGAGTGCGCGTCGGTGAGCCGGATCCCCTCGGCCGAGAGATGGTCCGCGTTCGGCGTCGCGATCTTCGACTCGGGATTGAAACGCCCCAGGTCGCCGTAGCCCAGGTCGTCCGTCAGGATGAGCACGATGTTCGGGTGCCGCACCTCCGCACGTCGACGCGCGAGAAGCGGCGAGACCGACAGCGCGGCGGCCCCGAACCCCATCGTGCCCAGGAACTCGCGTCGCCTGATCTTGGCCATGGGCGTGTCGCTCCTCCTGCCGCATCCTGCGGCATGCACAGCTTTCGTGACATGGGCCGTCCGGTCGGGCCGTCAGGCCGGCTCGGTCGTCGGCTGATTGCCCCGGCCGACCGCGCGCCGCGCCCGGCTCTCCCTGGCCGCAACCTGGGCGAGCAGCACCGCCGCCAGCACCATGACACCGCTCGCCACGTCCTGCCAGTAGGTCGACACGCCGCTCATGGCGAAGGCGTTGTAGACGATCGCCAGGAACAGCACGCCGAGCACGCTGCCGCCGATCGAGCCCGTGCCGCCGTTCAAGCTGGCGCCGCCGACCGCCACCGCCGTTATCACGCGCAGCTCGGAGTTCTGGCCGAATCCAGTGCTGGCGCTGGCGTACTGCGACGCGGCGATGACGCCGGCCAGGCCCGCCAGCGACGACGACAGCACGTAGACGGCCATCAGCACGCGCTCGACCTTCACCCCGGACAACCTTGCCGCCCGGACATTTCCGCCGATCAGGTACACCTGCTGCCCGTACCGGTGATGGGCGAGCACGGAGCCGATCGCCAAGGCGAGCACGGCGAAGAGCACGAGCGGGAAGGGCAGCCCGCAGATCCGCCCCCGGCCGAGGAACGCGAAGCTCGGCGGGAACCCCGCGATCGGCGCGCCGCGGGTGATGACCAGGCTGACCCCCTTGAGCGACAGCATGCTGGCCAGCGTCGCGATGAACGGATGCACGCGGAAGGCGCTCTTCATCGCCGCGTTGAGCACGCCGACGGCGCCCGACGCGGCAAGCGACGCGCCGACGGCGATCGGCACCGGGACGCCGGCACTCAGCATCAGCCCCGTGACGATAGCCGCGAACGGCAGAACGGCGCCGACCGACAGGTCGATGCCGCCGGAGATGATCACGGCTGTCATCCCGAGCGCCATGAACGCCTCGAGGATGAAGTTCATCGCCAGCACCTCGACGTTCGCCGGGTCCGTGAACTGCGGGTAGACCGCGGCCACGATCGCGGCGATCACGGCCACCGTGGCCGCGAGGCCCAGCTGGTACCTGGCCGCCGGTGTCCGAAGCCGCCCGGAGATGCTCACCAGCCCGCCTTCCCGCGCGCCGATCACGCGCTCGCGTGCCCCATGACGGTTTCCTGTGTCGCGGCCGCCTGGTCGAGGATCGTGACGAGGCGCCCCTGCCGGAACACGGCGACGCGGTCGCTCAACGCGAGCACCTCCGGCAGGTCCGAGGAGATGAGAATGATCGCCACGCCGGCGTCGGCCAATTCGCACAGATGCCGGTGGATGCCGGCCTTCGCCCCGACGTCGACGCCGCGGGTCGGCTCGTCCACGATGAGGACCCGCGGGGCGACGCTCAGCCACTTGGCGAGGAGCACCTTCTGCTGGTTGCCGCCGCTGAGGGTGAGCGCCTCCGCCTGATCGTCGGCCGGCCTGATGTCCAGCCGCCGCACGTACCGGTCCGCCTCCGCGCGGATGGCGCAAAACCGCAGCAGCTGCGCCCACGACACCAACTTCGGCATCGATGCCGCCACGATGTTGTGCCGGACCGTCATCGGCAGGAACAGCCCGAGGGCCTTGCGGTCCTCCGTCAGGTAGCCAATGCCGGACGTGATGGCCTGCCGGGGCGACCGGATCGCGAGCGTGCGGCCGTCGAGTGACATTCGGCCCGCGTCCAGGCGGTCGGCGCCGAAGATCGCGCGTGCGACCTCGGTGCGCCCGGAGCCGACCAGGCCCGCGAATCCCAGGATCTCCCGCTCGCGCACGGCGAAGCTGACGTCGGCGAACGCGCCGTGCCGCGTGAGGCCCTCTCCAGCGAAGACCTCATTCCCCGGGCCGGCCTGCCTGGAGGGCCGCATGTCGCTGAGGTGGCGGCCCACCATCATGCCGACCAGATCGTCGGGCGACGCGTCGCCGGTCGTGCGCCGGGCGACCCGCCCGTCCCTGAGCACGGTGATCTCGTCGGCGATCTGCCGCACCTCGCTCAACCGGTGCGAGATGTAGACGATCGCGACCCCACGAGCTTTGAGGCCGGCCAGCAGCCCGAACAGGTGCTGCGCCTCGTGTTCGGAGAGCGCGGAGGTCGGCTCGTCGAGAATCAGGACGCGCGCGCGCAGCGAGAGCGCCTTGGCAATCTCGACCAACTGCTGCGCGCCGACGCTCAGCGTGCCGACCGGCGTCAGCGGATCGAGGGCGACGCCGATCTCCGCCAGCATCTCCTGCGCCTGCCGGCGCAGCGCGCGCCAGCGGATGAAGCCGAGACGCCCGGTCGGCTCGCGGCGCCCGAAGATGTTCTGCGCGACCGACCGGTTCGGGAAGAGGCTGAACTCCTGGTGGACGGTGCCGATGCCGGCGCGGATGGCCGCCGACGGGTCGGCGAATTCGACCGGCCGGCCATCGAGCGTCACCGTCCCTGAGTCGGGGCGCACGACGCCGCCGATGACGTTCATCAACGTGGACTTGCCCGCGCCGTTCTCGCCCACCAGCGCGTGAATCGACCCGGCCCGGACGCCGATCGACACCTCGTCGAGCACCTGGTGGCGCCCGAAGCGCTTCGAGACGCGGTCGACGCTCAGGACAGGGTCCGTCATGCGCGCCTCAGCGGGCCTCGAACCGACGGCGCCGAGAGGCATCGAGAGCGATGGCCACCACCAGGATGAGGCCGCTCACGACGCCCTGCCAGTACACCGAAAACTTCAGCAGCACGAACCCGTTCAGGATCACCGCGAGCAGCAGCACGCCAAGGGCGCTGCCCAGGATGCTGCCGCTGCCGCCGGCGAAGCTCGCCCCGCCCAGCACCGACGCGGCGATAGCCCGGAGCTCCGCCAGTTCGCCGAAGCGCGCGTAGCCCATCGCCAGGCGCGAGGTCATGAACACGGCGGACAGGGCGGCGAGCAGCGAGCTCGTCACGAACCCCGCGAACACCAGCCGGCCGACGGCGATGCCGGACAGCGAGGCGGCGGCCGGGTTGTGGCCCGCGTAGAACGCGTCGTGCAGGGGCTTCCAGCGCTTCAGCAGGAAACCGAACACGGCGAGCAGCGCGAGGACGACGAGGATCGGGTAGGGGATGCCGAGGAGCTGCCCGCGCCCGATCTCGACATAGGCGGCCGGCAGCCCGGACAGGAAATAGCCCGAGGTGAGAACCGTCGCCGCGCCCCGGGCGATGGACATCGTGCCGAGCGTCACGATGAAGGGCGCCACAGCGAAGCGCGCCACGAGCACGCCGTTCAACGCGCCGGCGCCCGCGGCCGCGGCGAACCCTAGGAGCACGGCGAACGGGACCGGCACGCCCGAACGAAGGCTCATCGCGATCACGACGCCGGTCAACCCGAGCACGGCGCCAACCGAGAGGTCGATGCCGCCGAGGATCATCACCAGAGTCATGCCGGCCGCCACCGGGGTGTCGTAGATCATGCCGGTGCCGACCGACAGGAGGTTGCTGGGATTGAGGAACTTGGGCTCGGCCAGCGCCAGGAGGGTCGTCACGACGAGGATCAGCAGGGTCAGGACGGCTTCGCGCGACAGAACCAGTGCCCGCCAGCGCCCGCCGGGACCGGCCGGCCGGCGCGCCGGGGTCCGACCGAAGGGCGCCGTGGCGGGAGCGGCCTTCCGGACGGCGCTTTCGTCGGAAACCTGAAAGCTCATGCGTCCTGCTCAAGAGCCGCTCGAAGGGTGCCGCTGCCGGGTCCGCCGCGCGAGTGCCCGGTCCTGTGTGCGCGTGCACGCGGTCCGGAATCAGAATAGTATGCAGCGCTCCCGGACGAGTCAACGACTGAACCTAGGCGGAGTCCGCCGGTCACGGGGAGTCTCTCATGAAGATCACACGCATCGTCACTGTCCGCCTCGTCGTCAGAAACCGGGGCGAGGGTGCCGCCACGGTCGCCGTCGGCGGTCGCCTGTTGACCGCGCGTGACGGGATGCGAATGGGGTATCTTCGATCCCTGGATAGCACGGATCTCATCGTCTGGTTGACGGCCCGGGCGGACAAGCGGGTCCCGGTGAGGATCTCGCCGGTTCCTTGAGCTGAAGGACGGCACAACGGAAGGACGGCAACGATGAAACTCGGCGGACGGTTCGCACGACCCTCGATCCGGGCGGGGATCCTGGCCGCGTGCGCGCTCGGCGTGTGGGCGTGCAATCGCCCGGGAACGACGATCGGCGGCGGCGCCGCGCCGGTGCGCCAGGAGCGGTATGCCACGGTCGTGTTCCTGAGCGGCTCGGAGTTCTTCAACTGGGCGTATGCCGGGATGCGGGACGCCGCGCGGATGCTCGGTCCCCACGTGCAGGTCGAGCTGCAAGGACCGGCCGAGTGGGACGCCTCGCTCGAGGCCAGGACGGTGGAACAGCTGGCGGCGAGGAAGATCGACGGAGTGGTGGTGACCGCCGCCGAGGCGAACGCACTCATCCCGGCCATCGACAAGGCGGTTGGGGCCGGTGTCCCGGTCATCACGTTCGACTCGGACGCGCCCGGCAGCAAACGCCTGGCGTTTGTCGGCACCAATAACTACAACGCGGGATGGGCCGCCGGCAAGGCCATGGCCCAGTGGCTGGGCGGGACCGGCCAGGTGGGCGTCTCCACCTTCCCGGGGCCCGATCATCTCAAGAAGCGTCTCAACGGCTTCACCGCCGCGCTGGCGCAGTTCGGCCCCGGCATCAAGGTCGTGGCCACGGTGAACGACGAGGGAGACGTCGCGAAGGCCGAAACCCAGATCACCGCCATGCTGCAGGCCAACCCCGGCATCACGGGGATCTTCTGCGCCCACGGCAACCCCGGACCGGGCGCGGCCGCCGCCGTCCGCAACCTGGGCTTGAAGGGCAAGGTCCAGATCCTCGCGTTCGACTTCGGCACGCCGGTCATCGAGTTGATCGAGAGCGGAGAGATCAAGGGGACGGTCGGGCAGAACCCGTACCTGATGGGCTACCTGTCGATGCTACTCGCCTACAGCGCCCGGCACCCGAACGACGTGCCGTCGGGCCGCCCCGGCTTCGGCCATGTTCCCGAGACCATCGACACCGGCGTGACGATCTTGTACAAAGCCGACATCGGCCGGTATCGCACCGTGCCGAAACTGTAGCCGCCGCCTGCGCCGGCTGGGCTTCCCATTGTCACGTCGCTTGAGCCATTCGTATCTCGATGGCGGGCGGAGTCGATTCGACGGACCAGCCTCTCGACGTCACCCGAGCAGCGCCGGTCACCGCCACCGAGTATTCGAAATCCTGCCAACGAAAAACGGCGCGGCCGCCCTTGACGTCGACGAGAGCGGCCTTGTGAACGTCCCACTCGAACGACAGCGTGAGTTGAACTTTGGACGTCGGAGTCATTCGCATCGACAACTTGCGCTCGTCAAAGCTCAACTGAAGGATGCCACCGTTGCCGACAGGCAGATCGACCACGAGGCTGTCGCCCTCTTCGCGAACCCTCGGCGTTCCGGCCAGGCGAACGCGTTGGCCATCCACGACGAAGTAGCCGCCCGCTCCGGGCTCGGAGGAGCCGGGAGTCGTGCTCCAGTGGTATCCGTCGAGGACGGCGGGCATGCGCTGCTCGACGTCGTTTGCGCGCGTCGCCTGCTTGAGAAACGGCTGCGCGTTCTTGTCGCTGTACACGGTCAGATCGCGCAGGTACGGGAGGTCGCCCCTGAGGTGCAGGTTCGCGCGGTAGAAGCGGTTCTGGTACCAGATCGACCGCTCACCGGGATCTGCGTTGCCGTGCGGGTCAATCAGCATGACCTGGGCTTGGGCGGGCGTCTCTTTGAACTCGCGCTTGAACCGACGGCCTGACTCCCCCATCGTCTCAATGGACACGGCCCCCGAATCGCGCAAGTCCGCAAGGACCTTCATCTGCCGGGGATAGGCGTCCGCCATCGACCGCCAGCCGAAGCTGTTCTCCTGGCCCAACTGCGCGTAGGCGAACCGGAGAGCGGGCGACGCGGACACCATGCGAAGGAAGTTCTCGATGAAGGCCGACGAGCGCCCCGAGGGCCAGACCGGCTCCATCGTGTCTGGGCCGCTGCCACGCCTGCCGCCCGGCATGGGGTATCCGTTCTGGTAGTAGTACACGGGGTCCTGGCCGAGCATCCGGAACACGGGCGTCGAGATCTGCTCGCGGCGGCTGAGGGCGGGACTCCAGCAGTTCACCTTGCTCGGGTAGTAGCCGGCGATCGGCGCGCCCCAGATGGTGAAGCCGTCTGTCGCGATCTGATCGCGGCACACGGCGAACGCGTCGACGCCGTACCGGTCGGCCAGGTGTGCCATCGTGATCGCATCCAGGTTCCAACTGGCCACCGACTTCGGATGCCTTCCCCAAACACCCTTGAACTCACGCATGAACGCCTCGGCCAACCGGATGCGCTCGTCCGGGGTGTAGCCGAGCGTGAACGCGACCGGGGGGAGGTGATCCCACCCGTATCCGGGTCTTCCGCGCCACTCCACGCCAGCCGCCCTGCAGTGCATCTCGTTCATCTCGAACCAGATGCCTAACTCGTGCTCGGGCGGCATGTGCGCTTTCAAGAACTCCACGAACGGCCCTGACACCAACGCGTCGAACTGAAGCAGCCACGTGGCGGGCAATCGGTGTTCGAGGATGACCTCCATCTGCTTCTGAAGCGGGAGGAACAGATCGACCGGCTCCCGGGGTTCGACGCCGCGAAGGAAGTTCACGACGTTGATGCACCGGACCGGTCTGAGGCTGCCGGCAGAATCCGTCGACGTCAGGATTCTCGCCCAAGGAGCGACGCCCCGCGCGAGGCAGGATTGGCCAGTGAGTTTGAGGAGATCGCGTCGAGAGTACACGGCCACATACTAGCCTAGGGGAAGGCTGTAGAACTTCGTGCGACGATGAACACGATGGGAAACGTGCGGACCCGAGCCGCGGCCGATCGCGGCAGCTGCATCCACGCGAGCTGCCGCCTAAGGCTTCCTCACGCGGCGCGCAAGTTCCCAACTCAAATGTGGTGAAGTCTGTGGTGAAGTTCAGGAAGCTCGTCCGTGTAGGTTGAAGGATTGGCTCCTCAGGTAGGACTCGAACCTACAACCCTCCGGTTAACAGCCCGGCTATCGGGGTGCTCGCCCCTTTGTTTTCAACACCTTGGCCGGAGCCAAAAGGACGATTTGGAGCCCTTTCGGCGCCCGTTGTGGTGAAGTTTGTGGTGAGGTTTGCTGGCGGCGCCGTGGGCGCGGCACCGCCGCCCGAGCACCGCCTATGGCGACGAGCACCGAGCGCTAGCCCCCGTGTCGCCGCCTCAAGATACGCAAGCAGCGAACGGCCTACTCCGCTCACTCTGCCCAGGCCGATTAATCGCGGGCGATGCCCGCCCGATACGACACTACAACGTGAGCGCCCTCCGACCGGTTTCTGTGGCACACTTCTCAGCCGTGAGCCACGTGCAGCCGACCTGGGAGTGGTATCGGGCGGCCAGCCGGCGGGACGGCACTGCTCCCAGATGCCCGTTTGCCTCGGGCGGCCGATGCCCGCGATTCTATCGAAGCCTATCTTTGCTTGGAGAGGCTGGGTTCACAACCCGCATTCCGCCCGACGAAGACCGGGCCCTTCTCGCACGTTGGCAGCAGTCGGACCTCTGGCCCCTCACGCATGAGCAAGCGACCTCGGTCGCCTGGCCGACCGACGATCCGCGGCACCTTCTGAACTTCTGTCCGGAGGTGCTCTTCGATCGCTTCGGTGTCTTCGCGACGAGCCTTCACAGCTACGCCGATGAAATCGACAGAGATGCCGCACACGACAAGCTGACCCACGCACACGCTGCGAGAGACGACTGGCAATGGCGATGGGCGTGGCTCGCGCCCATGCACTATTCTGAGTGTCCGTTGTACTCGCCTTTGTCCGAGCAGGGTCCAGCCGCTTCATTGCAGGCGTTGAACGCCGTGGCCACACCCCGAAACGAGCTCGACCCGTTCCGCATCCTCGTCGGGTTAGACTTAACCCTCCGGAGCCGAAGGCCACAGGTTCGAATCCTGTCGGGCGCGCCATTTCTTGAATGGCGGGGACCCCTGCACCCCGCCAGGCTCGGTCGCTCCGTGGGGCCCCAACACCC
>Ga0315279_10001011_pt1 | contig 48947 bp, 45 predicted proteins | sample YL17G06_20_MG_FD_203694 | JGI IMG/M metagenome (GOLD analysis project Ga0315279, IMG submission 203694) | Sediment microbial communities from Yellowstone Lake, YNP, Wyoming, USA - YL17G06_20 | ecosystem: Environmental > Aquatic > Freshwater > Lake > Sediment | place: USA: Wyoming | collected... | reverse complement strand
AGGATAAGTCGACCTTGCCGAACAAGGTCTCAAGAGTCTCGTATCTCCTCATGACTCACCTCAGGAGAGAGATACGCGACTCACCTATTACAATCAAAAGAGGAATTTAGGAACAGGCATGCGCGCTCTAATCGCTAGCGTTCATTCTAATCATAGATACTGTTTTATGATGGGACGACGCGCAGAGCGGTCTGCCTAACGGTGCACAGACATAGCTTGACGCCGGCGACAAGTAAATATCGTAGATATCGATTCTTGGTTAGTATACCTTATTATCAACGGAACAAACACTTTAAGTCTCAGCCGTTTAGAAAAGAAAAGGGGTCAACTTGGACCAAGAAGGAAAGGAAGAATATACCGAATTCCTCAACCTCATAAGGATATTCATTTCTATGCTTAGTGAAAACGGCAAATTGATCACCAAAATGGGAGAAATAGAGAAAAGATTCCCGAACGAATTCAAGATGATGAAAGAGTTCTCTCCAGAGAGACTTGATGCTTTTGTGGAAAAAGCGCCGCCAGAAATTGCGGGTCTGTTCCTGAAAATAATGCTCAGGGCGGCGGCTATAGGACCGAAGACTAGCAGAGCAATGGAACTGCCGGCTGAAGAAAAACTCGAACTTGGGAAGCAGATAAATGAGCTCGTAAAAGATCTGGAGATCCTCTTGAAAAAAGTTGAAGCGGAGAGCAAGAAATGAGCCTGGAACCACCACAGCTGTTTTCGGATTTGTGGTCATCAATCAGAGAAGGACTCATCTCGATGTTTTTCCCCTCTGATTGGCTACACCCATTAGAAAAGGCAGCACAGTACATTTCCACAAAGTTCGAACAGAATGTTGTTTTGGAAACAGACATGCTTCTAAAGCAAACAACGCTGAAAACCATCATAGGACAGGAAGATCATTATCAGAGACTATACCTCAGATCCCTTGCAGGTCTTCCCGCGATTCCCAAGACCACTAATGAAAACCATACAAGCGTAACAGATCTCAAAGGTTGCTTGTCTTGGGTCTCAAAAGGCAAAATCGATGTAACAGAACTCATCCGAGAAATCCGGGATAGTTAATGACAGATTCCTCACCAGTGAGAATCTATCCGGACACCAACATCCTTGTTTCGTATTCATTGGGTGACTCGGACGAGAACTTTGGACTTGCCGAAAGACTGTTCGAGGAGGTCCAGAATAACAAGTACAAGATGGTGGTCTCGAATTTCACCCTGATGGAGACTCTGCACGCACTTCGAACAATGGTCACGAGGATGAAATATCGAGAGCTTGGCAACAGCTCATCGCAAGGCGATTTGATTCAAGTCGCAAACTCAAAACCTTTCGAAGAAACTGTATACAAAGAGAGTATGAAGGCCTTCAGCACGATCATTGACAAGATAACGAGAGACACACAGCATTTCAGTTTTGAACCAGACGGCTTAACATACCCAAACGAAACATTTGCGGCAGGTCTCCAGTTGCTGTTGGCAACCAAAGGGTCTTTTCGTGTATACAGGTTTCGTTGCCAGAAATGCAACAGCCCTATGAAATGCTCTTCGTGCGGAGTCGATAGCGAGATTGTTTTTAAGGAAGCAAATGCCCCTGATCTGATTCACCTATTGATATCAGAAAGGCTGGGGTGCAAAGTGTTTTTCACTATGGACAAATACTTCGGAAACATACCCATTAAAGATGGACGAGTGAAGATAGAAGTACTGGCAAAGTGAGCGAGCTAGCAACGAGCCTCCTAAAGTTCGCTTTTCCCAAAACAAATAGAAAAAAGAGGATCTGCGGGAGACGCCTCCACTCCTAGCGATGTTACAACGCGCGCAAAACAATTTGTAACAAATCAACATTCTTTCAATATGACAAAAGGTCTCTTATGACTTTCAGATTGTAACAAGAGCGTCTTCAAAAAAATTCTTGGAACGGATCGATCGATCGAACTTGCGGAAACTGTGATGTCCATGGTCTGATAGTTGCCGAGAGAGAGAGAGCGCGCTACTCGACAGCGGCAACTGCAGCAACAACTAACAGTAACGCAATTCTCGTTTTCATAAGTAAGAAATGTTTTTTCTGGGTGTTTATTGCGCATGAATCACTTTCTTGGTACATGGCTGGATAATCGGTCTGTTTCAAACAGAATCTTCCTTTGAAGAGTGCTTATTGATACCGAAAGTTAGGCATATGCTATTTAATTCCCTTTTGGGCTGTAAATATTTTTCTCAAACAACTCTGGAGCCTACAAAAAGCTTCCAAAGCTTATTGTTATAGATTGTCATTTCAGCAATGCCCAAGCTTATTTGGTTTTCTCGATATACTTCCATCAAAAATTGCAGACATGTTCATCATCTTGCTGGAGTACACCAACAATTTCTCTCCCATGCATGATGCTTTGATTTTTTAGCTGGTCATTTTCAGCCTTTCCATAATTTTCTTTCTTTCTTCTGGATCGTCAATCTCAGCAAGCATTCGTCTAAGCTCACTCACAAGGTCGTGTGCTTTCTTTATGCGATTACGCCGTCTCTCATATTCTAGGCTGTTAAGATTGCGCTGGATAGTTTTGGGATCGGGTACCGTGAAGGTTATTTTCTCCGGATCTTCGAGGATCTTTTCAATTTCTTTGAATAGGATTTCGGCAGTTCTTCCGATACCAGTCAATATGCACCAGCCGCGAGTCCGCGTCATTGCGGTGAAAGCTTGGTTTCTTTCTTGAACGATCAGCCTCGGATTAACCCCAACTTGTTCAAAACCCACTATGTAAACAACGGAAGCTTCATTGCCTTTGGCTGGAAAGATGTTCGTCAAGGTGACGCTGCCTTTTTGTTGAAATACATCACGCGGAGTTTCATATCCCGGTCTAATCGCTTCTATTTTTCTTTCAGTTAACATTTGTTTTAGCTGCCAAAGTTCGGTTTTGCTATTGTTGTAATCTAGTGTTATGACCAGTATTTCTTCAGGTGACAATTCATCTTTTTGTATGTTTACCGATATTTGATCAGCCACCCAAGCAAGTTCACTACTCCTGTCGGCGAAGACTTTACATTGAACTAGGTCTTTGTAGCCGACGAGTCTCTCAAGGATGTGAGGAGAATTGGCTTGAGGTCTCCTAATTGTTAGTTGTTGACCTGGTTTGAATGACCCTGAGACTACTTCATATCCGATGTCTTCCCATCCGCCAGCCGTGTAAATGAATTGAACTACACCTTCAGGTCTAAGTAACCCCATGCCGAAAGCATGGGCCACAACCAACACCGGACGGGGTGTGCGATAACAGCGGTATAAGATTACATCTTTCTCAACCTCGCCAGAGTATGTGCCTTCAAGATTTACCAAAGGCATGCCTTTTGGGTCGGTGCCGAAAATTTCAATTGCTGTTGGAATGGCAAGGGCTTCTAAGCTCTGGACCTCGTCGTAAGCCCATATTAGCCTTTTTGGTTTTCTTAAAACGTTATAACAAAGTCTGTAGAAACTGAAATGGAAGTCTTGCCCCTCATCAATCAGTATTGCGTCAAACAACTCCGGTGTCTTCAGGCTGCCTTCTAAAAGCTCTTCGCAGCATTTTCCCAATATCTCATTTGGTTTTTTGAATGAAAAGGCATTCCTAGCTTCATAATAAGAACGCGGGCTCCGCTGCATCTTCTCTGCAACAAGTCGATACAAACCTGGAGTGTCTTTTGCACCCCACGCATGAAGCACATGAATCTTGTTCCAATCAGGATCCTCGTCAGCCCAGTATCGGTAGAATCTAGTAATTAGAGTCCTAATCATGCCATAAAGACTCCGCGTATAGAAAGTGTAGACAATTTCCCAGTTAGGAAAACGTAGGTGCATCCATGCGGCTTTCATGCACAGGACTACCGTTTTGCCCGAGCCTGAGAGCCCTCTGATCCGTTGAGGACCTTCTGGTATCTGAATTGCAAGTTTGCTCTGCTCTCGATCAATGCTTAGCATCTGTTGCTCAACTTCTCTCAGCATTGCGGCTTTTGAGTTTGGATTGGATGCTTCTGGGCGTAATTGTCGACGTAGGACGGGGCCGCCTTGAAGTATTGAAAGTCCAAGGGCCCACTGCTCATCTGTAATAGGACCTTGTTTTTCTTCATCAGATATGTCTTGTAGTTTGACTCTCAATGCGTTTGGCTCAAGGTCATCAGAAAATATGATCTTGAATTGGGCGGATGGAGAACTCAAACCGCTTCCGCGCCATTGAGATTCAGTTATGTTTGGAAGCCCTATGAAGATATGGCCCTGAATTAAGTCCTTTCTGCCTTGGCGCAACCTGCTGTCGGTCCTGAATTTGCCAAGAACGGCATACATCTGGTCTTCAGCTTCGGATACAGGTTCCTCTTTAGTGGATTTCCAGTTTCTCAAATTCCACGTTTTGCCTTCTATGCTTTCAATGTTTTCAATTTTGTATCCTTTGCAGTCGATAACATAAACCCCCCATTGCCTGTGAACGATGAGGATGTCGGGTTCCCTTCGTGACCGATCTGTTGAGAATATTGGGAATCTGTGATAGCAGATTCCGTCGTCACTTAATAGAGCTGCTTTTAGACATTTCCAAATCTCTTCCTCCGCTATAGTCGTGTCACCAGAGTCGGACCATACAAATTGCATTTTATACCCCGTGCAATTCAATTGTTGGTTATGTTCTTAACCTTTTGGCAAATCATGATACTTTGTGGGGTCATTTGTGCACTAATTCAGGGCAGTTCAATAGTATATCCTACTGCCTTGAGTTCTTTAATAATATACCAATACACCTCTTTCAATGACTGGTTAAACTGAACATGTACGACACCGAGCATATCTGATGGCAACTCGATATCACCTTTATACAGACAACAGACTCTGTCGCGTCCCAATAATCCCATGAAATAGCCGAACTCGAGGATCACGTTTTGACGAGCCCTATGTTTCAGTTCTGGTCTGCTGTTCGCCAATCCTCCAACATCGTCCGGTGTCAGAATTACAAAGGCATAGCCAACATCAGAATACTTCTCGAGCTTTTCTATAATGGTCCGGCTTCCACTGGCTTGTTCTGAGAGGATGATAGGCTTGAGCTTCAATCCTTCAAGAATTCCAGCAAGCTCAGCAGCGGATCCAACGTCCCTGCCGTGAACTATAAAGACGTTTTCGCTAATTCTTGGAAGCTTTGGAACCTTCTCGGCTTCTTTGACTTTCAGTTTTGGCGGTTCTGATACATATTGCCTAGTAACATTCATTCCTTTTTTCTGGGAGAAGATCTCTGAACTTGCACCTGTTTGAGGGGTCTCAAAACTGCTTGAGTTCTCCTCAGTCTGATAAATAAGAACTTCAATCACATCGAAAGGGTTAATCCATCTGCCACCAAAAAAGGCATTGTCTCCCTGTTGTAACTGTTTTGCGAAAGTTCGTACATCATCTTCGCATAGATCCATTTCATAAGAATAGGAGGTAGAGCCACTCTTCTTGTCTCGATGCAGAATCCGTATGTGCCAGAATGCCATAACCATCAGCGATAATATACGAAAGCGCCAAGAAAAGTCTTTCTCATTCTATTATTGGCATATTTTGCGCGTAAGACTTCTCAGCCTTCATGTAGTAAATGACGCATGTTAGCGCGCTAATCAATTGTTAAATAAACCCATCTGTCATATTTAGCAGATAGCTCTCCATGTCTTCCGATAAATCTCTAGACAATTTCGGCATAGGATCATTCAAGACAACGGGTCATGCAACAGAGAGCACCATTCTTGATTTGTTCATGGAAGCATTGGGAAAGAAGGTGAAGGTCCTAACTCAATTAAGTTACCCTCAGCTGTCAGGAAGAAAGCAGCCAGATGCAACGGTCGGTGAGAAACAGGACTATTTCATCGAAGCTGAATGGGAGGGCAATGAAACCAAAGGGTTGGTTCAAGCCGCCAGGTATCAAAGGCTCGGAGGCAAAGGTATTTTCGTCGTTTTGTTTCCCAGTCGCCTTCGAAGATCAATGCCCCCTCAGACACTTCTTAGACAGGCAATGGGTTCGCGCTTTTCTGGCATAGGCATTTTCAATGACCAGCGTAAGGAAGACTTTTTCTCAGGCAGCCTTGAGGAGGTCACGACTAAGATTTCTGAGCACGTCCTTAAAGAGATCCCCGTTGTTGAAACCAAGACGCCGAAAGTTATATCGATAATTCAGAAGGCCGTTGATTATGTTTCGGCCACTTTGGTTGGAGTGACTGAACAAAATATCGAGCAGATTTTTGGGGGTAAATCGGTTTTTGACAACATACTGCAGTTTGAGGAAAAGAAGTATCCATTGAAGGAGATGCGCAAAGGTGCAGCATATCTTCTTGTCAACCAATTACTATTCTATCACCTTTTGTCAAGAGCAAGACCGGACGACTTTGAAGAATTGGATGAAGAGAAAATACAATCATTTGAGAGATTACAGGAGTATTTTGACAGGGTTTTGAAAATTGACTATCGTCCGACTTTCGGTTTCAGAATCGCTACCCGGCTTCCGAAAGAAACTCTTGATCCTGTGAGAGAAACGATAAACATAATAAAAGCTCTGAAACCTGAAAAAATCCAACAGGAAATCCTAGGCAAGATATTTCATGGCTTGATTCCCTTTGAAGTACGCAAGGCAGTGGCCGCTTTCTACACCAATAATGAAGCAGGAGCTCTCCTCGCCAAGTTATCAATTCACAAAGCCACTGACAAAGCAGCAGACTTCGCTTGTGGATCTGGAACTCTGCTCGTAAGCGCGTACCAGCAGAAGAAAAAACTGAAGGAAATGAACGGTCAGGCGTTCACTCCACAAGACCATGCCAGATTCCTAGAACAGGATCTAACAGGGATTGACATAATGCCATTCGCTGCACATCTAGCTGCAGTGCATCTTTCATTACAGGCGCCTCTTTATGAAACACAGCGGGTCAGGTTGGCAGTATGGGATTCGACTGAAGCAACAATACGCCCTGGAAAGGTTATTCCCACAATTTCACGTGAACTGCGGAAAGCATATGCCAATCCAAAACTTAACGTGTTTTCAGATCAAAAAGCAAGATCCCAATTCTCTGATGAAGCGTACATCAAGAAAGGTTCAGTGACTTCTGAGGGAGTAGGTGGCGATTCCATTTCTCTTGAGTCTGTCGATGTTGTCATAATGAACCCTCCATTCACCCGTCAAGAACGACTTCCCGACGAGTACAAAAGTAAGTTGGCAGATCGTTTCAAGCAGTACTCAGATGCTCTGACAGGACAGGTAGGGCTCCATGGTTATTTCATCCTGTTGGCTGACACGTTCCTCAAAGAGGGCGGAAGGCTTGCCTTTGTTCTTCCAGCCACAGTCCTCAGACTAAGAAGCTTGGAAGGAATTCGGAGATTCCTCGTTGAGAACTATCGGTTAGACTACGTAATTACAACCGAGCAGAGATCAGCCTTCTCCGAGGCTGCACGTTTCAGAGAGATGCTGCTAATTGCTACCAAGACTAAAGAAGGCTTGGATGTTTCCAAAAGTCTTTTTGTTAATCTGAAACGGATCCCGGTGGATGCGGCAGATTCGGATTTTCTGGCCGATGAAATGATTTCCTCAAAAAGCACAAATCAGCCATTGAATGACACAGATCTATCAACGGAGTTTGTTGAGCAGAGACAGCTCAAGCTTTCGACTGAAAATTGGTTCGACAGAATAACAAGACAAAGTGGCGAGTCCCTATTAGATATATGTTCACAACAGGCGCCAGACAAACTTCAGACTCTGCAGGCAGTCGTAGATTCTAGAAAAGGGAAGATAGTTAGGGGAATAGAACATTGGACAGGAAAGCCGGTGTCAGTCTCTTCTGCGTTTATCTTGTCATCAGAGCGGCACGCCATGAAGAAAGATGACCGATGGATCCTAAAAGAGATGAGAACAGACTTTATCCTAGTCAAAGACAGGCTCGTAGATGTAGAGATCAAGGTTCCGAAGCAGGCGATAATTCCTGCGTTGAGAAGACCTGCCGGCCTCCAGTCAGTGGACATTTCAGACGATATAGATTATGCTCTAGTTTCTCGCTTTAACGGTGATCAACAGTTCTTCATAAAAGAGCTAGTTGAGAAAGGAAACCATCTGTCAAACTATGTCAAGAAATGGCGAGGATACCTAGAAAATAGAAGGACCAAACTGACAGTTTCTAGGCGTTTCAATCTTTCCGCGCCAAACACATCAGCCATGGCTTTCTATAGCGAATCAGCAATAGCTCCATGCAAAATGTTCTGGGCTATTCAAGGATTGAGTGATGAAGATGCCAAAATACTAGCACTATGGCTGAATTCCACAATGAACATCGCTCAGATCCTGTCAAGGCGAGCGGAAACAGAAGGAGCATTCATGGGACTTGACCAGTACATACTTCAGAGATTTCTTGTTCTCGATCCTTCGAAACTGGAGCCAGAGCGGAAAGATCAACTTATTAGAGTTTTCAAGCAGCATGCGAAGACGAAGCTTCCGTCGATCATTGAGCAACTGAAAACCAAGAACCCGATCAGACGAGCTATCGATCTTGCTGTATTACAAGTTCTTGAAATAAAAGGAAATCAAGAGCAATTACTTGATTCTGCCTATGCCTCCATCTCGAGGACAATAGAGACGCTTGCAACCCTTATGAAAGAAGGTCAAGTTGACGATTAGCATTTGCAGGCATTTGTCGAGCCTGCGGATACCGTTTCAGCCAGAAAACAATGTTATGGAAAAATTAGGGCTGGCGGATAAATAGTCGTTCCCATTCGCGCGCTATATTGATCGAGAATTGAAACGAACAGCGAAGCTGTCTGCACGCGTTACGTCTTGTGTACTCAGTCTGTCTTACATCCTTGCTTCATTGCGAGACTTGACATAATCCATTATTGGTATGCTGCCCATTGATCAAACTGAGAATGTTGGGGTTCGTAGGCGTCCTTGTAAAAGCAATTCTTTTGCCTTTAGCCAGTGCATAACCAAGTTCCATTGTTGTTCCAACCCCGTAGTACTCCTTTCCATTCTTTTCATTCATGATTACGACGAGATCGGCATTGTCTATTTCGAAGAAATAGACTCTCATGAGTTTCGATCTCATCTCTATAGTATCTTCGGTCTCCTTCCTGTCTCTGTGATGAGCATCGATGCATGGTCTGGAACATTCCATATGCTCATCATCCGGAAAAACATTCTGTCTACCGAACCTTTGCCTATATGCCTCTAGTACTTTGAGAAAATGATCTAGATCGCCAAAACTTCCGCAGACAACAATCAAGACCTCTTACCTCCTTTTTTAGCGAAACCCTAAGTACAGTCATTGTACCTATCCCGATTTAAATTCTGCTCTCTATCTCGACTTTAAATTGACAATCCTCATCAGCTTCAGCTGTAAAGAGGACCCTTGCAGCACGGATCAGCAATCGTGACATCGCCATATTTATTGGCGATCAATACCCTGCATCCTGACATACAATTCGCATGTTTGATGCATTTCTTACACTTATGGGGCGGGCTAGAATGAAATCTCCTAATGAACTGAAGAAGAGGCGATTGTTGCCATAGTTCTGCCAATGAGTAATGCCTGTCTCTGAGATTCCCAGCTACAAAGAAGCTTTGCCCTGAGGCCGCTGTGCAGGGGAAAACGGCGCCAAACGCGTCAACGTGCAAACGGTTTTCAGCTGCTAAACATGAGTCATGGCCTGGCAACATTTTCAGTTTTGGGTAAGATTGGCTTGTGCAAAATCCAGCATACACTTCAGTTTCGATTTCCTTTTGAGCTTTTCCTATTTCCTCACCTAACCAGGCTACTTCATCACTTGTTAGAGAAATCTTGTCAAACTTGCTCCTTGCCCTGCCTGTCGGAGACAAAGACAGGATTCTCATTTTCCTCACTCCTTTCTTCGAGACTCTCCTTATCAATGGCACGATCTCTCGAAGGTTGTATCTCATTGGAACCGTGTACACGGACACATTTGCCCCTGCAAGAATCAATCTCTCGAGACCTTTCAATGCGGATTTCATTGATCCTTCCTTCTGTGTTATGAAGTCGTGAGTTGATGATTTTGAACCGTACAGCGCCATTGTTACTTCGCTTACGTTACGACTGAGTTCCTCGGCATCTTCATGGCAGATCAATGTTCCATTGGTGTGGATGTGGGCTGGAGTCTGTATGTCGTTCTGGCAGAAATTTAGTACTTTCATCAACTTCCTCTTTTGCCGGAACGGCTCTCCACCAGTGAGTCCAACAGCCTTAAGCCCTAATGGTTTGGCTGCCTCCAGAATCTTCTGAATTTCGCATAAAGAGAGTTCAACCCATCCAGATCCATTCCTGCTGGCAAGCGCAGAGCAATGGATGCAACCCAAGTTGCATTTTCTCGTAAGCTCGATATCAACATGCTCAAGTCTGTACGCTCTAGTAGCGGAGTCATCATCATTTATCGAGATTGTCCTCGTTTGCGCCCACCCCGTTACACACACCGTGTCGCTATTCTACACACAGGCCCATCACTTCTGCTGCGTCGTTCCATGTGAAACCCCGCTGTCTCTTTCTATAGAGCGCGTTGTCCCTTTGTTTGACGAGCTCCTCAACACGACAAGTTTCAGAAAGATATTCATCGGTAAAATCTGGAGTGAGGTTCAGCAAATGAAGCAAACGGTCTGCAGTCTCTTCCTTGACATACTTGAAAGTTCTGAAACGCTTGTCAAGTCGGTCTCCCCATAAATAGCCAGTCAAATCCGACAGTGGAAAGCCTGGAGAAACGAATCTCACTTTGTCCGCCGCTAGCATGTAATCGTCCAACGCCCTGTTTGTTCCCTTCTTTCCGGCCAGTGGACCTCTGAAGTACCAACCATACCTATAATAACCTGTCAATACTCGTACGGGACCGTTTGCCCCCCGGCGTGCCGTGCAAAAGAACTGGTATTGAATCCCTTGCCTCACTATGGTTGCGCGCATTCCCCTGTCACATGTACTGAATAAGCCGAAGGTCATTGTTTCCAAATTTGGGTCTGCTTTTGGGTCATTTTTGTTAGATAGGCACCTGATTGGTGTTTTGGAGAGCGGGTCGCTATAATAGAATGACAATGCAGCCTTTTTTGTCCCAGGCACTAGCGGAATCCATGGCGGATTCGGTGGGCGAACATGTTGACCCGAAGACGGTTCAGGATTGCCAGCGTTGACATTCTTGGGCATATGTTAGACCATCAAATAGTGAAGTATTCACAGCTTTATTTATTTCTTCAATTGTAATTGATTTTTTGTGTTAGACCCTCGGTGATGCCAGAACCATGGAAAACGCTTAGGAGAGATTAAATAATCGCGGGTCGCAGGATATATCTGAGGAAGAAGTCTATGGGGCGCCGGGTTTTCATTTCATATCAACATGATGATGTGCAACAGGCGAAAGGCTTCAATCTTCTACGGTGGAACTCGAACGTTGATTTCGATTTTGTTGGAAGACACCTTCTGAGTCCTGTAGAGAGTGAAGATCCACAGTATATCCGAAGTAAAATAAGAGAGCAACTCAACGGAACCTCTGTCACAGTTGTGCTAATTGGACAAAATACGGCGTCCAGTGAATGGGTTGATTATGAAATTCGCGCTAGTATGGAACGTGGCAATGGTGTCATCGGAATCCATTTGAAGGGCGCTGAGAACGCGGAAACCCCTCCGGCGCTCAATGAGGTTGGGGGTCAAGTGGTAGACTGGAACCCGGATGCTTTTTCAGACGAGATTGAAGCAGCAGCCGTTATTGCCGGTCGTCCTGAGTTGGAACCGCCATCACCTCGATCCGCAGCACCGAGTACTTGCGTTCGTTGAACCTACGGTCTCTCTACTCGCCTTGCCAGCCAAATCGTATGTTCTTGACTAATTGTTTCTTCCACACGCAAGACCATTTCTGCAAGTTCCTTTTCGGTAGAGAGTTGCTCCGCTTGTTCTTCAAGGATTGACAGTCGCTGAGCTATGAAGCCATATGACTGTGACAATTCACGATAATTTCGGGCTCCCATCCAAGATAGGACCCCTGCCCCGGCCGTTGTGATTATTCCAACGGGATTTATTATCAAACCACTGAAAATTACGATGATAAAAGCAAGTGTCACTGCTAGCCCTTGCAGTACCCATGACAAGATGAACCATCCTTCCTCCTGTTTTCGACTCCACGTTGCCTTTTTTGTATACCAATGCTGTTGATCGTGAATTCGATTTGTACGATAATATGCCAGACGTTCGAGGACGGTTTGCTTTCTAGCATTTTCAATGCTTTCAGTGATTTGTTTTCCTTCTTGGGAGTCCATAATCAATTCAGAGCAGATAGAGGGTTGAGAGTCGAGAAATCTCTTCAGTCGGTCAAGAAAGACTTTTCTAGCCTCGGAATCAGAAGTCGAGTCGTCATATGGTACGATCTTCATCATGAACAGCCAACTCTCTTTCTTTACAGACTCAGCTACCGCACGGGCGGCGAACCATATTCTATCAAGTCTCTTTAAGTCTCCTATGGCAGCCAATGTCATCAAGACCGCAAGAACAATCGCAATAGTAAGGCTGGTCCAGAACTCAAGGCCGAGTCCCGGACTCCAAGAAAATGAGGCGAACCCTGTTATCATTAGCAGAAGTACTATTTTCATCATGAGAAGTCGAAAGTGCCATTTCTGGTTCGCAATTGCGCGTGAGTCACTTTGTCTGAACAGAAGAGGATAATCCTGCGATTTCATGTGAAGTAGCCTCCAATGCTGTGTTGTTGCCTTGAAGCTTTATAAACGAAATGCGCCGGCTGCAAACTAAGACACTAGAGAGCTAGTCGTCTTATTGCATCCACTATCGACTCAGTGTTCCAGCCCACGATTTCATCAGCGGAGTCCTGAACAGCAACAGGTATCACTTGGCTTCCCCAAGGCGCAATTCCCAGTATTGGTTTGTCCATTTCCAGTGCCATGTCAATTTCTCTTTGAATCCACTCATGATGTGGAACATACATCCCGCCCAGTACAATGACTATACTGGCGGGTCTCATCTGGTCATAGAGATCTTGCTCCAATTGCTGTTTGTTCCCGGCATGCAAAGGGTCATGTTCCGGCACACTCAGATTCCGATGCTGGAAATTTGGCGCATTGTGCAGCATCTCTGCTAGTCTATAATAATCATCATTATAGGCCCAAGCATGACTGATGAATAGGTTGTAAATCCTGAGTTCTGGCATCAGATCTTCCCATTACAGTTGGTTTAACCTGTAGAAAATATATAGTTTGCGTGTGCTGGAGAAAAAAGAGAGTTTTGTGGGAAGCGTCTCTACTCCTAGGCGGGTTCGAATCCCACCCCCCAGACAGGCCCTAAACAGAAAAAGAGGGGATCGCGGGAGACGTCTCCACTATAACTGATGTTACGACCAACACGCCAGCCGACAGCGAAACCGCGCGCACTTTTTACAGAATAGTTTCTTTGTGAACGAACACGGAAAAATCACAAAGTTGGCTCTACTTGTGCAAGGAATTCCTTAGGTTCATTCCCACTAGCTATGTGTGCCTTCGGTAACTTCCGAAGTTTAGCAATCCTCCGGCGTACACGGCGCGCGCAATGATTCTCCCCATTTTCGTGCTAACAACACTATTGCCAGTCTTGATCTACGAAAGAGAAACAGTGCAACAAAAAAAAGAGATGTTGAAGAGCTACGTGCCTTTGGTTAATTGGTGTTCTCTCCTCTGCATTTCGTTGTAGAGGTATTCCCACCATTCCCAGATTTGGGGGCGACCGAACTGTTTTCTTTCACCTTCTGCTACAGGCTTCATTTTTTCCCATGAAATCTTGATTGGCGAGCTGAAGAGGTCGTCAACCACGGCAATGTCTATGAGTTTTCTACGCAGAAGCACACCAACTCCTTCAAAGAACCAGCCAACCTCATTCAAGTCCGACAAGCCAAACTCGTTCTGATAGGCACTGAAGTCCCTACACTCCCTGGTCGTGATTTTCTCCCATGCCTGCCTCATCTCCTTATCACCGAAAGCCGTGTACAATCTAATGACCAAATCTGTCTGCCTTGTCTTAGTCTGTTGTCGAATTTGAAGACTGTAGTAGATGATCCCTGCCACTACACTTGCAGAAGCGATAGCTATGGAAACTGTCTGTACATCAACCATCCTAATCACCCAGAAAACTAGAAGGACTGAACTACGTCTTAAAACTTGGCGATTTGAACCACTCAGGTTCGTTGAGGATTCTTCCACAAGTCATAGAACTGAAACATCAAAACCAGCCTTGCGGAAAAGTCATGGCTGAATCAGATGTCAACACAGGCAACGGCAAAGTTTCATCCCAAACCTAGGGAAGAAGCAACTGTGAATAAATCAATAGCAAAGTGATTTAAGCTAAGAACAAGAGAATAGCATTTTTGTGTTATAATTTAAACGGGGGTGATAAACTTGGGTGACTGGAAGACGAGAATCTCAACATTGTGGTTGATGAACGCATTTAGCATTCTATCCTTAGTGGTACTCGGACTTTTTGAGTCAGGTGACCTAACCCATATATTGCCCCCCTTAGCGGTTGATAATTGGTCTCTGCTGCTGGTTACCGTTCTTATATTGGGGTGCCTTGTAATGGCTTTCCTTTCTCAGTCTCTGGCGGATAAAGTGAATCGCTGGTTAAACATCGTTGTGGGTGCAGTTTACAGTATTGCTGCGTTAGTTACGCTGGTGTGGAGCCTTATTGATAATCCGTCTGTTCTGGCGATAGACATTGCTTCTGGAGCTGTGTTTACGGTTCTCATTGTCTGGATTGCATGGAAGTCAAAACAGTAAGCATGAGTCTTTCGAACTGAGCCTTAAAGGGTGCTTAGGCTTGTTGTTATGTCTGACGTAAACGAAAGGATGCGAACATCCTTCTCACACTTTATTCTTTGTTTCGGACAGTTTGACCCTCTAAGCCGTTGATTTTAGCGTTTTTCTGTTCCACATTTTCGACAGATACTACTGAGTTGTTTGTGGTGTGGGCGAAAAAGAGGGGAAGTGGGGGTTTTTGTGTAGGGAGAATCTCATCGGGCGTGCTTTAACATTTGTTCTACTTCTTCGGAACTCATTGCTATTTTGATTTCGTATGTTAGGAATTCGCTTAATGCCATGATTGCTGGTTCCATGCCGAGTTTCATAAAAGCATCCAAACTCGGTGCTTCATACACAGCAAAGTCAAGATGTTCGTTAGGGACAGTCCATTCTCCAAGCAGCTTGACTCCATGTTTCTTCATTAATCCATCGGACTTCTCCGTGGTCTCCATCATCACTTTCCTAGCTTTCGCGTTGAACATAGGGCAGTTTTCTGGTGAATGCTTCGAAATCAAAATGAATGTAGGCATAATAGGGCACTCTCAAAGGTCATTCTACTGCAAATTGCATATAAGACTAACGCAAGAAGGAGCAAAAAGCGCCTTTGGTCAACATGGGCACTTCATAGTCCATACAGGCGCCGAAGAACCAGCAGGACCTGAAAAGCATACAACAAATAACTTAACAGTATCCTTTCGACATATTCCTTATATGTCGCTGTCTTCAGATTGTTCTTTTGGCGATATGATATGTCAATCCGAAATCCTACCAAAAGTAGGGTCTTCGGGAGAAAAACCGAACAACGTTGATATCCAGTCTGAATATGAAAGTCGTAAGATAGAAAATAGAGAGCGCGCGATTCTACGCGTGCGTTAAACCCTACAGTTCCCTATCCACGAAATCCTTCAGTTTTTTTGAGGCATTTCCCTCAACGGGAGCTCCATGGCCTGGCATTAGGTACTCGAACTCGAGAGTCGCCATCCTCCTGATGGACTCCTTTGCCTGCTCGTCATTCATCATTCGTGATGGCTTTTGGAACAACCCTTTCCCGTTGGTTAACAGCGCGTCTCCTGAGAAGAGAGCAGTCCCGACTTTGTAGAGAGATATACTTCCCCTTGTGTGTCCCGGGGTCTCAATCACAGTCAACGGACCCAGCTTTTCCCCTTCCTTGAGAGATATATCTGGAGGGACAGGCTGAAGTCTCATGAATAATCCGACTATCCTTATCATCAAACCTGCCGCGCCCTTTGCTTCCCTCCACGGCTTCTCTCCTGCGAGTCTAGGCGCATCCGCCTCGTGTATAGCGACTTTGGCTCCAGTCAGCTGTTTCAGTCGTGCAGTACTGCCTGAATGATCCAAATCAGGGTGGGTGAGGACGATAATCTCGACCGAACGCGGATCCTTGCCAAGGCTCTTCACATAGCTGACTATCTTCCGGGCATGACCCGGCATGCCTGTATCGATCACCAGAAGCTTGTCGCCGTCTTCAACGAGATAGGCGTTTGACATGCCCATCTCCGGAATCGAGTAGATACCCTCGGTGATTTTCATTTTGGGTCATGGTGATTGTAATTGACGACAATATAAACGACATTCCATGAAGCAACGATGACTAACATGGAGAATGCTATGATTGAAGCGCGCGCGCTTTAAATGATATTGAGTGAGTTGAATTCAAAGTTAATAGTATTTGTTCACAATCATTATCTAGTTCTAAGTCAGTAGCCAGACATATTCGAGCGTACGCTTAAGGGCGAGCAAGAGTGCAAAGTAGCAGGAAGTACAAACGTGAAATAGCTCCAAAATTGGATGAAACAACGGTCGGTGCCGTATTGACTGTTGGCACCGAAAGGTCCTTTTACGACACTCTGCTCGAAGCCATTGATGAGGGATTTTCTTCCTTAGGCGAATCAGTGAAAGTAGCAATATACTTTCACTTGGAAAATACTTTTAGAATCAAGAAACGTGAAATTCCGTTCAGGATTGACGACTTTTTAGATGCACTTGAAAAAATCTTCGGATTAGGTGCTAGGCACCTAGAGATAATCTTTATGAAAAATATCCACGCCAAGGTTAGAGTTAACTACAGATGGGATATGCCCAAATGGGTTGTTCCAGAACTGACGTTTCGAGAATATCTCCGAATGGTTGAAAAGAACTTGGAAGCAGATGCAAACGGAAAGTAATCGGGGTTTTAGCGGATGCGGGCGAAGGGTCCATGAAGTCTTCGGTTGATCTACAACAAGCAAGTCAGAATCATCGGGACATGCATCCTCGGGTACAACGCCACCCATGGACTCCGCAAAGCCTAAGGCACAAGTCAAATCGGAAACGAATTCGGGAACAGCCATCCGCGCCTTCGAAACCACGATCTTCGAAGCGGGCACCGCAACGGCCTCGAATCCTACTCGATAGGAAACAGAACAAAAAAGGGGAGCTGAGCCCTTCCGGGGCAGTTCTTCTCCGAACACATATTTCCAAAAAAGGAGAAGAGAACACTTAGCTGGAGGGCTGTACGTTGAAAGGCAAGACGGCGTACGCGTGTGTGCCTGCCGCGTTGATTGCTTCGTAAGCCAGCATCACGTTGATGCTGAGGTTAGCGTTGCTGACTAGGTCGCTCTCCAAGACCTTGACCGTCACGGTCTGACCTGGGCTGACGAACGTGCCGTTGAAGAGGGAAGCTCTGCCCTCCACCTCACTGTCTATGCTCCAGGCCTTAGGAACCAAGATCCGTATCTGACCTGACCCGGTGTCCAAGATCAGAATGCCTTTGAGCTGTGAGACGACGGTCCCCTGAACTGTCGATGTCGTGGCGTTCTCGAAGAGCGTTGCGACCCACTGAAAATCGTTCGTCTGCATGCGTGGCATGCCCCTCATATGGCCAGGCATGGTGTCGTTGTTCCACATACAATAAGTCTGCACGTTCTGTATGTCCGTCTGTTGCTCATCGCCACTAGCGTTGAGACCGTAACGCGAGCCCGCGTAAACGAAAACGACCGCGCCCAACACTAAGAACAACACTGCAGCCATAGTAGCTATCTTCAAACTTTTTCTCGTGTTTTCACCTCACCACACAGATTTCAAGTCACGCACTGCTTGCTGGAAGGGTTGAGCACGCGATTATTAAACTGTTTTTCAGAATTAGACCTCATTCTGTTCCTAATCTGACCATACCCTCGACATGGCTGACGCTTAGAAATTTGGGGGATATTTGCCACACCAGTTCGAGGCAAGCTTGTGCGCACGTTGCCTTCTGGAAGAGTTCTGCGCCAAGAAGGTGGTAGAGCAAGACTTTTCATTGCACACTTGCGAAACCAGCTGAAAACTGAAAGGACAGCTCAGGCTATGAGCGAGAGAGAAGAGAAAAAGTCGAGGGAAGAACTCGACAGAAGATTTGACAGGATGAAGCGGGATTTACGCGTGCTGAAGGTTCTTTCGACGCTTTCGATTCTCGTGCTGAGCGCGCGCTACTTTTAGAGCGTCCCCTACGCAAGAAATGGCTGCACGGAACCTGACTCATTCTTCCGCGTTCAGGTCTCTTGCCACGCTGCGGCTAGGGTGTTGGCGTGTATATGCATTTCAGTTCTCTTACGTTGCCTGCGCCGTCAAAGAGTTTGTCGAACACTTCCTGCGTGATTGTCAATGTCGGGTTTCCATCTTGGAAAATCGGTCCTTGGTCGCCGTCTATTCTCCAGCTGTTGAATTGCAGTTGTCCGTCCGCCCAAGATTGTGGAGCTTCGAGCTGCAGGCCGAGCCAGATGGGGAAGCCGGTTCCCTGTTTCCAAGAGTTTGAGTCCTGGGTCAGTTTCACTTCTAGTCCGCCGAATCCCTCCAATCCCTGCCCTTTATCCATGTAGGAGTTCACCCATGCGTTGTTGACTTCCACCCAGACTCCGGCGTCGCTTGGGTACCTGGCGATTTCTTGGCCACCTTCTCTGTCAACTGCTTCGGCGTGGACGTTGAGGTTGTGTCCTCCGTTTCCGGTGTGGTAGGATTGCCAGACGCATTCCCAAAGTCCATTTGTCTCGTTGAATTGCATTGGCATGTTCTCTCCGTAGTCGGTCTTGAACCTTACGTTTTCAAGGCTGAGTTCTGGCACAACCTGTATCAATGCTTGGACCATTACGTCGCCGTTCACTTTCTGGTTGTTTTCTGGTGCCTGCAAGATCAGGTTCACGGGTTTGATTGAGCACATGTTCACTGTGAACTTGTCGCCGCTGAACTCGTAGAAAGCAAAATCGAGCCCTTGGATTGGGAGAACCTGTACTGACAATTTGACGTAGACGTTGCCTGTCAACACTCCAGTGATGTTGATTGCGGGAAAAGTGTTCATGTAGGTCCAGAATGTGATGTTGACGTTGACCGTGTCAGCTCTTACTGTGATGTCGATGAGGTTGTCTATGGAAACATGAGAGTTCAGTGCGGTTGCGGTTCCGTTGAAAGTGTTCGCGTTCAGTTTCGCGAAGTTTACGCTGCCAAGCTTGAAATCAATGTTCACTGGGTTGCCTTGTCCATCTGTACTTGTTCCTTTCCATTCAATGTTCTGGGCTTTGACCAGCTGGAAAAGCTCTAGACCTTGTCGAAGAGGCTGGGGATCGCCACCATAGATTAAGAGTGAGAGGTTTGTGCCGCTCTGGCCCACTTGTGGAGCTGCTGCGAACTGTGATGCATAATTGTATGCGCGCACCAGACGCGTTGAGACAGTCCACCCAACGATGATTGCAGAGGCTACTAGAACGCAGATTAAGGATGTAGTCAATACTCGCTTATATTTCACCGTTTTTCACCTCCTTCCTATTTGTGCACTTATGTTATCGCGCTTCATCTAGCGCTTAGGGGAACGCAATTGATGGGACTGCACAAGATTTCCGCTTTCCACTGTCACGTTCTGAGTTGTTTCAAGAGGCAGATGATGCTCCATGATAGTATTGAAGATTAAATTCGCTTTCCCCCCACCAATACTATTGACATAAGACACTCTTAACAGTACGAGTAAGAATGACATAGAACTATCTTCTAGTGATGCTGATCGCGCGCGCTTCTTCTATAGACTCTGAATGTCACGAGTATTGCTATCAGGAGCAGAAAACGTCATGTTTAAATCGAGGCAGACTCCAAGAAACTTTCTCAAGACTTTTAGGGAAGGCTAGTCAGTTTGGCAAGAAAAAAGGAGCCTATTTGGATAGCGAGAGAGCTTTCGAGATGCAGTGGATGCCGCAAGTGTGAGATTGCCTGTTCACTTCATCATGAGAACAGGATCTGGCCTGAAGCGTCGAGAGTGAGGGTCTTCATGTTGGTTCCAGGCGCGGATTTCCCACATCTGTGTGCTCAATGTGAAGACTATCCATGTGTTGAGGCTTGTCCGTTTAACGCCTTGTCTGTGAGCAAGAAAACCAGCGCTGTCTTGGTGAACGATGAGAAGTGCACTGGCTGCGGAGAATGCATAGAAGCCTGTCCTGGAAGAGTTCCACACATGCATCCAGCAGAAAAGAGAATTGTGATCTGCGATCTGTGCAATGGCAATCCGCAGTGCGTGAAGGTATGCCAACAAGGGGGATGGAACGTTCTGGAAACCGTCACGAGGAGAGAACACCCGTACGGGCTTTACGCGCGCAAGCCTGAGGAGCAGACCAGGAACCTTGCGATCAAATTGTACGGAGAGAAGGCGGAGGAGTTCATATGATTCTCGGTTATGCCGGAAAATTCCTAGAGGTTGATCTTTCACACGGCACCTTCAAAACCGTTACGTTTGATGATGAGTTGTTGAAGGACTACGTGGGAGGCAGGGCACTCGCAGCAAAAATCCTCTGCGACAGATTGATCGACGAATGGGACGAGCTGGACCCACTTGGCCCCGACAATCTTCTGCTCTTTCTGCCCGGACCCCTCACAGGGTTTTATCCCGGCGGCAGAGTCTGCGTCTCAGGCAAGTCTCCGCAGAGCAACGGGGTTGTAGGTTCGACTGTTGGCGGCGAGTTCGGAGTTGAACTGCGCTGCGCCGGCTACGACGGCGTAATCGTCACGGGCAAGGCGGAGAAGCCCGTCTACGTGTTCATTAAAGACTCGGATGTCGAGATCAGAGATGCAGGCGGCATTTGGGGTAAGGACGGCAAGGAAACGAACAAGTTGCTCAACAAGGAATGTAGGCTACTGATGAGTGAGCGTTATCCGCGTTACGGTGAATGGAAGGAGCCTGCAAAACTGTACATCGGTCCCGCAGGCGAGAACAAGGTTCGAACCGCGGTGGTCATGGCCAAGTGGACTCACGCAGCGGGCTACGGCGGTTACGGAGCGGTTATGGGTTCTAAGAAGCTTAAGGCGATTGCCGTTAAGGGTACTGGCCCACTGCCTGAGGTTGCCGACCTTAGAAAAGTCAACCGGATGATCAACGCTGTGAACAGGAGTGCTTATGATAATGTGTTGTGGAGACGGTGGGGAACGGGAGGCGGTGGTTACTCGTTTGCTGCAGAGACGAGTTCTGAGCCTATCAGGAATTGGCAGGAAGAGTGGCATGATGAGAAGAGTTATGGTGTTGACCAGTTTGAGAACAGGGTTTGGGTGAAGCAGTCCTGGAGTGACTTTGGCTGTGGCACAAACTGTATGAAGATCGCGTTCGTCAAGTCTGGCAAATTTAAGGGAGCGATAACTGATAATCCCGATTATGAAATGCAGGCATATCTCGGCCCTAACTTGGGGTTGTTTACTCCTGAAGAAGACGTGTTTATGGCCTCGCTGATCGATGATCTGGGTTTGTGCGGCATTCAGACCGGTAACGTGTTGGGTTTTGCCGCTGAACTGTTTCAGAGAGGCATTTTGTCTAAGGATGATTTGGACGGCATAGAATTGAAATGGGGAGATGCTGAAGCGTTTGCGAGTCTGGCAAAGAAGATTGCTTCAAGAGAAGGCGTGGGTGACTTGTTGGCTGAGGGTACGTATCGGGCAGCGTTGAAGATAGGAAAGATGAAAGGCAAAGACGTGCTCCAGTACGCTGTTCAGAGTAAAGGCATCGGGATTGGTGCCCACGGCATTCGCAGCGGCAAGGACTTTTCGACCGATATAGGGTACGCGTGTTCGGTTCAATGTGGTGATCACACTTCAATGACTGACTTGCCCATCGATGGCTCTGGAAGTGAAGTGTGGGATGTGTTCAATGATTCGGCGGTCTTGTGTGTTTTCAGCGGCGGTTTTGGCTTGTCTAGGAATTTCAAGTTTGACTTTTACAATGCAGTCACGGGGTTGAGTTTGACGCGTGAAGATTGGTTAAGAGGCGGCGGCTTCAAGACGTTGCAGATACAACGGGCGTTGTTGCTTTTGGGAGGACCGGATTTGAAGTGGAACCCGAGAGTTCATGACGACAACCCGAGCAGATTCTATGAGCCGTTGCCTTCTGGGCCGTGTAAGGGGAAAGCCGCTGACAGAACCAGCGTGAGAAAGAAGGTGCAGAAGTACTATGAGGAGGCCGGTTGGGACGAGAGCGGAGTGCCGAAGTCGGAGACTCTCAGGAAGCTAGGATTGGGAGACGTTGACAAAGCTCTGAAGAAACTGCGCAAATAGTCCGAGGAAACACGGCGATTGCGCGTTAATGTAACCGATATTTGGGGATTGCACGCTGTTCTTGAATCAGATGAGTTCTCCGCTGGCGACCATCACCACTTTTCCCCCTACGTAAACACGTATCTTTCCTTCCCTGTTTTCCGCTTTGAGATGCAGTAAGGAGGGCCGCCCTATTTCGTAGCCTTGCTCGACTCTAACATCAACCAGGTCATCGCCAAAGTAGCGGTAGTGGGACAGGTAACCTGCCAAACAACCGTTGGCTGAGCCGGTCGCGGGATCCTCGGGAATCCCATACAAGTCCACAAAGACTCGCACGTTTAGACTGTTTTCTTTCTTGTAAGTCTCAGGGCAGAAAACAAGAATTTCTGCTTGAGAGTCCTTTGTGAGTTCAAGTTTTTTGTCTTTGTCTATTCTTACCCGTTTTACTGCGTCTAGGGTTTTCAGAGGCGTTATCACAAAAGGAACGCCAGTGGACACTTCTTGAACAGGATATTTGCTGTCGATATCACTGACGTCAAGGTTCAACATTCGCGAGATCTTCGCGGCATCAAATGTCTTGCCGAAGGTTGGTGTTATCTGTTTCATCCATAATATCTCTCGGTTTTTCCTGTCTTTTTCGAAGGTAACCGGTATCTGCCCCACTTTCAGGTTAAGTACTACCTTGTTGGTGGTTTCGGCGACTATGTTGTGTCTTATTACGTAGGCAGTGCCCAAGGTCGGGTGTCCGGCAAAAGGAATTTCTCTTGCAGGCGTAAAGATGCGAACATCGTATCCTCCATCTCGCTTTTCGTCTGAACGGATGAAGGTTGTTTCAGAAAAGTGCATTTCATTGGCGATTTTCTGCATTTGGGCGCTGGAGAGGGTACCAGCATTTCTAACTACGGCAAGCTGATTTCCAGCGTACTTTTCTTCGGCAAATACGTCAGCCAAATAGAAAGTCAAGCCTCTCATTTTGGTCCCCAACCTTTTGAGGGTCCTAGCTCTCATATATATTAAGTGCACATTGAAGGCAGTTCGAACAGAGAGGCGCGCGCCAATCTTTTTTTGGGAATCAGTGAAAGACAAGTGATGTTTGGTGTCACGCCGTATCGTTAATTTACAGTGCATGTGCCAGCATCACCAGACTTTTAACAAGGACAACAATCGCCCAAGGAGTTAACAGAACCCGAATAGGATTGATTTATAAATATCCAGAGTTACACAGAAAAAAGAAAGATGAGCGTGATAAAATATGAAAATACTTATTGAGTTTGAAGATAAATGGGCCGTAATTTTGATTATGTTTCTGACAATAGTGGGATGGATAGTCTCGTTTAGTTTAGTCTATACTACATATTATTTGTCTACTGGTCAAGACCCACTCAGTTGGACTGTGGGTTGGATGCCGCCTTGGCTTCACGATATTGTAGCATACATAGGCAAAAACGGTGGCTATTTTTCTGTCGTAGGTAGCACGATTGTTGGTACAATTATAGCCGTGATTATTTGGAGGGGTCGCAAAGGAAAGTCAAAACAGTGAGGCCTCTGCCCGTCAACTCCGTCGTATTAGCGCTCTCTTCTAAGCAACAAATGGGATCGTAGTCGTCTTTGATGTCAGGGAACCATCAAGCGAGATGTGGCTCGACAGAGACAGGTTTTCCGTGTCGGCGGGTCTCTACCTCGTGGAGGTCTATCAAGCGGAGCGTGCACGCGCGTATGTGTTGACTAGGTCCCTTTTGTTCACGGCTTTAAGCTGTTTGAAGAGGAAGTCAAACTTGATTTCGATTTCACTTGCAATCGCATCGCGCGTCTCTTGCGGCAGACGCATGATCTGTTTCTTGAATGGTCCCAACGCTTTTTTCCGGGTTTTGTAGAAGAATTGCTCCTCAGTTTCGCCCTGCTTAGCTTCACTCGAGGCGTTGACTTTCAGCCATACGTAAATTCTCTTCTTTAGGTCAGCTGGAAAGTGTTTTGATTCGTAAATCATGTTCTGGAACTCCGTGGCCAGATGCACTTCGGCGGTCTCACATTCGGCGAATTTGTGGAATGCCTCAGGAGGCAGGGTTGATGCTCCATGTTGCACGGCTCCTGCCAGCCCGTACTCTTTGCGGGCAATCTTAGAGAGGGTCTCTAGGGTGTTAAAGTCAAGGTTGACCTGCGCAACCGAGCCGTCAGGCAAAACGACGCCGCCGTGAGTTGTTCCAGTCTGGACTGAAATCTTGCTTATTCCAACCAACCCCTTGCCCAACCTCTCTTCGAGGCCTGCCATGAACGCGCGCAGGTCTTCAGGCGTCGAGTTTTGGTGTCCAATCTCGCCGATCTCTCCACCCACTGAAATCGTGATCCCTTTGGGCTCAACGTGACGGATGAACTGTGTAAGTTTTGCGCAGACCTCATAATTCAGAAGCTGTTGCTTTTTCAAATCGGGCTTGGACAAATCCACAAGTGTCGACGAGTCAATGTCGATGTTATAGAAACCCGAACTGATTGCATCGACGATCAAACCCTGCAAACCTTCTATTTCCTTATCAGGGTTCTCCTTGAATCTAGCGGCATTGACCTGAAAATGATCGCCTTGGATAAAGACCGGGCCGGAATAGCTTTCCTTTATCGCCGCTGCCAGTACCATGCTTGAATATTCTATCGGCGGTTGACTAGTGTAACCCACCTCAGACCTGGCAATCTCAAAGACAAATGCGCCAGAATTGTTTTTCTTGGCCACTCTAAATATGCTGCGAGCCAAATCATAAGTCATACTCCTCAGATTTATCGCGGGGACCGTGAAACCGCCGAATTCGCCCCTGCCACGGGCCATATAAAACTCGTGGATGCTTGAGGGATAGATCCCTTCCACGCAGGCGATGTCAAAAATCTTCTTGGCCAATTGCTTCTTTCTCGTCGAATCATCGGTCATAATCAATTCCATTACGGTTTTTTCAATATCAAGCGATTTTCTTCCCATGATGTTTCCTCTTCCTCAAATCAATGTTTGATTTATCCTCATCCAATTCTTTCATTCCAATATTAAATTAGCGTATCCTTTGGTGCCTACACGCAGATTTCTTTTCGACTTCAGGTTGGGCACCATTAACCTATTTGACTAGATTGTGCTTATAAGAAGCGCGCGCCGTTTCCCCTTGGCGCTTATGACGTGCGCGCTCGCGGTTAATGTTGGAATAGTGCGTGCGCCCAGGATAAGTTTATATGCCACGCACATATCGTGCGTAGGACTACACCAGATCTGCGAGCAATAGAAACTAGTGTTCTCGGTTTTTACTCCTAGCACATCTGCTGAGAAACAAGAGGTGAAAAACATGAAATGTGATGAAGAGATGCTGGAACTAGTGAAAAGAAAAATGGAACTGTGCGCTTCGCCGCATGCAATGCGCTATACATTCATATTCTAACTTTTTTTGGAAAGAAGAAGCCCAGCACAGAAGTGTAGCGCGCGCTTCAGTGGGAAATGCCACAGATGACTTAAGCACTATCAGGGCCAGCAGGATTCTAGGGGGATATTGTTGGAATTCATTGAGGCAGTCAAGAAGAGAAGAAGCATACACTTCTTCACAAATGAAAAAGTTGTTGATGAGGATTTGGAATACGTTCTTGAGGCTTCAAGGTGGGTTCCATCTGCCGGCAATGCACAACCATGGAGATTCATAGTAATCAGGAATCCAGACAACATACACAAGGCGTGGGAGTCCACAACTGGAATATGTGACATAACACCTCAGAACTTCATCAAGAAGGCACCTGTCATAATAGTCGTCTGCACTGATACAACTGCGTACAAAGGAAAACAGTCCAATATTAAATCAGACCTTTACTGCATTCAAGACTCTGCGCTTGCAACGATGAACTTGCTTCTTGCCGCGTGCGACCGAGGTCTAGGAGCTTGCTGGGTTGGGATGTTCAGAGAAGAGAGGCTCAGGGATGCTTTGAAAATACCAACAGAGATAAAACCTGTTGCAATCATACCCATCGGCCACACCAAATCGCAGGAGAAGCCTCGTCCCAGAAAGCCTTTAGAGGAACTCGTCCACTACGAAACCTTCGGCGGCAAATCAACGAAATGATCTACTTCTGTCTTTGCACAGGTTTCACGAATTCTTTCTGAGGACCTCGGCACAAGTCACAAGAGGCCCGTGCTATCGACGGATTGTTATTGATCCTGTCTGTGTTTCCGCGATCAATTTTCCCTTTCCAGTGCCGATTCGACCTACGTATTGACCTCTTTCGTAACGGCCATCAATCAATTCAGGGATGCACGTGACTCGTCCCAGATTAGAGTAAGCTTCCACGGTAAGATCCGGCGTGCCCTTGAGCGTCAGTTCCACGGGCCCTGTGCTTGTTCTGAACCGGTTTTCGCCGGCTGAGAGAGTGCCCGTGTATTTTATGGGTCCGGTTCTGTTGCGAACGGAAACCGTTCCGTTCACGTTTTCCAAAGTGACCGGGCCGGTGGCGCTGTTGACCGTGACTGTTCCGTCGATGTCTCGCAGGTCGATGAGGCCCGTCTTTCCCGTAACCATGACTGTGCCTTCACAGTCTTCCATGATTACTCTCGCCACTGATGATTCAGCCGTTATCATGCCCTTTATTCCGTTGACGGTGACTTCGTCGAGGTGGGCTTCAAGTTCCAAGTCTGTTTCCTTGGGCACTGAAACAGCAATGTCAGCCCTTGGACCCCCCGAAACAAAGTATCGCGGCCACCTCAACGGATGAACCAAGGCACGACACTTGACAGTCACAATGTTGCCTTCTTGCGAGACGCTCCAATCAAGGTCCTCAGGCTCTCGAAGATCAGAATCTACCGTCACTTCACCTTCAGCAGCTGCTTTAGCATCAATGTGTCCGGGGGCACGATTGATTATGACCACCTTCGGCTTGCCTGTGACCTTCAGTGTTTGATGCTCTTGCGTGGGCTTGGCTTCGGTTTTCGCAGTTGGAGTTCCACATTTAGGACAGAAGTTTGCCTCCGTCGGCAACTCAGCCCCACAATTCCTGCAATACGGCATGTCTATCACTAAACCTCAACTTTCAAATGTTCTCGGTAGCGACGAAATATGCCATTCGCACGATTTCAATCTTTCGAAGAACCGATCAGATATCCATTGAAGCCGATAGTCAACGATGCGTGGCATGCGGGTCGAATTGACCGTCTACTGTTGGTTAGAACTGCGCTTCTTATTTATAGGACAATGTAGATTCATACAAGTCATAGTTCATTTGTATGGGGAGAGCGGATGCCCAAAAAAGCAGTGGTTGCTATCGGTGGCAACTCATTGATCAAAGACAAGAACCATCAAACCGTGCCCGACCAGTTTGACGCCGCTTGCGAGACGTGCGCCCACATCGCCAGCATGATCGAGCAGGGTTGGAGGGTGGTTATCACTCACGGCAACGGACCCCAAGTAGGCTTCATTCTGTTACGTTCGGAATTGGCCAAGAAGAAGCTGCACACCGTACCTCTCGATTCCTGTGGAGCTGAAACCCAAGGCGAACTCGGTTACATGATCCAGCAGTGTCTGCACAACGAGTTCAGGAGGCGCGGTATCAGGAGTCAAGTCGCCACTGTCGTGACGCAAACACTGGTGAAAAAGCATGACCCTGCCTTCAAACGTCCGTCGAAACCCATTGGGCGGTTCTACAGGAAGGCCGAGGCTGAAAAGTACAGGAACGAACGGGGCTGGAAGATAATTGAGGATTCAGGGCGGGGCTGGCGACGCGTTGTGCCTTCTCCGATGCCGGTGCACATCATCGAGCAAGACGTGATCAGAAGCCTCATCCGCCGGGGCGTTGTTGTCGTCGCTGTCGGAGGCGGAGGCATTCCAGTCATCGAAGAGCGCGGCAAACTGAAGGGCATTGAGGCAGTCATTGACAAGGACTACGCTTCCGCACTCCTTGCCATAGGCTTGAAGGTCGATCTCTTCCTGATATCCACAGCCGTGGAGAAGGTGGCTCTCAACTTCGGCAAACCAGACCAGAAGTTCTTGGACAGAATGACCTTGAGTGAAGCCAAGGAATACCACAAGCAAGGGCACTTTCCTGCGGGAAGCATGGGTCCAAAGATGCAGGCCATCATAAGCTATCTAGAAAACGGGGGAAAAGAGGCGCTGATAACGAATCCAGAGAACGTTGAGCGCGCGTTGCGCGGAGAAACAGGCACACACATCACACCCTAAACGCGAACTTGCTTGCAGTTGCTCATGTTTTTTTCGGATTTGGCGTTTGCAGCAAGTCTTATTAGCAGTGGCTGTGTAAGAATCTACACTGCGTTGAAGAAATCTACAGGGGAAGGCTCTTGAGGCTCTCTTCGCGTGATGTCGCTTTTACAGCGGTCTTTGCCGCTCTTTCAGCCATCGTAATCAGACTTGTGCCAGGAATTCCGATCGTAGGAGTGTCTGGTGCGAGCATCAAGTTTGACGCCGCTCTCGCTCCGATTTACGGGATGATCATTGGTCCTTATCTCGGTTTTACTGCGGCGCTTTTCGGCGGCCTAATCACGGCTGGCAACATCTTCGACATTTTCACCTCATTCAGTCCGGCAGTGTCCGCGTTGATAGCTGGTCTTCTGACGCAAAAAGAGGTTTTTGGCAAAAGCAAAGTCAGGGGATGGATGGTAGCCGCGCTTGTTCTAGGCTTGCTGATCCTGGCGTGGTACACTACTGGCGTCGGTCAACAAGCTCTCTTCTATCCTATACTTCACGTGGCAGGCTTCGCGCTCATAATTGGCACGAGAGGCTGGACAGCCAAAGTCTTCAAACAAGGACGGACAGAAGGAGAGGGCTGGCACGTGAAGACTACACATCTTCTCGGCGGAATCACGACTATGGTCGTGGCTTACATGTTCACCAAACCCTACGCCGCTGACGTTTGGATTCTTTCTTATCTCTCTCTGCCAATGTTTCTGATAGGCGGAATCATCATCGTTTACAGCTTGTTTGGAGCTGGCAAAAGTTCCTTCATCTTGGCAGTGTCTCTGGCAAGCTACTGCGGAATAATAGCCGATCACATGCTCGGAAACCTTGTTTTCATAAACTCCATAGACTTGTTCATCCCGCTTTCCGTGGTACAAGACTTTTTCTTGAAACCGTTAGGTTTGCCAAACGTTTCAGCCCTATTCATGTACATGATACCCGTCTCAACGGTTGAACGAATACTTCTGACAGTGGTTGCGACTGTGTTCGGAGTCGGCCTAGTTCTTGCCCTGCGCAGAACAAACCTGTTCCCGCGTAAACCAGAAGACCAGCCTATGTAACCAGCATGTGCGAAGAACGTTGTTACAGGACCTTTTTTGCCGAGTCTTTGTAAGTTTCAAGGTCATTTCTTGTGAATAAGACAAACGCCACAGTGTCGAGCCTGTCTTCTCTCATCAAGAACTCCTTCACGGTTGTCAGTGCTGTTCTGCTCGCCTTTTCAACTGGATACCCGTATGCCCCTGTGCTTATCGAAGGGAACGCTATTGTCTCCAGCCCCTTAGAAACCGCCAGCCTCAGAGAGTTGCGGTAGGCTTCTGCCAGAAGCTTCGGTTCATTATGGTTGCCTCCGTGCCAAACAGGGCCAACAGCGTGGATAACATGTTTGGCTTTCAGATTTCCTCCAGTGGTGATCACGGCATTTCCCGTTGGAAGCCCATTCGGCCATTCAGTCTCTCTTATTCGCTTGCACTCCTCAAGTATCTTCGGTCCGCCTCTCCTATGGATTGCGCCGTCAACGCCTCCACCTCCCATGAGAGACGAATTGGCAGCGTTCACAATCGCATCCGTATTCATGTCGGTTATGTCGCCTTGAACGAGGCGGATTTTCGTCGCTCCAACGTGGAATTCTGCTTCACTCATTTCCTTTCCCATTCCATTCGAACAGTCTTTATTGCATTTTCTGATTCGCCAAAAAACGTTCTTGCAGCTCTATTGTTTCTTTGCTGTCCTTGGCCTTTGCGTAGCTTTCTAGTCTTTCACAGTTGAGTTCAAAGAATGTGTGGCCCCACTTGAAGATCGAAAGCAACTCTGAGGCTTGCTCCGCAAATCGTGTGATGTAAAGGGCTGCAGCTAGGGCTTCCACCGTAGTGAGTTTGGTCAGTTTGCCAAAATTGACCGGGTTGCCAGCGATCAGCACAGGCAGGCATCGGGATGTCCCTCGCACGTGTTTCAGCAGTACTTTTTCGGCGTGCTCCCAGCTACAATCTAAACCGACCAAGCCATATCTTTCAATGCGTTCTCTGTCAGCTGGAGAGAACGCGATCTCCGAGAAAGGGTTAAGCACAACGGCTCTCTTTGGCAAGAACCGTAATTGACTCACCTCGCGAGCCAGCCCATGACGTTTGAGCTTCAGAGCCGTGCATTTCTTGGGGTCACACTGCCTAGCATTGTAAACAACGACCCTAACTTGCCTTTGCACCTGTATTTCGCACCTTCAGATGACTCATTGGATCATTCAAAACGCTCGGAATCCAGTTGATCAGGTCCGTGGCTACCATGTGAGGCCCTTTTTCTTCAAGTACAAAGTCTCCGGCAGCGCCGTTGACAAACGCGCCAGCAACAGCAGCTTCAAAAGAATCTGCCTGCTGAGCCAGAAAAGCTCCAACTATTCCTGAGAGCACGTCACCGGTTCCGCCGACCGTCATGCCCGGATTGCCTGTGAAGTTGAGTTTTGAACGTTTTCCGTCAGAAACTACGTCAACGGGTCCTTTGAGCAAGATAACCGCATCTAGTCTTGCAGCCGCATTTTGAACTTCCGAGACTTTTCCAGTCAAGGCTTCTGGTGGTTTTCTACCCGTCAGAATCGCGTACTCTCCGGCGTGAGGAGTCAGTACACACGGCACGCTCAATCTCCTCTTGAAATCTGCAAAAGCCTTAAGGCCATCCGCGTCCAGAAGCAAAGGCTTTCTCGCACCTTCGACGGCTTCAACTATCGCCTTAACAGTCTTCTTGGTTTCATGATGCAATCCGAGACCCGGCCCTACAACAATTGCATTGCATGATTCTACGTATGGTTGCAATGCGGTCAAGTTGTCTGGATTCAGATGTTTTCCTTCAAGTTTTATGGTAATCAAATCTGGCGAAAGAGACGAAATCACGTAGGCTGTTTTCTCCGGAGCGGCAACATAGGCCAAGTCAACGCCAGCTCGCAGGGCAGCCAGTGCGACCAGGGTTGGCGCACCAGAAAAGGTTTCGCTTCCGCCAATAACGAGTAGGCGTCCGAAATCTCCCTTGTGAGACTCTGACGGGCGGGGCTTGGTTACCAGTAGGACATCACCGGGTCCTGCCAGCTTTTCGAACTCTGCCGGCAAGCCGATGTCCTTTACGACCAGCTTGCCTGTGTGTTTCTTTGCTCTTTCAAGCCCCTTCTTCGTCTTATGAAAAGTTATGGTCAGATCGGCTTTCACTGCTTCGCCCAAGGCCGTTCCTGTGTCCGAGTCAATTCCGGTGGGGACATCGACCGCAACCCGAAAAGCGTCTGTGGCGTTGATTCTTTTAACGAGCTGCAGGATAGGCGGTCTCAGACTTCCTTTGGTGCCTGTTCCCAGCAATGCGTCAATTATCACGTCTGCACTTGTCTCTGGTATGAGTGAGCTGTCGTAAACTTCATGAATGTCAATCGCCTGATTCAAAAACTGCAGGGACTGCCAGTTTTCCAAAGCGGCTTTGTCCAGGATCTCTTTGGCTTTGCCTGCAAGTATTACCGTAACTCTGAAGCCCATTGAGGACAGGTGTCGTGCAGCCACGAAGCCGTCGCCGCCGTTTCCGCCAAGACCACAAAAAACCAGGACTTTTTTTCCCGGCTTGAATCGTGAAGCAACTTCCAGAGCTACGTTGTGGCCGGCATTCTCCATCAACAGAATTCTGGAAACGCCAAAATACTCGGCATTCAGCTCAAGCGCACGCATGTCACGACTTGTTATAGAATCTTTCATCATACCTAGCCCAATAGCCTAGTTCTTGGAAACAGAAGATAAGCATATCCATGCTGACTGGAAAAGAAAGTCTTGACTAGGCATTCTAGCGCGCACACGTTTCTAGTGCTGAAAGGCACGAGAAGGTAGCCGCTACGACGGTTTACCTTGAAGTGTAGCAAAATATTTTAATGCACAAAGGCAGACATTAGCTTTGGAGATTTGAATGCCAACAGCTTTTGTGTTAATAAACACAGAGATCGGCTCAGAAGCAGACGTGCTTAGAGACCTGAAAAAGGTCGGGGGAGTAGAGGAAGCGCACGCGGTCTACGGGGTCTACGACATAATCGCAAGAGTGAAAGCAGACACTATGGATAAGCTCAAGGAAATCGTAACGTGGAAGGTCAGAAGACTCGACAAGGTCAGATCAACTTTAACCATGATCGTTGTAGAAGAAGCACAAAAATAAGCATTCCCTCTTTTTTATTAAGGCAATGCGTCGTTTATATTTCACTTCAGTTTCTAACTTCAAACAGAACGGCTGCTACAGATGACTACGGAAACGATGCACATAGGGCTGGACGATACTGATTCAACGAGAAAGGGATGTACGACATACGTTGCGGCTCTTCTCGTGGAGAAACTGCACAACCTGGGAGCAGACTTCATTGACTATCCGAACCTGATCAGGCTCAATCCCAACGTGCCATGGAAAACGAGGGGGAACGGAGCGCTATGCCTGAGAATACGGTACGACGGGAGTTTTGAGGACAAAATCAAAGAAACAGTTGTGTGCGCGGTGGAAGAGAACTCGGATCTAGAGTCTGCAGGTACAGACCCAGGAGTGGTCTTTTTCGAAAAGCAGAAAATTCCGAGAGAAATCCAGATTTTTGCGAAGAATGCGATAACTGGAGTCGTAGATCTCAGAGACGCCTTGAAGCTCTTGGCGAGGTTCAATGGCGAAGCAGTGGGTTTCAAAAAGCGCCGAGGAATCATTGGGGGGTTGGCGGCTGTCGGCGAAACGCTTCAGGCAGACCATACGTTTGAGGTTCTGGCGTACCGCGTTCCAGAGAACTGTGGTTCAAAAAGAAAGGTTGACGAAAGTTCCATTTTTGAAATGGACAGGGTAACGACACCCTTCACGTTCAACAATGTTGACACGGAAAGACACAGGGTCATAATCACACCTCGTGGGCCGGATCCAATTCTCTTCGGCATCAGAGGAGAGTCTTCGGAAACTGTGAAGAAAGCATTTCAGATTGTCAAACCGCTCGAACCCGTTGAAAGATGGGTGATCTTCCGTACAAATCAAGGAACAGACGCGCACCTCAAGCGAGCTGACAGAATAGCTCAGATCAAGCCCTACAACTCTGTAATCGTTAAAGGAATCGTTGCGACAAACCCAAAGATCATCCCGAGAGGGCACGTCATTTTTCCGATCAAGGATGAAAGCGCACAAGTGGACTGTGCAGCTTACGAGCCGACCGGTGTTCTCCGCGACATCGCCAGAAAGCTGATTGTTGGAGACGAGGTAGAAGTCTATGGTGGCGTGCGTGCTTCTTCAGAAGATAGGCCTTTGACAATAAATCTCGAGAAAATTCGTTTGCTGAAGCTTGCACCGAAGTTTGTCTATCGCAATCCAGTTTGTCTTAAGTGTGGCAAGAGAATGGAATCGATGGGCAGGAACCAGGGTTTCAGATGCAAGAAATGTGGTTCCAGAGATGCCGATCTTCGAAAGGTCGAGGTCAAGGTGAAACGGGATGTTGCAAGAGGTCTTTACATAACCTCATCGAGGTCACAGAGGCATCTAACCAAGCCTAGTAGCCGTTATGGAATGGAGAAAAGTCACGGAAGGGTTGAAGGGCTGATTGAAGGTTGGCATCTTCCCTAGGCCCTTTTCTCGTCGACTTTGAAGATTTCGAGCAGCATCTGATACAATTCGTCGCCGCCTTCCATTTTTGAAAAGAGGTCCCTTTCTGCTTTGAGTATGCGTCCCATGTTCTGGTATGTTTGCTGCCATTCCAGCTCCTTCCACATCAAGCGGTAATTCTTCAGTTCAAGCCATGCGCGGAAAACCAAAACGCTGAACATTCCCAGCGTGAGCAGGAGATTCAGCAGGTAAAGGTCCAGAATCCCGTCCGTGGTTGTTCACCTCCTATCGCCGTTTGCTTCGTATCTTATTGGGAAAATGCATTTAAATGAAGCTTGCGATAGCACAAGTGAGGAGAAGGGTTCAAATGAGCGAAGTGATTTCGCCTCTTGTTTTCCAGCTGGGCGTCGGCGGAATAGGCGGTTTCGTGGTTGGATTTGCTCTTAAGAAGCTGAGCAAGCTCATACTTGTTTTGATAGGCCTGTTCGTGTTGGCACTCATCTACTTGGGCACGCAAGGAATACTCAACATAAACTACGGCGCTCTCTTGAACGCGCTAAGCAGTCTGGTTGGTTCGGCTGGATCTGCATTCAACTGGCTTGTTGGCGTGATATCTCTTTTACCCTTCGCGGGAAGCTTCGTCGTTGGCTTCCTGCTCGGATTGAAACTCGCATAGTGGACTGCAGAAAACCGCTTTCCGCGGGTTTCTAGTTTGGGACCGGGATGCTGACGGCGGCTTGCGCTTTGAGCGATGTGAGTTGTAGAAGAGTCTTCTTGTGCATCGAGAACTCTGCAGTGAACTGAAGGTCGTTTTGCAGGTAGATGTATTGCGAAAATTGGACCAACATGAATTTCAGGGTCACTGTGCCTTCACCGAAGAAACCTAGGTCTTTCACCGAATACATAACTCCTTGGGCACCATCAAACTGATGGAACTCTGCTTCCGGCCAAGCGCTCTGCGGCGCTTCCAAGTACAACGCTGCATAATTCGGGTACGTTGAAAACTTCAGACTAATGGAGTCAATTTCGGTGTCTTCTGCGTGCCAAACTGAAACTAGAATAGGAATGTGCGATGAGTTTGGAGGAGGGTGTTCCAAGCGAACATAGACATTCGCGGTTCTGACTCCTGAATCGGTGATGTTGGCAACGTAGGAGTCGGGCTCTATATATGTGAACTCTTCAACGTGAAGGCTTTGAGAAAAGACGAATCTCTCGGTTCCCGACGCATACAACAGTATCGAGGGCACCGATATCGCAACTAAGATCAGAATAACTAAAGTAATCTTGAATTTTCGTCTCATGCTGCACTACTCCCGGACTGATGTAACCCTTCGATTACAGAAATAGTTTACTGTTCAAGGGAAACCTCGGCCAATTCTAAGCGAAATGGTTTAAATGTTCGTGGCTCTTTAATCCTTTCAAAACTAGAAATTACATCAAGTTATTGGAGTGCCTGCAGGCAATGGAGAAATTTCCGGCAGAAGAGTATGATCTTCCATTTTTCAGGAGTTCAGGCTACGTCAGGAAGTTGTGTCCCAAGTGTGGTAGATATTTCTGGACGCTGAACTCAGAGCAACAAACATGTGGAGAAGCGGGTTCTGAAGGTTGCGCCACTTACACCTTCATAGACAATCCGCCCACAAAGAAGGCCTACAATTTGCCCCAGATGCGTGAGGCTTTTCTGTCATTCTTTGAGAAGCATGGTCATGCCCGAACGAAGCCCTATCCCGTTGTGGCGAGATGGAGAGACGACATTTACCTGACACATGCAAGCATAATCGATTTTCAACCCTACGTGACAGACGGAATCGCTCCGCCTCCGGCAAACCCATTGGTCATTTCTCAACCGTGCATCCGGTTGGTGGACATAGCTAACACCGGTCCAACCTTTGGCAGGCACATGACAATCTTTGAAATGGGTGGAGCGCACGCGTTCAACTATCCGGACAAAGAGATCTACTGGAAAGACCAGACTGTGAGATACCAGCACGATTTCGTTACAAAGGTTCTAGGCGTCAGATCTGAAGAAGTTGTCTACAAAGAAGAAGTCTGGTCCGGCGGAGGAAACGCGGGTCCTTGCGTCGAATCAATTATCAGAGGCTTAGAGGTTGACACACTGGTCTTCATGCAGTTCAAAGTGATCAACAACGAGCTTGTCAAGCTACCGATTCGAACGGTTGACACAGGCTACGGTATAGACCGTTACGCATGGCTTTCTCAAGGCACACCCAGCGGGTTTCACGCGATCTACGGCGATTTGCTTACGAAAATTTTCGAGATGGTTGGATTAACTAAGATAGATAAGGATCTTCTAGAAAGGGCGGCGGAAGTTTCCGGCGTAGTTAATCTGGATAAGATGGCAAACAGGCTTGAAACAAGAAAGAAACAGGCTGAACTTGTTGGAATAGGCGTGAACAAGCTGGACGAGTTTCTGATTCCAATTGAAAACGCTTTTGCAGTCGCGGACCACACCAAGTGCTTGAGTTTTATTCTGTCAGAAGGCGTTGTTCCCTCAAACATTCAGGAAGGATATTTGGCGCGGCTCCTCTTCCGCAGAGTTTACCGATTGCTTCGAATGCTTGGGATTCCGGACAAGCTGTATGACATTATGGACATGCAGATCGACTTGTGGTCTCCGGATTATCCGCACCTGAAGGAAATGCGAAATGAAATAATGGAGATGCTCAAGGTCGAAGAAGAAAAGTTTGAGGAGACAATCAAACGCGGCGAAGGAATGGTGAAACGCATCTCCAGCGAACTGAAAACACAGGGAAAAAAGGCTGTCCCGACGCAAACGTTGATAGAGCTCTACGATTCTCACGGGTTGCCGCCTGAAATTGTTCAGCAAGCCGCAGAAAAAGAGGATTTGAGAGTAGAGGTTCCAGACAATTTCTACGCCTTAATTGCACAGAGGCACATGCAAGTCTCGAAACCTGTCGAGGAAGAGATGAAGGCGGAAGAGCATTTGGGGAAATCAGTTTCACGCCTTGAAGCGACAGAACCTCTTTACTATCAGGATCAATACATGAGGGAGTTCAATGCCAAGGTTCTGAAGGTGATCAACAAGGAGTCTGTTGTACTTGACAGAACGTGTTTCTTCCCGGAGGGCGGAGGACAACCCGCGGACAGTGGTTACCTGACGTTCGATGGCAAACGGGTTGAGGTCGTTGACGTTCAAAAAGTCGGCAAGGTCATCGTTCACAAGATTGCGGGTGGGGCTCCGAAGGAAGGCGGTGTTGTTAAAGGTGTTATTGACTGGGAAAAGCGGTACAGTCTTATGAAGAATCACACTGCAACGCACGTTGTTGGTGGTGCGGCGAGGCGTGTGTTGGGGCAGCATGTGTGGCAGTATGGGACACAGAAGGGTGTTGAAGTTTCTAGGCTTGACATTTCGCATTATCGTAGGTTGACGTTGGAAGAGCTACACAAGATTGAGATGCTGGCGAATGAGGCGATTCTACGAAACATTCAAGTTGAGACTGCGTGGATGCCCAGGAACGAGGCTGAGAGCCGCTATGGTTTCAGGCTCTACCAAGGAGGAGCTGTTCCCGGCAAGGAGATCCGAGTGGTGAGGGTTGGGGATTGGGATGTTGAAGCGTGTGCGGGAACGCATCTGAAGAGCACGCTTGAGATTGGGTTCATCAAGATTGTTCATTCGGAAAGGGTTCAGGACGGGGTTGAAAGGCTTTCATACTCCATTGGAATTTCGGGCGTGAAGGCCGTGCAGGCAAGCGAGAAGTTGCTCGTGAAGGTTGCGGACACGTTGAATGCTCCGATAGAAAAGCTGGACCAGACCGCCGAGAAACTCACTAGGGAATTGAAGGAAGGAAACGTGGAGAGAAGAAAGCTCATCAAAGAGTTGGCAACGAGGGAAGGCATGAGTGTTCAGGCAAAAACCGCGGAGCAGGCTGAAGAAATAAATGGTGTGAGAATTGTCTTGCGAGACTTTGAGGAGTCGATTGATGTTGATCGTATGGTTCAGACAGCAAACGAGATTATCAAGAAGGACGAGGCTACGGTCACGATATTTTACGGCTCAGATGGGGAAAATGCGAGAGTGATGGTTATGGCTGGAAAGCTTGCACTTGAAAAGAATGTAAACGCCGGTGAAATAGTTCGAGAAGCCTCTGCAGTATTAGGCGGCGGAGGAGGGGGCAAACCCAACTTTGCTCAGGGTGGAGGCACGAAGGTCGAGAAATTGCCGGAAGCAATTGAGAGAGCCAGAGGAACGTTGAGGAAACGGCTCGAAAAATGAAGTGCGGGTTTCCTCTCAAAGCCTTGAGAGCAGTAAAGGATTAATCCAAGTTTGTACATCTAGGTTGCGGTGCTAGTATGAGGGATAACGTTCTCTGTTCGTAAGCACGAAACCTTTAATACTCCTCGGACCAAATCAGAAAGTTTTATGGAGTTTTTGAAAAAGATCGAGGAAAAATGGCAGAAGAAGTGGGAAACCGCCAAGATTTTCGAAGCAACCCCGGATTCAGTCAAGCCCAAGTACTACGTGACTGTTGCCTACCCCTACCCGAATTCTCCTCAACACATCGGTCACGGCAGAACCTACACTCTAGCAGATGTGCACGCACGGTACATGCGCATGTGCGGCTACAACGTGCTCTTGCCCATGGCTTTCCACTACACGGGCACGCCTGTTCTTGCCATGGCTAAGCGCCTCGCAGACAACGACGCCGGCTTAATCGATGACTTCATCAAGGTTTACAAAATCCCCAGGGAAAAGCTGAAAGACCTCACCGAACCGATCGCCATGGCACGCTACTTTCACCAAGAAATCAAGCGCGGAATGAGAGAGATAGGCTACTCTATCGACTGGAGACGCGAATTCACAACGATAGACCCGACTTACAACCGCTTCATAGAGTGGCAGTTCCAGAAGCTGCGCGAACGCGGATACATAAGTCAGGGCAGCCATCCAGTAGGATGGTGTCCGAGAGACGGAAATCCCGTAGGCCAACACGACACGATCGGCGACGTGGAACCAGAAATAGGCGAATTCACACTGATAAAATTCAGACAAGACGGCTTGGTTTTTCCAACCGCAACATTGCGGCCCGAAACAGTCTTCGGGGTGACAAACATCTGGCTTAACCCCAGGACCAAGTACGTAAAGGCCACAGTTGATGGCGAAAAATGGATAATAAGCCAGGAAAGCGTGGAAAAGCTGATTCACCTGAACCGGAAAGTCAAGATTCTGGAGACCTTCGAAGGAAAAGAGCTGATAGGAAAATACGTTGAAAACCCTGCAACAAAAACCAAAATCCCAATTCTGCCCGCAGATTTCGTCGATCCCAAGAACGCAACAGGCGTTGTGATGTCGGTTCCGGGACACGCTCCGTACGATTATGTCGCCCTAGAAAACATCAGGAAATCGCCTTCACAAGTGAAGGAGTACGGACTGGCAGCTGAGGCCATAGAATCGGTCAAGCCGATCTCGCTGATCGAGGTTCCGGGCTATTCAGAAATTCCCGCGGCAGACGCAGTCAAGAAGATGAACATTCACGAACAGTCAGATCCGAAGCTGGAGGACGCGACGAAAGAGGTCTACAGACACGAGTTTCACAACGGCAAGATGAAGCAAAACACGGGCAAATACTTCAGCTTGTCAGTTGCAGAAGCGAAAGATCAAGTCAAACAAGACTTGATCGCAGAAGGCAAGGCCACAACCATGTACGAGCTTCTGAACAGACCAGTGCGATGCCGCTGCAAGACAGAGTGCATCGTGAAAATGGTTCAGGATCAATGGTTCATCGACTACGGCAAACCAGAATGGAAAGCACTAGCCCACAAGAACTTGGACGAGATGGAAATACTTCCTGAGGAGTTGCGTTCAGAATTCAACAACGTGATCGACTGGCTGCACGAAAAGGCGTGCGCCAGAAAATCCGGAATGGGCACGAGGCTCCCATGGGACAAAGACTGGATCATCGAGTCACTCTCAGACTCCACGATCTACATGGCCTACTACACGATAGTGAGGCACATCAAACAGCACAAGATCCAGCCGGTACAGTTGACAGACGAAGTTCTTGACTATGTATTCCTAGGAATTGGAGAAGCCGCGGAAATCAGCAAAAAAGCCGGCCTAGACCTAGGGATTCTGGAACAGATGCGCAGCGAATTCATGTACTTCTATCCGCTGGACAGTCGTCACTCCGGACGCGAGTTAATCCCCAACCACCTGACCTTCTTGATATTCAACCACACCGCCATCTTCCCAGAAAACCTGTGGCCACGTCAGATCGTCGCAAACGGACACGTAATGATGGAAGGCTCCAAGATGAGCAAGTCATTCGGAAACATAATTCCTTTGCGCGAAGCCGTAAACAAATTCGGTGCAGACCCGGTGAGGCTGAGTGTTTTGTCTACGGCCGAGCTGCAACAGGACGCCGATTTCAGTCCCACGATAGCTAGGTCAATGCGCGAAAGACTAGAACGGCTCTACAGATTCGCTTCTGAGGTCACCAGGACTGCACGCAAAACAGTCGCGAACACGTCATTGACAGCGATAGACAAGTGGATGCTGAGTCGACTGCAAGAGCATATTAAGAAGACAACCGCGGCTATGGATAAACTCGCCGTGCGCAAAGTCATACACGGCATTCTGTACGAATTGGATCAAGACTTCCAGTGGTACCTAAGACGCACGGCGGACAAGAGAGGAAAGCGAAAAACTGCGATGGCGTGTGTGTTCAACAAGGTGTTGGAGGTTGAGACACGAATGCTGGCTCCGATTGCTCCACACGTGTGTGAAGAGCTGTGGGAGATAATGGGCAAGAACCAGTTCATTTCAACAAGCTCTTGGCCTGCGCCGGATGAAGCGAGAATAGACATTCAAGCTGAGGAGAACGAAGCCCTGATCGTGAGCGTGCTGGAAGACACATTGAACATTTTAAAAGCAACGGGCGCGACGCCAAAGAGGGTATTTTATTATGTGGCTGCTCCGTGGAAACAGAAAATCTATCTGATCGGGCTGAAGAAATCAGTTTCAGGCAAGATTCAGCAGAAGGATCTTATGAAGGAACTGATGGCAGATCCGTCTTTGAAGCCAAAGGCTGAAAAAATCGCCAAGTTCACAGGCCAGATACTGGATGAGATCAATCGAATGCCAGAGGAAAGGAAACAAAGACTGATCCGAGTTGAAACTATCAACGAAAACCAAGTCTTGAATGAAGCTGAAGACTTCTTCGAGAAAGAAATCAAGGCCGAAATCCACATCTGTGACGAAGAGGATTCCGAACGCTACGATCCTAGAGCGCGAGCCTCACTTGCCAAGCCCGGTCGGCCAGCTATTTTCATAGAATAAAATATATCAGCCTAAACCTTTCTTTTATTGCCGGAAACAGGGATCCGTAGCGCAGCATGGATACGGGCCAAGCCAGAGAGCGCGTCGGCCTTCTAAAGCTGATGCTGAGGAAAGCCGAAAGTCCTGGGTTCAAATCCCAGCGGATCCGCCAATTACACCAAGCGGATACCTCACTACCAATGCAGAACGGCTTTGTGCGAAAGATTTTTATCCCGCTTTTGGGATATCCCATTTTCGGGATAAAACCGCGCGCTTCGTACAGTTTGCTTTGGGCAATTATTGCATCGATTGCCGGTGTTCTATTCTGTTTGTGCTGGGCAACAACTATTCGTCGTTACAGAGATTTGAACAATGCCAAATTCAACGTGATAAACGCTATCGAAAAGAAGCTACGGGCTTCAGCATTTACAAGTGAGTGGAAATATCTGTGTCAAGGGAAAAACGCAGGCGAATATGGACATCTGACGGCGGTAGAGTATTGGGTGCCCATGATTTTCGCTGCTTTATACTTTTGTTGATCTTTGTGGTATCGATTCTTTCATGGAATTTGTTGTCGCACGGGTTACTAGACCCTTGACGGTAGCGCGTGCTGCAATAACCAAAAAAGGAGGTGGGGGTTGTGATTAAGAAGATAAATCATCTCACTTTCCCGGTTTCAGACTTGAAGAAAACAGTGGCTTTCTACGAAAAGATTCTTGGTCTAAAAAAGACTGGCGAATGGGGCAACTACGTAATTTTCGATGTCGGCGGAACAGAACTCGCTTTCGAAACCAAAGGAGAACAACAAATCTACATGCTTGTCGACGATGTTGACAAAGAATACCAAGATTTGAAGAAGAAGGGCGTCAAGTTTGTCTCTGAACCCAAAGACCAACCTTGGGGAGGCCGAACAGCTATGTTCGCTGACATGGACGGAAACAAATTCATCCTCGAATCATTCAAGAAATGAACCTAACAACTTGGCCTTTCATTTTCGACATGCATATTCAAATAATTACTTGAGCATCAAAAGGGACTAATCCCTAACAGCCTTCATGTACAGTGTAAACTCGTATAATGGGCTTATCATAGAATACTTTTTCCCCAAATCCTCTAATCTCTCAGCTAGATATTCCTTAGCGGTTTCATCCAAACTTAGCGAGTTGATATCTTTTTTCAGTTTATCAGCAGTTTCATCTGTCCATGCGCTTTCAGCCGCAACTCTAGTCTTTGCTATTTTGAACCTATGATTCTCTAACACTTTCTTCAGTATGGATGGGTATATGTTCCCATAGTAACCAAACACGTGCAAGCCATACCCTATCTTTTTTAGATCCTTAAGATTGTAAGCAGACGACAGCTTCTCCAGATCTCTCGCCCCATCACTAATCCTATCGATTTCCATTGAAAATTCATACGATTCATTCAGATAAGATGGTTCTGCTATCAATATTTGGGAACTTCTCTTTGTTATCCTGTCAACTTCCCTTAGTATCCTCTCTAAGAAGCTTAATGGATGATGATGCAGAACATTGCTAAAATTTACGGCATCAAACACCTCATCCCTAAACGGAGGAAAGAGGGCATCAGCCCTTATTAGGTGAAACTCCTTTTTCTCTTTAGACAGTAAATTTTTAGCCACCTTCAATCCCTTAGAAGTTATGTCAACGCCTAGAAGCTCAACATCATCGCATAACCTGGATAACGATATGAGATCTGTTCCGATTCCAGTTCCAAAGTCAGCGACTATGCCCTTGGGGATGAAATCCATGACTTTAAACTTCTCTATTCTCCTCTCGATAAGTTCGTCCAATTTCTTCAGTCGTTTACCTAATCCCTCCTCGAACTCCTTCACTTCTCTAAGCTTGTTCGATATGTAGACTTCATTCAGCATGATGCCACCTCAACAGCCTAAAGCCCTGTTCATAATCTAACTAGCCTTCAAATATTAATCATTAATCAAATGTTATTAATTAGTAGATTCGTGATGGCTCCCGTTCAAAGTCTGTTAAGATTTCTTGATGTCTTCATTTATTCTGGATTATGAGAAAGACTTGCAAGCGCGCGCTTCTGAGGGCTCAAGCGATACAAGTCTTACATGCTCAAAGAATGTTACTAGACCTGACTGTTTGTTCACCTCATTTGCTGTAAGTCACTCTTGCGTAACACTTATCTCAGATGTAATTCAATATTATACTCGGAAAACTCATTTTGCAGGAGGCAAAATAAGTGAAAGGAGAAAGGAAGATTGAAAGGATCTTTCTATCGCTTCTAGTCGGAAGCGTTCTATTGGTCGCATCTTTGTTTCCGTCAACGTTTTCTGCGCCACCATTAATAAAAAGGCCTTATGAAATCGTCGTGGCAAATTTCGCAGGCCCTGAGACAGTTGATCCAGCCCGGGCTTATGATACTACTAGTGAAGAGTTGATCTTCAACGTTTACGAGACGTTGGTCACGTATGATGGCGAAAGTGTCGAAAGAATCATCCCGCAGCTTGCTACAGAATGGAAAATCGAAAACATAACTGGCGAAACAAGCCCTGAAGGATTTTCATGGTACTATCGGTACACCTTCAAGTTAAGGACAGGCGTCAAATTCCATGATGGAAACACACTAACGCCTGAGGATGTGGAATACAGTTTCGAGCGTGAGATGGTTCAGGACAGCTCAAGCGGTCCACAATGGATGCTTTACGAGCCAATATTGAATGAAGCGAGAGGTGCGGCATATCTCGGCAATGGTAATCTCACTGACCCGGCAAACGTGCAGCTGGTTGGTAAGATGATTGATCATTCTGTAGAGTCAAATTCTACTCACGTTTGGTTCAACCTTGCATTTCCAGGAGCTTACGGTCCATTGTTACAGACACTGTGCCAAACTTGGTCAAGCATATTGAGTAAACAGTGGATAAGAAACTATGTGATCGGTGTTCTCGGGCGTCCGGAATGGGACGGTGACTGGGACGACTACTCTGGCTGGATAGAATACCATAATTCAACGGAGTCGCCGCTTGATACTCCGACTCCTGTAATGGATGGAACAGGTCCATTCATGCTCGAGACACTGGACTACACTAACAACTACTGGTCTACAATCAAAAACTCCAACTACTGGCGCGGATGGCCCGCAGACTTCCCAAAGGGGTCAAGAATACAACCGGCTGGTTACATTACACGCATGAAAGCTACATGGGTCTATGATTGGGCAACAGAGACAACGATGTTCATGAATGGTGACGCGGACTTCTGCGCGGTTCCACGATCCCAAATGTTTCAGGTTCTTGGACAAGACGGGATAAGATGCACGTACCCGTTGCCCTCTCTTTCTGAAAATGCCCTATTCTTGACCTTTGACATCAACGCTACGACATCATATGGTACGATTCTTCCACCCGGCGTATTCAATGAGACTGGAGTTCCAAGCGACTTCTTCGGAAATGCAACCTGGGGCATACACGCCAGAAAGGCATTCGCATATGCCTTTGACTATGACACGTACATAGCTCAAGCCTACCTAGGCGAAGCTCAACATCCGCAAACTGCAATCATTCCCGGCTTGATCTATTATGACCCATCTGTAAAGGGATACACGTACAACCTAACGCGCGCCGCAGAAGAGTTCCAGCAAGTCCCGGGTTTATGGGATACAGGCTTCACATTGACGCTCGTTTGCAGAGTAAGTAGCATCGGATTGTACTATCCAGAGCTGATGAAGTCAGCGATTGAAAGCCTCAACCCGAAGTTCCATATCACATGGAAATATGTCCCCTGGTCAGAACTCATAGCGGCATACAGGCGGCATCAAGTTCCAATCTTCATGCTTGGCTACGTGTTCGATAGCCCCGACCCCCACGAAGCTGCTCACGACTTCTACCACAGCAACGGCTTGTATGCAACACGTCAGCTCTACTCAAACCCAACCATGGACGCACTGATCAACGCAGCCCTCAAGGAACCCGACTCAACTAGAAGAGCAGCTATCTACCACGACATCCAAGTTCTAGCGGTCGAAGACTGCTCATGTATAATGCTTACACAGTATTTACAGCGTCACTTCGAAAGAGACTGGATCGTAGGCTGGCATTACAACCCAAGTTACCCGGGCGTATATGGATACGGCTTGTGGAAATGGTACTACGTTCCGCAAGCCCTCTTGAATGACTCAACACAACCAACATCCAACATGTTCCCAGTAGACGTCAACCACGACGGTAAGGTCGACATATTCGACCTTGCAAGAGTCGCCCAGGCCTTCGGTTCCAGCTACGGACCACCGACACACCCAAGATGGAACTTAAGGGCTGATGTCGACAATAACAGGGTTGTCGACATCGCTGACTTAAAAGCTGTAGCCAATTACTTTGGGCAAAGGAGCGCCGTATGGGTTCCTCCGTCCTGACTGCAGACGTGACCAGCAACATTTTCCGCTTTTCTTTTTCGCTGCAGGTCAATCATATTCGCCTTTTCCAGCTTGAGTTATCGATCGCTCGATAAACTTTGATTAGGCCGTGAGCCCTCACAAAGGGAGTTTGAAGAACCTCACTAGGCTGACCAGAAAGAAACGGGTTCAGATTGCTCCATCCGACTTCTGATTTCCATTCCGTTTCTAACCAGTAAAATATATAATAGAAAAGCAATAATAACTGATAATCGCGTTGAAGTTTGATTTATCGATGTATAAGGGACAATTATGAGCACACACGCAGAGGATTTAAAACTCCGGTTGATGACAATCGAGTTGCTCAGAACCGCAAAATACAAGAGAAACATTACGTACCGCGAACTGGCGTCTAAAACCGGTTTGCCAGTTACTGTTCTAAGCAGATACGCAAAAGGCCACGTTCTGCCTAACACTGCGAGGGCCAAGCAACTGTGGAAAGTTCTGACTAAACTTGTTGGACTGGAAACCGAGCTTCGTAGTAGAATAAAGTTTGATGAAGACGGATATTTTGACAACACGGAGATCGTAGGTGACTTCAACATCCTCCAACAGGCCGCCAACCACGCTCTCGCAAACTTCGCCGGAAGACGAGTGACAAAGGTCTTGTCAGCCGCTGTCGACGGTATCCCGTTGGCAACAATGGTTGCAAACGCCCTCGGGGTCAATCTTGTGGTCGCGAAACGAAACAAAGAGGTGGGGGTTAAGGCTTTTCTGGAAGAGACCTACATTCTCAGGGGCTCAGGCGTGACCATAACACTCTACATTCCTAAAGATGCGATCAAGAAGCGCGACAGCGTTCTCGTTGTGGATGACATGATCAAGACCGGCGAAACACAGGCCGCGCTGATCACCCTGGTTAGAAAAGCAAAGGCAGAAATGTCCGGGCTTTTCTCGCTGATCGCCGTTGGAGATGATTGGAAGAAGGTGCTCAAACTCTCAGGCGAATGCCCCGTGGAAGTCATCACCTACGTCAAGGCGCCTTACGACGCGAGCAGCCACTACTAGTCGAGCAGTCAGTGCTTTTTCGCTTTTCTGCGGATATCTTTGCCCATCCTGAGCAGAGCAGTTTCGAAATTCACGAAAGATCTCCCGGCAACCCTGTTTCTTGTCCAAAAGGCCTTGAGCTGCTTCAAGGAATCTTCGGCTGTTGCATCTCTCTTTATTATTTCAAGCTCTTTGGCAGCAAGGATTTCAAGACTGGTAGGGTTTGGATTAGCCTTTTCCCAGACTCCCCTCAGCTCCCTTAAGAAAATGCTCACAGTCACGTCGCCTATGCCCTTTCCTAATGCCTTCAATCTGATCTCTAAGTCAAGCTTGTCAGAAGCTTTTGCGTGGACGAGATTCAAGCTTCCGTCATATTTCTCCGTCAGGTTTTGCATAACTGCCAAGAGCTTGTCCGCCGTTTTGAAATCGTATCGAGTGTAACTTCCCTCGTCCAAAATCTTGACCAGCCCGTCCCATCCCGTCTTCAGAAGACGTCTCGGCGTCAAAACATCATATTTTTCAAAGCACCTGTAGGTTCTGATGACTGAAGATTCTGTTATAGGCGCTCCGAAGAGAACCGATGCTAAAAACCATTTGAAGATCTCTTCGTCTCTTCCGCTTGAAAGATCTATGCCCAGAATTCCAGAGTATTTCTCCCCGAACTTCTCAACAAGTTCCTTTAACTTCTGTGTTTTCATAACCTTTTTCACTTGCTGACAAGTCTTATACGTTTAAAGCATAAACGGTTTACGAGGCCTGAGCTGTGCGGACGATAGAATGGCACGACGGCACGGTCAAGACGATAGATCAAACGAAGCTTCCGAACGAGTCGGTAATGATCAGTCTGAGAAGCTGTCATGATGTGGCCGATGCCATAAAAACAATGAAGATAAGAGGAGCTCCACTTCTGGGCGCAGCCGCAGGGTTCGCTCTCGCGCTAACCGCCCACAATTCTAAAGCGGGGAGCAGGGAGGAACTGATCAGTGAATTGGAAGAGGCAGCCAGAACCATAAGGGAAACACGTCCGACGGCTGTCAACCTCTTCTGGGCGCTCGACAGAATTTTGGGAAAGGCTAAGGCTATTTCTGGAAACGAGTCAGACGTGGCAGCGTTCGTTGTTCAAGAAGCAAACAGAATCGGTGATGAAGACGCCGCAGCAAACCATTTGATCGGCAAGTACGGCTCTAAACTCATCAATGATGGAGATGTCATCTTAACTCACTGTAACGCCGGCGCCTTGGCTACAGTTGAGTACGGAACTGCGTTGGGTGTCGTGAGGGCCGCTTACGAGCAGGGCAAGCGCATCAGAGTAATCGCTACCGAGACTCGTCCTCTTTTGCAGGGAGCAAGGCTGACGACTTACGAGCTAAAACGTGATGGAATACCTGTTACGTTGATCACTGACGGTATGGTTGGCTACGTAATGCACAAACACTTGGTCAGCAAGGTCATCGTGGGAGCTGATCGTATTGTCAAAGACGCTGTAATCAACAAGGTTGGAACGTTTACAGTCGCAGTCTTGGCCAAAGAACACAAGATTCCCTTTTACGTTGCAGCTCCAAAATCAACGTTTGACTTGACACACTCCTCGGCAGAGGTCACTATTGAAGAAAGAAAACCGGAGGAAGTCACTCATATCGGCTCACAGAGGATTGCCACCGAAGGAGTGAAGGTTCTAAACCCGGCTTTCGACATAACCCCGCTCAAATATGTGACTGCCATAATCTGTGAAAATGGCATCTTATATAAGAGATACTTCAGTAAATTTGGAACCGATTACTATTGAGGGTTCAAATGAGCAACAATGAAGAGAAGACGCCGAGCATTTCAGAACTCAAGGGCGTCCTAGCCGAAAAAGGAGTCAGAATTTCCAAGAAGGAGTCTGCAGATGAACTTTCTTCGAGGGGATACGGAGTAGCAAAGAAAAAGGAACTCCTGCTTACTTTCTACGAGGCCCTGTATCTCCTAGATAAGGGAATGTTGGAAGTTGAAGATGAAAACGGCGAGAAAGTGGATTTTCAAAGGCTGTTACAGTGTTACGAGACTGTTGACGAGAACGCTTGGGTAAGCTATCTGGTTTATCGAGATCTGAGAGGCCGTGGATACGTTGTGCGAGAAGGCTTCGGTTCGGGCGTCGATTTTCGAATCTATGACCGCGGA
>Ga0315279_10001010_pt1 | contig 49009 bp, 34 predicted proteins | sample YL17G06_20_MG_FD_203694 | JGI IMG/M metagenome (GOLD analysis project Ga0315279, IMG submission 203694) | Sediment microbial communities from Yellowstone Lake, YNP, Wyoming, USA - YL17G06_20 | ecosystem: Environmental > Aquatic > Freshwater > Lake > Sediment | place: USA: Wyoming | collected... | reverse complement strand
ACCTATGCTCGCCTTCGCCGCCGGGTTCAGGAACTCGCCGCGGCCCAGCCGGGTGATCTCCTCCACCGTCCACGAGGCGGGCTCCGCGGGCGTCATGGCGACGGTGGCTCGGACCTGGTCGCCAAGCCCCATGCCTCTGAGTTTCGTCCACATGCACTGCAGCGCCAACACCTCGCCAGTCTTCACCTGATCTCCGGCCGGCTCGTCGGCGCGCAGGCGCAGGGCAGCCCACTCTGGCTTGTCTACAAGGTCCAGCTTGTCCACGGACACGAGCGTGCCCGTCACCGTGACTGGTCCGCTCACAACGGACTGGGATTCCTCAGCGGCCAGCGCCGCGCAACAGCCGAAGCAGATCACCACCGCCAACGCCAGCAGACCAAGCCTCATCCTTGCTCTCTCCTCGCATGACCACTTGGGTCACTCCATGTCTTCCCCGTCGCCTGTTCGCTCTGTAGGGCGTGACTCCCTCTCCAGCAGACCAGGCAGCACTCCTCCTTCGTCGGCGTATCGCTTGATGCCGGCGACGATCCCCTCCGCCGCGCGCTGACGAAGATCGTCGGTGGCCAGCTCCGCCTCGTCCTCCGGATGGCTGAGGTAGCCGACCTCCACCAGCACGGCTGGCATGTTCGTCTGGTACAGCACAATGATGGACCTGGGGTGGCGGATGACACCGCCGTCGGGCAAGCCGACGTTGCGCACCACCTCCTCCTGCATCACCTGTGCAAACTGGATGCTGTCCGACTTGCGGTAGTAGGTCTCCGTGCCTCTGATCGCGCTCGGATTGGCGGCGCGGGCGTTGCCGTGGATGGAGACGAACAGGTCAGCATTTGCGTCATTGGCAATGGCGCAGCGGGCGAGCAGTTCCCGGCGGTGCTCCTCGCTGTTTCGCCGCTGCCAGGGGATCACGGGGTCATCGGTGGTCCGGGTCATCAGCACGCGCGCTCCGAGCGCCTCCAGCAACTCCCGCACCCGCAGGGCAATGTCCAGGTTCAGGTCTTTCTCCTGCAGCCCGGTCCGGCCGATGGCGCCGGTGTCGTGGCCGCCGTGTCCGGCGTCAATCACCACCTTCAGGTCGGCGAGCTCGGTGCGGCCGAGAAGCACGCGCACCTCGCCTCTCTCGCTGACCACGGAATGGGGAACCGATTCCGCCAGCTTGATAGTAAGGCGCTGTACTCCCGGCTTATCAGGCGCTGGCTCGCAAGAGATGTCGGAGACGAGCCGGTCCCTGGCATCAATGTGGCGCGTGGGCAGGCGGTTATCCGCGTTCGCCAGCTCCACCCACACCGACGGCGGCTGCTCCGTCTCTCCCGAGATGCAGCCCGCCTTGCCGAACACGGACACCCTCACCGCCGCCACCCGCGGCGAGAGGCGCTGGAAGGCCAGATCGGTCAGCACCACCGGGGGCGCCTCGGGCGGCGCCTGATCTGATTCCGCAAGCGGGAAGTCCACCTGAAGCGTACATCGGTCCGGGCTGGCGGAGAGGCGGTACGGCTTCCACTCCGCCAGGTCCACCACCACGCGCACCACATCGCCCTCCGGCGCGGGCGCGAGGGTGTTCTGCCTGGCGCGCGCCGCCTTCAGATAGCTGCCCTCCAGCTTCAGCTCCGAAGGGATGGTGGCCAGGTCTGTGTTGATCAGGTCAACATAGAAGCGCGGCGGGTCCTCCACCTTGCCGGTGCGGAAGGTGAGCGGCGCCTCCGCGCCGATGGAGAGGCGGTGGCGGTCAGGCAGCGTCTGCAAGGAGAACTTGCGCACCCAGGGATGCATGAACAGCGTGCGTGACGCCTCATCCCACCTGACCGCGCAGCCCAGCAAGGAGCCGACTGCCCGGGCCGGAAGCAGGTAGCCGCTGCTCACCTTGCGGGGCGGACCCGGCAGCTCCCGCACCATCCCATCCAGAGTGGCCTCGGCGCGGGTGCGGGAGATCACGATCTCGCGCTGAGTGGCGGTGGTGATCTTGATGGCGTCAGGGGTGAGCTCGTGTTTGGCGCCCAGGTGCTTAAGGACGGGGAGCAGAGGCGCGTACACCTCCTCCCCTACCACCACGAAGCTCTCTCGGGACGCTGTCCTCTGCCCCGCTACCACCAGGGTGTCCCCCCAGGCCGCCGCCGCCCAGGCGAGCGCAAACAGCGCCAGAAGGGACGATCTCATCACCCACGTGCGGCTTCGCCGCACGGACCAAGTTCGGCGGGGCTGTGCCCCGCCGTGCGATGTGCACTTCATGCCCAATCCCCAGCCAGAGGCAGCGCAGGCCAGTATAGCAGACGCGCCGACGGGCGGCAACGCGACGGCGCGGCGCGGCCGCTAGTGTGTTGGACACTTGTGTGGCCGGAACTTCGCGCCTTGACGGGGTGTCTAAGCTTACATAAGACACAAGGGGGTGTTCCCATGAAGCGAATCCCTATGCTGTTCCTGGTCGTCCTGTTGTGTGCAGCCGCCGTTCCGGTCGTTCTCGCCGCCGAATCCGCCAAGTCGCCCTCCGTTCAGACCAAGATCAAGCGTGTCGCCTTGTTCAAGAACGGACTGGGCTTCTTCGTGCGGGAGGGGGCGCTGACCGGGGATGAGAGCAATGCTCTGCTCGGCCTGGTCTCCGCTCCGGCGCACGGCACGTTCTGGGTGATGTGCCCGGGCACATCGGGGCTGAAGAACGTCATCTCACGAGAGGTGACGGGCACCGAAGCCAGCCCGGCGCGGAACACCTACGAACTCCTCCAGGCCAACATCGGCAAGGTCGTCTCTCTTGGCATGCCGTGGGAGAGCAACGCGCTGGTGGGCACGATCGTGTCGTTCGGCCCGCCAGCCCAACGGCCATTCCGGCCCAGCCCGTACGGGATGCAGGAGTACTACCTGGGACCGGATGATGGCGGCCGCGCTCAGTACATGATCTTCAAGACGGTGACGGGCCAGACGTTGATCCTGAGCCCCAACGACTACAGCCGCATCAGCTTTCTCGATCGCGAGCCGGTCACCACCATCGAGCGCGAGACGCGCAAGACCGAGATCGCGGCCAGCTTCGCCAGCGCGAAGAAGGGCGACTGGCTGTCTGTCAGCTACCTCGCCAAGGGTATCACCTGGGCGCCGAGCTATCTTCTCGACATCTCCGATCCGAAGAAGGCGCAATTGAGCGCGTCTGCGCTGATCATCAACGAGGCCGAGGACCTGGAGGGCGTGGACGTTGACCTCGTCACCGGCTTCCCGAACATCATCCTCGCCGACGTGTTCAGTCCCATGGCGCGAAGGGAGAACCTGGCCGGCTTCCTGAATGCGCTCTCCCAGGGCCGCTCCAGCGGCGGAAGGGACCAGTATGGGTTCCTGGCGCAGGCGGCGGAGGGGATGGCGAATGTGGCTGGCGCCTACGCCAGGAGCCGCGACGAGGCAGGGGAGGTGCCCAGCTACGGCGCGGCGGCCGCGGGTCAGACGGCGGAGGACCTGTTCCTCTATCCAGTCGAGAATGTGAAGTTGTCAAGGAACGAGACCGGCCAGTACCCGCTGTTCACCGAGACCGTCCCGTACGTCGAGGTGTACGAGTGGAAGATCCCGGACTACATCACGCGCGAGGAGCGATACCAGGCCGGCGATGACACGCCTACCGAGATCGTGTGGCACAACCTCCGCCTGACCAACACCATGAAGCTGCCGTGGACGACGGCGCCGGTTCAGCTCATGAAGGACGGCCAGCTTCTCGGTCAGAGCAAGCTCGACTACACCGCCGTGGGCGCGCAGGGCACGGTCACCATCACCCGCGCCCTCAGCGTGAAGGCCGAGCAGACAGAGCTGGAGATCGAACGCGAGCAAGAGGCGATCAAGATGCGGAGCGGCTACTACTACGACAGAGTCACGCTCCAGGGAACGCTCGTCATCACTAACTTCCAGGAGAAAGCGATTCCCCTGGAGATCACCAAGACGCTTTCCGGCGATGTAAAGTCAACCAGCCTCGCCGCCAAGGACATCACCCTCGCCCGCGGCATCCAGCGCGTCAACCCCGTGCATCAGCTTACCTGGAAGCTCGACCTGAAGCCGGGCGAGAGCAAGGAGATCACGTACACGTATCAGGCGTTGATACGCAGATAGCCGCCTGTAGGCCGCGTAGTGGCGGGCTCGTGCTGTGGGAGCCCCGTCCTCGGGGCGACTGCGAATTGCCTGGGGGACCCTCCACAGGCGAGCAGGGCCTGCTCTCACAAGCTCGCCCGCAGAACAAGCAGCGTGTGCGGAGTGCCCGGCGGGGCGCCCGCACACGCTGCCGCTTCGCTCTACCATAGACTGTCAAGTGCGCCCGAGCCCGGCAACAGGAGCGCCGACGGTGTCCGAGCCTTCGCTCACCGAGAACAGCATTGATACTTGCCTTGGACGACCATCTCCAGTTTCTTCATGAGAGCATTCGCTCTTGTGACAGCGCCTTCCGAGTCATTGATGAGCCTCTTGTACGCGCTTTGGTGAGCGATGTTGGCTGCTTCGGCAGGCCCCCCCAAACCCGTGAATGACTCGAAAGTCCGGTGGACCTCCGAGAGGCTGTCGAGAATCGTTCGCAGCTGTGAGTAGCAGCTTGCCGTTTCCGAAGCCAGCTCAGGTGGGAGGGTATGCAGTCGAATGGCACCGCTGTCGAACACCGGGATAGTGCATCTCTCAGGCAGGCCTGCCAGAGACGCCAATGCCTGCAAGCGCACGTTGTTGTCGTTCGGAAACTTCTGGTGGCGGCACCTGATCTCCGACAACTGCTTGACGAGATCCTCCAGCTCATCCGCGAGGCCGGCCGCCAAGTCCTTCTGGTCTCGCTCACGCTGACGCTTCTCGCGCTTCCTCTGAAGCCGATGCTCAAGCATGGTGGCAAAGAAGCCGCCAATGATGGCGAGGACACCACCCACGAGTGCCCCAAGAAGGGCGGCCTTCATCTCAGGTACCGTTGGCTCCATCCTTCTCCGTTCGCGTCCTCGGCCTCACGGCGCCTGCCAGAGCAGCTTGCCCTCCGCGTCTTTCAGCACCAGACTCGGGCTGCCGTCATAACGCACCATCAGCGCCGCCCGCTCCCCGCCCGTCTCGTCGCGCATCGTCAGACTCGGCACCGTCAGCGTCGCGCGTTCCTCGCCCCTCGCGTCGTTCAGCACGAGGACCGGGCTGCCGTCGGGAAGCAACGTCAGCGTCGCGCGTTTCAGGCCCTTCGCGTCGCTCAGGTCCAGACTCGGGCCCCCGTCGCCACGCAGCCCCAGCACCGCGCACACCTTGCCCTCCGCGTCTACGACTTCAAACGCCTGCGCCCGCAGCACCTGCGGCGCGGCCGTCTTCGCCTGCCCCGCGGCATAGGCCATGGCTGCGACCGTCACCACCAGACACACTGCGACGACCACCACTACCGCCCACTTGCCTCGGCTCATTCTCCTCGCCTCCTCTGGCGCCGCCCCTTCTGCGCTGCCACAGTCTATGTCGCCTGCGCCCGAAGGTCAACCGCCTACATCAGCTCGCCACCACCAGGGCCTCTGCCGCCAGGGGAGTCCAGTTTGCCGCCCTTTGGCGTCGGCCGCCCACTCCCCAAGGGTTTTGGGCGAAAAGCAAGGAAGTTGCTTGCTTTTCATGGTGGCAGTCTTGGCTGAAAATGGGCGGTTTGCGCTCACCCTAGTTAGTGTTTGATCGCTGCTTCGTCACACTGATGTCTGCCTCTCCGGGTGCGGTGCGGACACGCAGGAGCGGAGTGCTCGGCGCCGAATGCTCACCCGTGAGCATGGCAACGGGAGAGAGGCGATGATGCGGGTGATGCTTTGCTTGGCCATGATGGCGCTAGGCTGCACTTCCCTCGCGCTGGCGGATGGTGAGCCGGCGGTGGCGGTGGTGTATGGCAAGCACTCCTACGACGACTCCCCGCAAGGCGAAGGAGCGAATGCCAGGACCTTCTGCGACACGGTGCAGGCGGCGCTCGATGAGGTCGGGGTGAGCTATGCGAAGCTGACGGACGCGGACGTGGAGAAGGGCGGGCTGAGCGCCTATCGCGTCGCCATCTTCCCCTACAACTTCGTGATCCCGGAAACCGAGGAGCAGGCGATCCTGCGCTACCTGGACTCCGGAGGGAAGGCTTTCTTCTTCTATGCCATCCCCGCCTCCGTATCGGAGCGCATCGGTGTCCGTCACCTGGAGCATGCCAACGGCGACTACCAGACCATTCGTCTCCGTGCCCGCGACTTTCAAGGGCTGCCTCCGTCTGTGGCGCAGGCCTCCTGGAACATCGAACGGGTGGAGGCATCAGCCCCGGACGCGCGGGTGATCGGAGAGTGGTACAACGCCCGCGCCGAGCGCCTCTCCGATCCGGCCGTGATCGTCTCCCCCCGCGGCGGCTACATGAGCCACGTGCTCACCGATGTTGACCTTCCCGCGAAGGGACGCATGCTGCTCTCCATCCTGGGCTGGCTGGCGCCGGAAGTGTGGCCGCAGGCCGCACAACTGGCCATCGCAGCCGCCTCCGAGAAGCTGGAGGCGGTCTCCATCCGTCTGCGAGACGCCGATCTGCCGGAGGGAGACAAGCGCAGCGTCGAATCCAAGATCACAAGGGGGCGCAACAGCCTGCGCGCCGCCGAGCGGCTCGCCGATCAGGGACGCCATGCCGCCGCGGTCACAGCGGCGGGAGAAGTATCGGAGCAGGCGCTGCTGATCTATGGACTGACCTCACCGGAGCGGCTGAACGAGTTCCGCGCGGCGTGGATACACGACGCCTACGGGGTGCCAGGTGGGTGGGGATGGGAGCGCTCAATCAGAGAGCTGAAGGAGCATGGGTTCAACGCCATTATCGCCAACATGCTGTGGGCGGGGCTGGCCCATTATCCAAGCGAGATCCTGCCCGTTTCGCCGCAGGTGGCGAAGCGGGGCGACCAGATCGCCGATGCTCTGCGCTGGTGCAAGCAGTACGGGATCGAGCTGCACGTGTGGAAGGTGAACTACAACCTGCTCACCGCGCCGCCGGAGTTCGTGGAGCAGATGCGCAAGGAGGGCCGCCTGCAGCGGCACCCCGATGGGGCGGAAGTGCTGTGGCTGTGTCCGTCCGACCCGCGCAACTTCGAGCTCGAACGCGACTCCATGCTGGAGGTGGTGCGCAAGTACGATGTGGCGGGCATCCATTTCGACTACATCCGCTATCCCGACGACGAGACCTGCTACTGCGATGGCTGCCGCCAGCGGTTCGAAGAGGCGATCGGCGCGAAGATCACCGAGTGGCCCGCGGAGGTGATGCGCGACCCGCTCAAGCCGAAGTGGGACCAATGGCGACGGGACCAGATCACCCGGCTGGTGCGCGCGGTCTCCAGCGAAGCGCGCAAGATCCGCCCCGGGATCATGATCTCGGCGGCGGTGTTCGACTACCCTGACTCCTTGGATTGGGTGAACCAGGACTGGAAAGTGTGGATGGACGAGGGACTGCTGGACTTCGTCTGCCCGATGGACTATACCGCCAGCGCCGATGAGCTGGAAGGTATGGTGGCGCGCCAGGTGGAGCTGGTGGCGGGCAAGATACCGCTCTATCCTGGGATAGGCGAGTTCATCATCCCGGACACCCGCATCCTGCTCGGTCAGATGGAGCGCGCCCGCCGCCTGGGCGCAGACGGCTTCACCCTCTTCTGCTACGAGCACGCCGCCGCCGACCCGACGCGGCTGGACACCCTCCATGCCTCGCACACCGCCCACGCCACCACCCCCCCCGCACCCGGCACCGCGGCTACACTGTAGGTTCCCGGACGGCCTCGCCGGACCTCCCGGACTCTGCTACGCGCCCGGGTCGCGGATCACGATCACGGTAAGGCTCACGCGGGAAGGCGACTACGCATCGCCGATCTCCTCCGCCTCCGGTTCCTTGACGGTGGAAACGACGGAGGGACACACGGTCCTTGACCTCGGCACCCTCAGCTCTGAAGAGGGGGAGCCGAAAACCATTGAGCTCAACCTCCCGCCCGGGCGCTATCGGCTGGTGGTGTCGGGAACGGCCACCCTGGCCGATGGTTCCGAGCGGGACTTCGTGGTGCGCAGCCGGCCGTTACAGGTCCTTCCTGCGGTGTAGTGAGCCGGGCGCACGCGGTGCGCCCTCACCATCACCACCTCGGCGCCCTCTGCATCTCCCTGCCCGGGCAGGCTGCAGTGAGGATGGCTGGCACGGCAGGCTTCTCCCCTCTCCCGCGTCGAATCTAACTGCTCATGCCTACGGCCATCCTCCCTATCCTGTTCACTGTCGCCATCGGCTTCGCGCTGGAGAGCTATCGGCGGATGGATGTGCGCGCACTCTCCGCGATCGTGATCTACGTGCTCCTCCCCTGCTTGATCTTCACCTCCTTGCTCACCACGAAGGTGACTCTGGGAGAGGCGCTGCCACTGATGGGGGTGGTGGTGTTTCTGACTCTCTTGCTGTGGGCGCTGGGCAAGATCATCGCCAGAGCGCGGCACTACGACCAGAAGCGGGAGAGCTATCTGCTGATCACCACCATCTTCATGAACGCCGGCAACATGGGAATGCCGGTGGCGTTCTACGCCTTTGGCGAGGACGGGCTGGCGCTGGCGGTGATCTGGGTGCTGGTGGTGAACACGCTGTCGAACACGATGGCCGTGTACTACGTCTCCCGCCATCTCGGCGGCGGCAGGCAGGCGATGCGGACGGTGTTCACGCTCCCAACGATGTACGCGGCGGTGGTGGCGCTGCTCATGCGCAACCTGGGGGTGGGCCTGCCGGGCTATCTGATGGACCCGCTGCAACTGCTGGGCATGTCGGTGATCCCGGTGTCCCAGCTCCTGCTGGGCATCCAACTGGCGAAGTCGAGGTCACAGGTGAGGGAGTTCCTCGGACAACTGGTGTTGCCCAACTGCATACGGCTGCTGCTGTCGCCGGCGATTGCCTTCGCCCTGGCGCTGCTGCTGGCGGCGATGCCCACAGGGGTGAACATGGCGGTGTACGCGGCGGAGTTCGACGCCCGGCCGCGGCTGGTGGCGACGACGGTGTTCACGTCCACGGTGGCGAGCTTCTTCACCATCACCGCGCTGTTGGTGTTGCTGAGGTAGGTGGGAGTGGCGACTGGATAGTTAGCGCTACGTTATCTACTCTTTACCCGCTCCACCTTTCCATGTAGACTGAGGGTTGGAGTAGGTAGCAGAATGCGGAAGCGTCTGGGCTGGATTCTGGCGCTGTTGTTGGTAGCTGGGGTCGCGGAACTCCTGGTCTACAACTCCCTGCAGCGACGACACAAGGTCCCGCTGCAGGTGATCGGCACGCGGATGGACCCGGCGCTGCACGAGAGACTGGGGCCGCCCGAGCCCATCCCTCCCCCGGCGACACGTCCTCCGGACGACGCGCCCCGGCCCCGGCCTGCGTCTTGGGAGCCGGTGACGTTGTCAGGACCGGCGCCCGGCCTCGCCGACCTGCGCGCGGCGGTGAAGGGGACCAACCTGATCATCGTGGTTTTGGACGCGATGCGCGCCGACCACGTGGGATGCTATGGGTACGACCGCGACACCACTCCGAACATCGACCGCCTGGCACGGGAGTCGGTGGTGTTCGAGCAGCACTTCTGCCAGTTCCCCCACACTACTTGTTCGACCGCCTCGCTGTTCACCGGCCAGTACCCGGACACGCACGGACTGGTCTACGAGCAGAAGGAGGAGCTGCGGGACGGCAGCGTGATGATGGATCCGGAGGCGTTCACGCTGGCGAAGGCGATGGAGAAGGCGGGGTGCGTCACCTCGCTGCTATCGGCAAACCCCTGCGCCTCGCCCAAACTCGGGGTGGGAGGGGAGTTCCAGGACGTGTTCCTGTTGCAGAGACGGCAGCTCAAGAAGGAAGGCAGGCAGGGGCCGAGGAGAGCACAGCGACAGACTGGCGAGAAGCCGGGTATGGTGCGCACGGCGCCTCGCCTGCTGGAGGTGGCGTGCCATCGGATCGCGGATACAAAGGGAAAGCGATTCTTCACCTATCTGCACTTTCTGCCTCCGCACTACCCCTACGAGGCGTCGAAGGAGGTGGCTGAGCTATACCGGGGTAAGCAACCACCAGGCTACTGGCAAGGAGAGCCGGCGTTCACCCAGGTGTACTTCCGAACCTGGGGGGATGCCGCTCCTGCCACCGGCGCGGACTGGGTGAATCTCTATGACGCGAACCTCCGCTGGGGCGACCAGGCGCTTGGGGGCCTGATCGCCTTCCTGAAGGAGTCCAACCTGCTGGAGAAGTCCCTGCTGATAGTCACCGCGGACCACGGAGAGGCGCTGGGCGAGCATCGCTACGAGTTTCATGCCACCTGCCCCTATGACGAGGCCACCCACATCCCGCTGCTGATCAGGTTCCCGGGGGGAAAGGGGCCGGTGGGGCGAGTGCGGGTGCTCACCGAGACCGTGGATGTCCTCCCGACGGTGATGGAGCTGTATGGCCTGTGGTATCCCCGGGAGATGGTGCAAGGGAGGTCGTTGACGGGCCTGCTGACGGGCGAGAGGGAGGAGCTGCACGACTACGTCTTCTCCCGCACCGCCGGGCACTACCCGTGCTATCTGGTGAGGGACCATGACTGGGCGCTGCTGCTGTACAAGGGTGGGAAGCTCCGGGCGCTCTATGATCTCGGGAATGATCCTCGCCAGCGCTACAATGTGGCGGAGGAACGCGCCGATCAGACAAGCAGGATGGTCCGGCGCTTCGAGCAGTTTGCGAGGAGCCAGCGCTACCCACCTCTGCATTTCGCAGACCCCACCCAGAAGCCACCGGCTCGCGGAGAGGCCCCTAGGAAGGCGATCCCGGAGGAGACGATGCGGGAGCTGAAGGCCCTGGGATATGTGGATTAGCGCGTCGGCAGAGATGGCGGCGGACAGAGAAGGCTGAGTGGACATGCACCCGCCGCGGGCCCGGGGTGGTGGAACCTCGGATCGCGATGCTGGTCTTTCCGGGACTGGCTGCGCGGCACTGGCGGGGGTGTGCGCTGCGACGCTGGGCCGGGCAGGCGCCGAGCGAGTCTCTTGAGTCATGGTAATGCCGCCCCTCGGACTCTGAAGGACCGTCGGAGCTCTGAACGGGGGAGTTGTTGGCCGACGCGTTTTGCGGTAACTCCCACCCCCGTCTCTTGTGAGATCGCCATTGCAGTGACACCAGAGGCGCTCCAGGCATGAGCGACATTGCGTCCGCCGATTGCCCTGGAAGCGTCCCACAAGGCCGAGGATGGGACGCGAACTCTCACGGCGCTGCCCGCGTCTAATGGTCGAGAGTGTTCCTCAGGCCCGAGGGCAGGGAGTGGCGATCCACGGGCCATCATCCGGCAGTCAACGGTGGAGGTGACCTGCCATGAGATGCCTTGGTGCGCTGATCGGTATCGCGGTGCTGCTCGTGTTCCTGGGTGTGTCTTCGTCAGCAGTCGAGGTTGTCGAAGCGTGGCGGAGCAGCTGGGGGACGCCCTGGTCGGTGTCGGTGAACGCGGCGGACGGCTCCTGTTGGGTGGGAATCGGCACAAGGGTGATGCATGTCGCCGCAGACGGCCGGGTGTTGAGTGAGACGCCGGGCTTCTCGGTGCCGCTCAGCGTTTCCGCGAATCCGACGGATGGCTCGTGTTGGGTGACCGACACTTACCACCAACAGGTTGTGAAACTGTCCGAGGACGGACAGGAGGTGCTTCGCCTGAGTGGATTCGCCTTGCCCGCGTGCGTCTCAACGAACCCCGCTGATGGCTCCTGTTGGGTGGCGGACACCTATGCCCATCAAGTGGTGCACATTGCCGGTGACGGCACAGTGCTCTGGCGAGGGGGAGAGTTCTACATTGTTAGGTCGGTGTCAGTGAACCCGGCTGACGGTTCCTGCTGGGTGACAGACACCAGCAACAACCAAATGGTGAGATTGGCCAGTGACGGAAGTGAGCAACTGCGCGTTAGCGGTTTCATCTGTCTAAGCGCTGTTGCCGCCAGCCCTCTTGACGGTTCCTGCTGGGTGACGAATGTGATAGAGTCTTCTGACGTAGGGTTCTCTAACGCGGTGACCCATATCAGTGCTGATGGAGTAGTGCTGAGTCAGACCAAGACCGGCGCCTTCACGTATGCCATCTGGGCCAGCGGATGCCTGTCGGTCAATCCTACCGACGGCTCCTGCTGGGTCGCAGACACTGACGACAATGAGGTCGCTCATCTCGATGAGGATGGAACCGAGATCTGGCGGGGAGGGGGCTTTTCCTTCTGCCGTTCTGTAGCCGTCGACCCCGTAGATGGCTCTTGCTGGGTGGCACAGACGGGCCATGACCAGATTCAGAAAGCCGTTTGGATGAAGACCTACACCTCCGTAATGAGCCTTGCCGAGGAGGACGCGAGCTCCGCCCTTGTTCACCTGGCCTCCGATGGCACGGAGCTGTGGCGTAGGAGGAGCTGTTTCAGCTACCCGCACTCCGTCTCAGCGGACCCCTGGGATGGTTCCTGCTGGGTCGCCGACGCCTGCAGCAACCAAGTCGTACATCTGGCAGAGGACGGCACTGAGCTCTGGCGCGGAGGGGGCTTCGATGTCGTACCGAGTGTTTCTGTGAATAGTGTCGTACTCCTGGCAGAGGACGGCACTGAGCTCTGGCTTGGTGACGGCTCTTGTTGGGTGGCAGACACCTTCCACTCTGAGGTCGTGCATCTGGGTGCGGACGGCACCGAGCTGTGGCGAGGCGGCGGCTTCGCCAGCCCGTGGTCGGTCTCGGTGAACCCGAGAGACGGCTCCTGTTGGGTAACTGATGCCTACCCTGAGGTTGGCGGAGTGGTGCACTTGGCTGCCGACGGCACCGTGCTCTCGAGCAGCAGCGGCTTCTGCGTTGCGTTATCCGTCTCGGCAAACGCGGAGGACGGCTCTTGTTGGGTCGCAGACTCCTCTAACCACCACCAAGTCGTGCATCTGGGTGCGGACGGCGGCGAGCTCTCGCGTTTCCCAACGCGGACGCAATCGTCGCGCCTACTCTTTCCTGAGGCGGTCTCGGTGAACTCCGCGGATGGTTCGTGCTGGATCGCTGACTGGGGCTTGTATGATGTGGTGAAGCTCTCGGCCGGCGGAACGGAGCTGTCCCGCGTGGGCGGCTACCCCGACTACGGCATGCCGCTCGGAATTGCCTGCGACCCACAAAGGGACTCTTGCTGGGTTTCCGCAGGCGACCTCATGGTGCTGCTCGCGGGTGACGGCACGGAGCTATGGCGAGACCACCATCTCGCGGGCACCACGGGACTCTCGGTCAACTACGCTGATGGCTCTTGCTGGGTGGCCGACACCCACAACGGCGAGATCGTCCACCTGATCGTCCCTGCCACCTTCGCGGATGTCCCCTACACGCACTGGGCCGCCGACCAGATCGCTGCCTGCGTCGCGGCGGGCATCGTGGCGGGGTTCGAAGACCACACCTACCGGCCAACGCTTGCTGTCACCCGCGACCAGATGGCGGTGTACATATCCCGCGCCCTGGCCGGGGGTGATGAACACGTTCCCAGCGGTCCGACCGAGCCGAGCTTCCCGGATGTGCCGGTGGAGCACTGGGCCTACCAGTACGTAGAGTACGCGGCCGCCAGCGGCATCGTCGGCGGGTATGATGATGGCACCTACCGCCCCACTGACAACGTGGACCGCGCCCAGATGGCGGTGTTTGCTGCCCGCGCGATCGTCACCCCGCATGGCGACGACGGGCTGGCAGGCTACACCCCGCCTGCGACTCCCACCTTCCCGGACGTGGCCACTGACCACTGGGCCTACAAGTACATCGAGTACATCACCCAGCAGGGAGTCACTCAGGGCTATGATGATGGGACCTATCGGCCGGGAAGTGTAGTTACCAGAGATCAGATGGCGGTATATATCCAGAGAGCGTTTGGCCTGCCGGCGTAGGGAAGAGCTTTGAGGGGCTACCCGTGGGGCGATGTCGCCTGGTTGCTGCGTGGCCCGGCTTCCTCCGCAGAGGGCGGACCGTGGCGGGCCTGCCCGAGCGTTTCCCATAACGGGAGCGGCTCGCAGAGGAGGTGCGTTGATGCGAAGGCTGGTGTTCTTGTTGAGTGTCCTTGCAGTGATGGCGTTCGCGGCGTCCGGGACGGCTTCGGCCGGCCTGCGGTCGGTGTGGGCGGTGGACGACGGGGAGAAGATCTTCCAGGACGACACCGAGAACCCGCTGGAGGACGGCGAGGGGAACTCGGTGTGGAATGGGTTCTCGGTGTCGCTGTTCGCGGCGCGGAACGAGCTGGTGGCCTTTCAGCTCATCCTGGAGGCGGACGGATCGGGCGCGCAGGTGGTGGACGTCAGCGTCTCCAACCTGACCGACGGAGACTCCACCATCGCTGGGAGCCACCCGCTGCCGGCGCCGAACGACTACCTGGGGGTGGGTGTGGAGTTGTTCACGGAGCACTACCTCAATGTCACTGACCCCTCCGGGTCGCCGTCGGGCGGCTACTTCAACTGGAGCGCGGCGGCTTGCCCGAACCTGACCGGGTTGATGCCTGACGCGCTGGTCCCCTTCTCGGCCGCGCAAGGCAAGGGAGGGGCGCCATTCAACATCACCGCGAACATGAACCAAGGGGTGTGGGTGGACATCTACGTGGACAAAGACCTGCCGGCTGGCACCTACGCCGGCACCATAGTCGTCACCGTGGGCGGAGGTGCATTCAGCATCATCCCGCTGGAGCTGGAGGTGCTGGACCTCACGCTCCCGGATGAGAACCACTACCAGACGATGGTCTTCTACAGCCGGGAGAACATCGCCGCCCGCCACAACACCGGGTGCTGCACCGCCACCATGTGGCAGACCATTCTCGACTACCACCGCATGGCCCACCGGCACCGGATTGACCTGATCGGATCAGGCGACTGGTCTGAGATAGATAACATCGGCGCGACCCTCTCGGGTGAGGCCTACACCGCGGCCGATGGCTACGCAGGCCCCGGGGAGGGAGTCGGGAACAGCGTCTTCTCCATCGCCACCTACGGCAGCTGGGGGGGACAGGACCAAGCCTACTACGAGACTCAATCCGACACTTGGGTGAACTGGTTCGACGCCAACGCGCCAGATGCTGACTACTTCCTGTACCTCATAGACGAGCCGGACCCATCCCTGTACCCGTGGATTCAGACCCGCGCCTCCTGGGTCCACGACAACCCCGGGCCTGGGAACCGACTCCCGGTGTTCGTCACCAAGCACCCGACGGAGGGGCTGGTCGGGTCGGTGGATATCTGGAGCGATCCCACCCAGAGCTATGACACGGGGGTGACGGCAGCGGCGCGGGGGCGCGGCGAGGATGTCTGGCCCTATGCCGCCTACCGCCCGAAGAGCACCGCTGACGTGACGGATGAGTGGGGGATCGCGTTCCGCCTCAAGCCGTGGATCGCTCACAAGTGTGATATCTCCCGCTGGTTCACCTGGGAGAGCACGCACTGGAGCGGCAACTCCAACGAGCTGGACCCGGGGGGCGCTAAGAACGTATGGGTCAATCCCAAGACCTTCGAGACCACGGACGAGTCCTCCTGTGGGAATGGCGACGGTACGATGTTCTACCCCGGCCGAGACTATGCGTTCCCGACGGAGGACCGGCAGTACCCCGGGCCTATCAGCTCCTACCGGATGAAGATGTACCGCCGGGGGGAGCAGGATGTGGAGTACATGTGGCTGGCCGAGCAGGCGGGCAAGGGAGGAGATGTCCACAGCATCTTGCAGGACGTGCTGCCTCATGTGATGGACGACGCGCTCACCCTCCCGGACTGGTCAAACAGCGACATCGTTTATGAACGGGCCCGCTACGAACTGGCGGGTCTGCTGGGGCCGACGGTGGCGCCGGTGGCGAAGTTCCAGGCCTCGCCTACGCGGGGCGCCAGCCCGCTCACCGTCACCTTTGCCGACCTCTCCATCTTCAGCCCCACCTCCTGGGCTTGGGATTTCGGGGATGGCGGAACCTCCACCGAGCAGAATCCAACCCACCAGTACACCGGCCTCGGCGGGTACAGCGTCTCCCTCACCGCCGCCAATGCGCAGGGTGGAGACAACGAGGTCAAGAACAACTGCGTGACGGTGGTTGATGAGGTGGTGGTGTACCCGGATTCGTGGGATACAGGGCAGTCCTGTACGGTAGTGTCAGGCACCCTTGACAATGTCCACGATGATGACGGCGTGTACTGGGTAACGAGGTCGAACCCCAGCACCCAGCGCTACTCTCTTCTCTACTACGCCGACACCAGCTACACACCAAGCCAGATCTCCAGGATCACTGCCGAGTATCAGAGCAAGAGCTCTCGCAGCGATAGCCCCTCCGGGGGGCTGGTGTTCGTGCGCCCGAGTGACGGGAACTGGGGTGCAGGCTATATGGGGAGCTGGTCGCCAGGGACCGCAGACACCTGGTATTCCTTCGAGACGACGAACGTCTCGGGGTACATGGGCTCTGACGGGATGCTTGGCTTCGAGTTCTGCGGCTGCATGCCCGACGGAACTTGGCCCTCCTACGACATCTCCACCGATGTGATGCGCTTCCGACTGGAGCTGGCGGGCGGGGGGCCGCTGGCGCCGGCGGCCGCCTTCTCCGGCACTCCCAGGATAGGCCCGCCTCCACTGGCGGTGACCTTCACCGACGCCTCCGCCAACAGCCCGACCTCTTGGTCATGGGACTTCGGCGATGGCGGAACCTCCACCGCCCAGAATCCGACCCACAGCTTCACCACCGTGGGCCGCCACACGGTCAGCCTGACCGCGACCAACTCCCGCGGCAGCAACACTATCAGCCGGACCAACTACGTGACGGTTGCCTCCTTCTCGGACATCGCCATCAGCTACTGGGCGTGGAGGTACATCGAAGCCTGTGTCGCAGCTGGCATCGTGAAAGGCTATGATGATGGGACATACCGGCCGGGGGAGCCGGTGACCCGCGACCAGATGGCGGTGTACATCTCCCGCGCCCTGGCGGGGGGTGACGAGCACATCCCCTCTGGCCCAGCCACCCCCACCTTCACCGATGTCCCCGCTGACCAGTGGGCCTACCAGTGGGTGGAGTATGCGGTGGCCAACGACATCGTCCAGGGCTACAGCCCCACGATCTATGGCCCGGATGTCAGCGTAGACCGCGGCCAGATGGCGGTGTTTGTCGCCCGGGCGGTGGTCGCCCCAGCCGAGCGCCCCGACCTGCCCAGCTACACCCCACCCATCACTCCCACCTTCTCGGACGTGGCGACCGACCACTGGGCCTACAAGTACATCGAGTACATCGCGCAGGACAGCGTGGCGGTCAGCCAAGGCTATCCCGATGGGACATATCGGCCGGACGTGGTGGTCACCAGGGAGCAGATGGCGGTGTACGTGCAGAAGGCGTTTGACCTGCCAATGTGAGGGGGCGTTCTCACCACTAAGGCAGGAAGAAGATCTCTTGACCCTGGGCGGGCGAAGGCCCGCCCAGGGTCTGTTTGTGACTTGGTGCTTCGCTAGTCCTGCTCGCCCTCGCCGCGCAGTCCGCGGCGCGAACCTTTTGCTGTCAGGGCGCGTCTAATCGCGTGCTGAGGGGCTCGGCGCGGCGTCACCACCTCACAGCCGACAGGTGGCAGCGCAGGCTGTGAAGGAGGAGAACCATGGGCAAGATCGCGGCTCTCGTGGTCTGGGTGTGGGGTGCCCTCTGCCTCTTGGCCGTAGCAGCGATGGCAGAGCAGGTAACGGAAACGTGGCGGAGCCCGCTCGGCCACCCGCGTTGGCTATCAGTCAATCCGACCGACAGCTCCTGCTGGGCGGCGACGGGATCCTCCATCACCCACTTGGCAGCAGACGGAACGATCTTGAGTGAGACCAAGGGCTTGTGGGCGCCGCACGGGGTCTCCGCCAACCAGGCCGACGGCTCGTGTTGGGTGGCGAACACCTGGGCGAACGAGGTGGTGCACCTGGCGGCTGACGGAACGGAGCTGTGGCGAGGCGGCGGCTTCGCTCAACCGCTCTCGGTTTCCGTCAACCACGCCGATGGGAGCTGCTGGGTGGCCGACACGGAGCACTCACAGGTGGTGCATCTCGCCCCGGATGGCAGTGAACTCCTGCGCGTGACCACTTCCTATCGCCCGGAGTCGGTGTCGGTGAATGCGAGCGATGGGTCCTGTTGGGTGGGGACGTACTGCGCGTTGGAAGAGAACTCGGAAGTGCTGCACCTGGCCGCCGGCGGGACAACCTTGTGGCAGGGATGCGCGTCAATCCACTCGTGGGCGGTGGCTGTCAACGCGATGGACAGGTCGTGCTGGGTGGCCGGCGACTGGAGCTTGAGGCACCTGGCGGCCGACGGCACCCAGTTGTGGCAGGGCGGGTTCGGCTACGGCGACTTTCCGTCCGGCGTCACCGTGAACCCGACGGATGGATCGTGTTGGGCCTTCTGTCCCACCAAGAACAAGATCGTGCATCTTTCAGCGGAAGGAGTCGAGCTGTTCAGCGTCACGTCGCTGGGTCCGGCGTCGCTGTCGGTGAACGCGACGGATGGGTCCTGCTGGGTGGCAGACCCCTGGGATGAGGCGATCATCCACCTCGCGGCCGACGCCACTGAGATTTGGCGAACGTGGGCGCCGTGGTGGAAGCCCTCCTTCATTGTCCCACATCCCACGGACGGCAGTTGCTGGGTGGGCGACAACCGCACCGCGGACGGGTTGCCAGCGGGGCCAGAGGGGACGGTAAGCCGCATAGATGGAGACGGACAGGAGCTGCTCAGGGTCAGCACTGGCAAGGGAATGATGATCGAAGGGGCGCCCGCCTCGGGGTCGGTGGACGGCAGCGACGGTTCGTGCTGGGTCGGCAACCGAGGCAAGGAGTGCGTGGACCACTTGGCTCCGAACGGCGCCGCGCTATGGACTGCGGGAGGGTTCCATATGCCGCTGTCGGTTTCCGTGAACTCGACCGACGGCACCTGCTGGATCGCGGACAGCGCGAACAATGGCGTTGTGTGTGTGGCCCCGGGCGGAGGCAGGATCCGCGCGGGCCTATACGGCCCCCAGTGCGTTTCTGTCAACTCCACGGACGGCTCGTGCTGGGTGGCCGACACGGACAACGGCCGCGTCGCGCGCCTGTCGGCCGACCACCGGATGCAGTGGGCCGATCGCACCTTCAAGGCGCCGGTCTCAGTGTCGGTGAACGTGAGCGACGGCTCTGGCTGGGTGGCCGACAGTGGCGGCGGCAACGTACGCCATCTCTCGGCCATCGGCACCGAACTCCGGCTCGTTGCGGGCTTCGAGCAGCCGGCCTGCGTGTCTGTCAATCCGAACGACGGCTCCTGCTGGGTGGCCGACACCTACCACCACCAGATAGTCCACCTGGACCAATATGGCAGTCAGCTCTGGCGTGGGTCTGGCTACTGGCGACCCGAGTCGGTCTCTGTGAACCCGGCTGACAGCTCTTGCTGGGTGGCCGACACCGGACACCGCCAGGTTGTGCACCTCTCCGCAGACGGGGCCGAACTGTGGCGCGGCGGCACCTTCACCACTCCCAAGGCGGTGGCCGTGGACCCGGTTGATGGGTCCTGTTGGGTGGCGGACTCCGGCCGGGACGAGGCTGTCCACCTGAGCGTGAGTGGAACGGAATTGTGGCGAGGGTCGGACTACACCAACACTGACTGCGTGTGCGTGAATCCCGCCGACGGGTCCGTGTGGGTGAACCTGCCATACTGGAACGAGGTGCGGCATCTATCGAAGGAGGGCGTGGAGCTGTGCGGATTGGATGGGGGCCTGGGCGCGGGGCTCTCCGTCAACCCCAGTGACGGCAGTTGCTGGATCGTGGACGGGTGGTCACAGGTGCTTCATGTGACCGATGCGGGCGAGTTGCTGTGGGCGGGGCTGTTCGACAGCCCGGAGGCGGTCGCCGTCAATGCAGATCATGGTGGGTCGTGTTGGGTGGCCGACATCGGCCACGACCAGTTGGTGCTGCTGAGTGCGGCTGGTGACGAGATCATGCGGCTGGACGGGTTCCCGTGGACCACCCGCTGGAGCGCTTCTTACCTTGGCACTGGGTGCATCAGCGCCGATCGGTCCGATGGGAGTTGCTGGGTGGCTGATACAGGTCATCGCCAGGTGGTTCACGTGGGGTTGGATGGGACTGAACTCTGGAGAGGAGGCAGCTTTGTGTGGCCGCTCTCCGTTTCCGCCAATGCGATGGATGGCTCCTGCTGGGTGGCCGATTGGCAGAGTCATCAGGTAGTGCATCTGGCGGCCGACGGGACGGAGATCTGGCGAGGAGGTGGGTTCTGCAATCCCCAATGGGTGGCTGTCGAGGAGTCGGACGGCTCCTGCTGGGTAGCCGACACCGGGAACTCGCAGCTCGCGCACCTGGAGCTGGCACCCGGCCCCTTCAGCGACGTGCCCTACTGGCACTGGGCCGAGGCCTACATCAAGGCGTGTTTCAACGCCGGAATCGTGGGCGGGTTCGAGGATGGGACATACCGCCCGTCACTCCCTGTCACCCGCGACCAGATGGCCGTGTACATCTCCCGTGCCCTGGCGGGGGGTGACGAGCACGTCCCTACCGGCCCAGCCACCCCCACTTTCACCGATGTCCCCACCGACCACTGGGCCTACCAGTGGGTGGAGTATGCGGTGGCCAACGGCATCGTCCAGGGCTACAGCCCCACGGTCTATGCCCCGAGTGTCATCGTGGACCGCGCCCAGATGGCGGTGTTCGTCTCCCGCTCCATTGTCACCCCCCATGGCGACGATGGCCTGACAGGCTATACGCCGCCCGCGACCCCTACCTTCCCGGACGTGCCCGCCGGCCACTGGGCCTACAAGTACATCGAGTACATCGCCCAGGACAGCGTGGCGGTCAGCCAGGGCTATGATGATGGAACCTATCGGCCGGACGTGATCGTCACGCGCGACCAGATGGCGGTGTACGTGCAGAAGGCGTTTGACCTGCCGATGTGATGAGGCTGTCTCACCACTAGGGCACGAAAGCACGAAGCAGGTCTCCTGACCCTGGGCGCGCGAGGGCCCGCCCAGGGTCTGTTTGTGACTTCGTGGTCTGGTGGTTGCGTCACTTCGGCGGACTTGTCCGAGCGTTTAGGCTTCCTCCTTCGTCCTGCCGGACTGCGGGGGACAAGTAGCCGAAGCCGCTGAGTAACGGTTCCTTCGAGGCGTTTGGGCTTGGCCCCAAGCCGCCTCGTTGGTAGGGGAAGCACGCTGCCGCTACGCAGCATCGTGCTTCTCCGAGCGGCTTCGGCTTTGCCGAAGCCGCTCGGTAAGTGCTATAATCGGCTCAGGGAGCATTCCTTCTGCCATTACCATGAAAGAACTCCGTGAGCTGTGGCGCTTTCGCGAGGTGTTGTTCAACCTCGTGCGCCGGAATCTGAAGGTCCGCTACAAGAACTCGGTCCTGGGCTTCTTCTGGTCGCTGCTCAACCCGCTGATGCAGATCGGGGTGTGGTGGCTGGTGTTCAAGGTCATCCTGGAGAACGAGCAGAAGGACTACACCGCCCAGCTCATCACCGGGTTCCTGCCGTGGCTGTTCTTCTCCCAGTGCGTGCTCGACGGCACGGCCTGCGTGGTGCAGGAGATGGCGCTGGTGAAGAAGGCGTATTTCCCCCGCGCCGTCCTGCCGCTGTCGGCGCTGGTGTCGAACCTGGTGCATCTCTGTCTCGCCTTCGTGGTGATGTTGGGTCTGTTCACCATCTGGCGGGTGGACTTCAACGTGCACTACTGGCTGGTGATCCCCAGCACGGTGCTGGTGGCGACATTCGCCTACGGTATCTCGGCGATGGTGGCGGCATGGAGCGTGTTCTACGCGGACGTGAAGTTCATCGTGGGCAACCTGCTGGGGCTGTGGTTCTTCCTGACGCCGGTGCTGTACCCGCTGTTCCTGGTGCTGAACAAGCAGGAGGTGGCGCCCGGGGCGTGGCTGAAGTCGCTGATCAGCGGTCTGCTCCCCTACATCAAGGCGGTGTACCTGCTGGACCCGGTCACCGTCGGCATTCTGGGCTACCGCAGCGGCCTGCTGATCGGCGGCGGGAACCCCATCGTGGTGACGCCCGATGCCTTGGTGAAGCCCGGCATGCCTCCCGAAGCGATCCGCATGGCGGAGGCGCAGGCGCCGATCCTGCAGGCCCATCTGCGCGCCGACTATCCGCTGTCTCCCTACATCATTGGCGCAGCGCTGATCGCACTCGCCACCGCGGTGATCGGGCACCTGATCTTCCGGCGGATGGCGCGGGTGTTCCCGGAGAGAGGCTAGCAACCCCCGTGATCGAAGTCCGCGATCTCTGGAAGCAATACCGCCGGCCGCACATCAAGATCACCAGCCTCAAGGAGGCGGCGGTGGCCTTCGTGCGCGGCCAGACTGGATACACCGAGTTCTGGGCATTGGAGGACGTGTCGTTCACGGTGAACGCGGGAGAGGCGGTGGGGGTGATCGGCCCTAATGGGTCGGGGAAGAGCACGCTGTTCGCGATCATCGCCCGGGTGCTGGAACCGACCAAGGGAGAGGTGAATGTACAAGGGAAGGTATGCCCTCTCCTCGAGCTGGGCACGGGCTTCCACCCGGAGCTGAGCGGACGCGACAACGTGTATCTCAACGCCAGCTTGCTGGGGCTATCGCACGAGGAGACGCGGCAGCGCTATCACAGCATCGTCGAGTTCGCGGAGCTGCCCGAGGTGATGGACGCGCCGGTGAAGACTTACTCCAGCGGGATGGTAGTGAGGCTGGGGTTCGCGGTGGCGGTGCACATGGACCCGGAGGTGCTGCTGATTGACGAGGTGCTGAGCGTGGGTGACGAGTACTTCCAGCACAAGTCCTTCGCGCGCCTGAAGCAGTTCAAGGATCAGGGGAAGACGGTGTTCGTGGTGTCGCACGACCTGTTCGCGGTGGAGCGGCTGTGCGAGCGCTCGCTGTGGGTGCAGAACGGCAAGCTGATCATGGATGGGGCGACGGCGCAGGTGATCCAGGCCTATCGAGAGGCGGTGGCCAAGCAGGAACAGAGCGTGGGAGCCTAGCCTTGCCATGCTTGCCCTCGACGAGCTGATAAGGACGGCTGGCAACGTCCTGCTCTCGCCGGTGAAGCTTGCCGAGATGCCAAGCGCCCAGTCTTGCCGGCGGGCGCTGGTGGCCGGGGCGAAGGGAGGGGGCGCCGCGGCACAGGCGGCGGAGGCGCTGAAGGCGGCGGCGCCGGGCGTGGAGATTGAGGCGGCCTGCGCCGAGGGGCGGTGGCTGAGTCTGTGGTGGATTCGCCGGCGGCGCTACGATGTCGCCTGCCTGCTGCTTACCGGGGAGGGCGGAGCCCGTGGGAAGCTGCTGGCGGTGCTCTCGGGAGCGCCGACGCTGGTGGCGATAGGGACGTCCGGGCAGTGGTACCAATTGCAGAGGCCGCCGTTTCGGCCCCTCAGCCTGCGCTGGTGGGCGCGGGCCGTGCTCAGCCTCCTGCTCTGCTCGCTGTACCTCGTTTTGATCGAGTCAGTGCTGCTTTCCGATGCTATCTGGCGCTTGCTGCCGATGCCAGCGGCGCTGCCCGATCCCGGGCCGGCGGCGGGGCGGGCGGTAACCTTCATCGTGCCCACCTACAACCAGCGGGACCTGATGGACTTCTGCATCCCCCCTCTGCTGTCCGAGGCCGGCAGGGAGCACCAGGTGCTCGTGGTGGACGACGCCAGCACCGATGCCACCGCCGAGCACGTGCGGCAGGCCTACCGCCGGGTGAAGCTGCTGCGCCTGGAGGATAATCAAGGCTTTGCCGGAGCCGTCCGCGCCGGCGTTGCCGCCGTGGACACCCCGCTCTTCGCGCTCATCAACAGCGATGTGGAGGTGCGCCCCGGGTTCCTGGACAAGATCCTCCCCCACTTCGGCAAGGACGACGTGTTCGCGGTGTGCGCCCGCATTCAACTGCCCGATGGCTCGCAGGTGGAGACTGGCAACGTAGCGCCCTCGTTCTCGGGGATTCTGGAGCCGCATCACCTCCCGCCCGCCAAGGCGGGCCCGATTCTGTTCGCCGGCGGCGCCTCCTCGGTGTTCCACAAGGCGCGCTACCAGGCGCTCGGCGGCCTGGATACCATCTACCACCCATTCTACTGGGAGGATATTGACCTGGGGTACCGCGCCTGGCGGCGCGGATGGCGCTCGGTGTTCGAGCCGGCCGCCTCCGTACTCCACCAGCGGCGGGCGGCCATTGGCGCTCACTACGGCGATGCCTATGCCGACGAGATATTCCTGAGGAACGCGATCATCTTCGTGTGGAAGAACGTGCGCGACCGCGAGCTGCTGAGCCGGCATCTGGTGTATGTCTGCGCGAGGGTGACGCGGGAGGTGTTGGGAGGAGGGGCGGGCATGTGTCGCGCGGTGCTGCGCGCCCTGCCGCGGTTCCCACGGGCGCTGTTCGCCCGGTGGCAGTGCCGGCGCAGAGGCGATCTGCCGGACCGCGATATCCTGGCCGCCGCCGATCCAAGGCGTGAGGAGGGGGCGACCCCGAGCCTGCCGAGGGGTCGCCCCAAGCCAGACGGAGGGGCGGCGTGAGGATACTGCTCGTCAGCCCATTCATGCCCTATCCCCCCATCGCGGGCGGGCATGCACAGGTGTGGGCGTGGCTTCGCCGCCTGGCGGCCAAGCATGAGGTGAGCTTCGTTGGGTTCTACGAGCGGGCCGGCGATGCCGATGGGTTGGAGGAGCTGAAGCGCCACTGTCGTCAGGTGCGGGCCCGCCTGCGCTGCCCCACCCCGCACGCCTACAGCTCGCTTGCTCAGGCGCCGTTTTGGGTGACCGAGTTCTCCTCTTCGGAGCTGACTCGCGACCTGCGCGAGGTGGCCGCTTCGTTTCAGCCGGAGGTGGCGCTTTTCGTGAGCACCCACATGGCCCAGTACCGCCGCCGTCTGCCCGGGTTGGCGGCGGCTGTCGCCGCCCTGGAAGTGGGCTTCGTCGCCTACCGGCGGCGCATCGCTATGCTCAGGGGCTTTGCGCGTTTCCGCGCGCGCCTGGACTGGCTGCGCATGCTGCGCTATGAGACTGCGGTGTTTCGGAAGGCTGACCGGATCATCGCCGTGTCAGACGAGGATGCCAGGACAATCCGGGCGGTGGCGCCCCGAGTGCGGGTGACCGCGGTTCCGCCGGGCGTTGATGCCGACCGCTTGCTACCTCGGGAGCGCGGGCCGGTACCGGGGACGGTGCTGTTTGTGGGCCACATGGAACACCTCCCCAACGCCGATGCACTCGCCTTCCTCTACCGGGACATCTGGCCGCGGGTCCGCTCCGCTCACCCCCGGGCGCGGCTCCTCGTCGCCGGAGGCGAGGCGCTGGAGGAGCTGCGGCGCATCGCCCCCGATCTGCCGGCGAGAATGGCGGCGGACGCGACCGTGGATGTGCTCGGCTTCGTCTCGGACCTTCCGGCGCTCATGGATCGGACCGCGGTGACGGCCGCCCCGATAAGGCTTGGCGGAGGGGTGCGCAACAAGGTGATCGAAGCGCTGGCGTCCGGGCTGCCGGTGGTCACCACCCGGCGGGGCGCGGAGGGGCTCTCGGTGGCGCACGAACGCGAGCTGCTCATCGCCGACGGCGCCGAGGCCTTCGCCGGCCAGCTAGTACGCTTGCTCAGCGATGCTGAGCTGCAGGCGCGCTTGGCATCGGCAGGAAGAGAGCTGGCGGCGAGAGAGCACAATAACGACCGGCTCGCCAGACGTGTCTACCACGCGCTTGCCGAGGCAGTGGGGGCGCACGAATGAGGGCGCTCGCGCGATACCTCGCCGGCTACCTGCTCGACTCCTTCCGCGAGCGGGTGACGGAGGAGGGCTTCCGAGAAGAAGAGATCACGCGGGTCCTTGTCGCGCCCGGGCTGGAGGCGCCGGCTCTCGATGCCGTCCGGCGCATGTTTCCACAGGCGGAGATCCGCGCCCTGGACCCCGCTGCCGGGATCTGGGCGGCGCGACGTGAGCGCCCGCAGGCCGCGGTCATCTCCATGTCCGGCGGCCCGCTGCGGCCCCGCGTGGCCTGTCTGCTGAGCGGCGCACGCCACAAACTGCTGATCCCCTCCCCTCACTACCTCTACCGGTTCGGCATGAGGCGGGGGCTGCCGCCTCTGCTGTGGGCGGTGGTTGACCGACTGCTGGTCGCCCCCCTCGCGCTGGTGTGGCTTGGGCTGCTCGCCATGGGCATGTATGTGACGGGACTGGTCCGGAAGGCCGTTAGCGCAGAGGTGATCGCCTACACTCCGCGGGCCGTGCTGGTGATCCGGCTGATGCCGCCGGGTGTGTTCCGCGGCTTGCTGGCGCGACTCCGAAAGCGCTGGCCTGACTCCCGCCTGACTGCTCTCATTGCCTCCCCAGAGGGGGAGTCGGAGATCGCCGAGACCGCGGAGATGATCTGTGCGCCGCGCCTGTCTCTCGGCGAGCTGCTGCGCCAGCTCCGGGCCAGGCGCCCGGACCTGGTGATCCTTGCCGGCGGCGCCGACTATGGGCTTGGCCCCACCTACTGGAAGGCAGTGCTCATCGCCCTGCTCTCTCGCGCCCGCACCAGGCGCCAGTGGGAGGTGGGTGACGAGATCCCCGGCCGGCCGCTGGGCAAAGCGATGGCGGCGGCCTTCCCACGCGCCTGCCGGCAGCTCTTCTTCAGGCACATCAGACCCACGACTGAGTTGCTGGCAAGGCCTTGGTTGAGAAGGGAGTTCCGGCGTCTTCCTCGCAGAGGGCCTCGGCTGGTCCAGATCGGTCTCACGGAGGCGTGCAACTACCAGTGTCTCATGTGCCCGTTCCACAATCCCGTGGTGGATCGGACTCACCGGGAGAGCGAACTGCCTCGCATATCCTACGAAGTGTACGCAAGATTGCTGGCCGACCTGAAGCGCATGGGCACCCGGGGAGTTGACATCTGCGGGAACGGCGAGCCGCTCACTCATCCGGAGGCGATGGACATGATTGCGCTTGCGCGGGACATGGAGTTCGCCGTCACCCTTGCCACCAACGGCTTCCTTCTCACCGAGGCGCGCGCCCACCGCCTGGTGGACCTGGGCATCCGCCGCATCCACGTGAGCGTGAACGCCGGCACCAGCGACACCTATGCCACGATCCATCCGGGCACGCCGCCGGGAACCTTCGAGACCATCATCCAGCGGCTGCGGGAGATGGCCGACTACGCCGACGCCACCGGCCAGCCGCGGGTGCAGATCGAGTATTCGGTGGTCCTCAACCGGCTGAACATGCACGAGCTCGAGGAGATGGTGCAGGCCGCTCACCAGGCGCGCGCAGGGTGGCTGGTGGTGATATTGATGGGCCCGGCCCGCGACCAGCCGGACCTGCCGCCGCGACCGGAGGACTGGCCCCAGATCAGGCAGGGGATCGCACGGGCCGGGGAGCTGGCCGAGAGGCTGGAGATCACCAGCAATCTCGACGAGTTGGGTGTCACCGGTACCGCCGCAGGCACCCGCACCGTTTACGAGCACATCCCCTGCTACATCGGTCACGAGTTTGCCCTAATCGTGGGAGGGGGAGCGGTGATGTTCTGCTGTCACTGCGTCCACTCCCCCATGGGCGACCTGAACAAGGAGGCCTTCGCCACCATCTGGAAGTCTCAGATCTACCAGCAGACGCGAGGAGCAGCGATGGCCTTACCAGCGACAAGGGTATCGCTCCCTGACTGTGGCTGTTTCTACGCCTGCTCGCATGTCGGCGGGAACGTGGACACGCACCGCCGGCTCTATGGCAAGCGCGCACTGAGGTGGATGAAATGAGCCACATCCTGGTCTGCGGCGCGGCAGGGTTCACCAATCTGGGGGATGACGCCATCCTCTGGGGGATGCTCACCCAGCTTCGTCGCGCCCTCGGGGATCGCCGCCTCCAGGTGGTGGGGGGGCCTGAGCTCGGGGCGCTCACCTCGCGCTTTGACGCCGTCCCGCTCGGCTACGACGACCGTGAGGAGCTGTCCCGCGCCATTGAGGACGCCGATCTGGTGGTGCTGGGCGGGGGCGGGATGATGTACGATATCGGCTATCACGCTAGCCTTGCTCGCTTCCTTACCGACCCGCCAGACCGCCAGTGGCTCTACGAGCTTGCCCGCATCGCGGCCGCCGCCCGCGCCGCGGCGAAGCCGGTGATGTGCTACGCCATCGGCTGCGGGCCTCTGCTCACCGAAGCCTCCCGGCGGATGGCCGCCTTCATCGCCGACCAGTCTTCGGTCATCACTGTCAGAGATCAGTCTTCTGCTGAGGTGTTGACGGCGTGCGGCGTCACCGACAGCCGCATCCACGTGGCCGCCGACCCGGCGGTGCTCGTCGAGCCCGGGGCGGCGGAGATGGCGGAGACATGGCTGGCGGAGGCCGGCGTGGACCACCTGCCCCGGCCCTGGGTGGCAGTGAACCTCCGCCCCTGGTATGGGGGTGGCGGCGGTCCGCTGGCTCCGCCGCATTGCTTCGGCCGCGCCGCGTCGGAAGAGGCCGACCCCATGGAGGCGCTGGTGGCGCGCGCCGGTGAGGTGGTGCGCGGAATTCGCGAGCGCCTGGGCGGGACAGCCGTCCTGCTGCCCTTCCAGCGGCTCTACGACGATGACCGGGAGGTGGCGGAGAAGGTGATCGCAGCCGCCGGAGATGGGTCCGGCGCAGTCATCGCCACCCCCCCGACTCGTCCGCCTGACCTCGCCGCCGCGCTCGCTCGCTTCGACCTGGCGGTGGGAATGCGCATGCATTTCCTGCTGCTGGCGCTGACTGCAGGCGTCCCCTTTGTCGCTCTCTCGTACGGACGGAAGGTGGACGAGGTGGCGCGGGCGGCTGGGCTCGGCGATCACCTCCATTCCGTGGACGAGCTCGGCCCGGATTCTGTCCTCGCGTCTTGCCAGGCACTGCTGTCACAGCGAGAGGAGTGGGTCCCGAAGCTGAAGAGCGCTCGCGTACAACTGCGGGAGGCGGCGGAGATCTCTGTGGCGCTGGCCAAGGAGCTGCTCGAATCCCCTCCACCCGAGAGACAAGTGATCGCCTCGCGGCCCACGCGGGCGCGGCCCACCCATGCGGCGGACCTACCGGACCGCCGCCCCTCCAAGGGGCTGCGAGTGCTGATGCAGACCCGTCCGGACTACCGCGAGAAGCCGGGCGGGGACGTGGTGCAACTCGAAGAGCTCCTCCCCTATCTGCGCGCCGCCGGGATCGAAGCTGAGCTCACCGGCGAAAGCGCACCCGACCTGTCGGGCTACGATCTGGTGCACACCATCAACCTGGATCGTCCAGATGATCCCTACCGGCACTGCCTGAACGCCATCCAGCAAGGCAAACCGGTGGTCGTTTCCCCGGTTCACACCGACATGACCGAGTTTTTCGAGTGGGGCGACCCGGAGTACTGGGATCTCCCTGAGCCGGGAGAAGGCATGCCGGAGGCGAAGGCGGCGCCGCTGTCGCATCCGGTGGAGCGAAGGCGCCGCGCCCTGCTGCATCTGCAGCGGCAGGCGGTCATCCAGTGGGCTACCGTATGCTTGCCTAATTCACAGGCAGACGCCGATTACCTGAGCCGGGCCTTCGGGATGGAGCCTGCCCGCTCGGTGGTGGTCCACCACGGGATCTCTCCGATGTTCTTTGAGGCGCGGCCGGAGCCGTTCGTGGAGCAGTACGGGCTGCGCGATTTCGTGATCTGCGGCGCCGCCCGGGTGGAGGCGAGAAAGAACCAGCTTTCCCTGGTTGCCGCGATGCGCGGCACCGGGATGCCGCTGGTCATCGTCGGGCAGCCGAATCCGGAGGAATACCGGGGTCTGTGCCGGCGCTATGCTGACGACAAGGTGCTGTTCCTAGATGCCATGCCCCAGGCGGAGCTGGCCTCCGCGTTCGCTGCCGCGAAGGTGCACGCGCTGGTGAGCTGGTTCGAAGTGCCCGGGTTGGTGAGCATGGAAGCGGCCGCCGCGGGCTGCAATGTGGTTTCCACAGACCGCGGCTCGCCGCGCGAGTACCTCGGCGAGCACGCCTGGTATTGCGACCCACGCTCGGTGGACTCCATCCGCGAGGCGGTGCTGGCGGCCTATCACGCTCCCCGCTCAGACGCTCTCCGCCAGCGGATTCTCGAGAGCTTCACCTGGGAGCGGGCCGCCCAGAAGACCGCGGAGGGTTATCAGCTTGCGCTCGCTTTGTGGGAAGGCCAGGAGGCGGCGGACCGGGCCACCGCCTCTCTGTCTGCGCTCCAAAGACATGTGGACTGGCTGGCGCGGCAGGTGGCTGACCGCGAGTACGAGCTGCGCCAGGCTCACCACCGGCTCAGGGAAGCGCAGGGTCATATCGCTCACCTCCAGGCCTGGGGCGAGCAGTGGCAGTCGCACGGCCAGGCGGTGGAGGCGAAGCTGAAGCGCTGGCAGGAGGAGCTGGCGCGGGTCACCGCCCGTCGCCTGTTCCGTTGGTCTGAGGCGCTGGCACGGGCCGGATGGGGTATCCTGCGGAGACTGGGGGTCAAGCCGTGAAGCTGTCGGTGGTGATGCCCACCTACAATCGAAGCGACCTGCTGGAGCGCTCCCTGCGCGCGCTGCTGGACCAGACGGCGCCATCCCAGGATTACGAGATCGTAGTAGTGGACGATGGCTCCACCGATGCCACCGCCGACGTGGCGGCTCAGGTGCAGGCTGGTGCAGGCGGCCGGCTGCGCTGTCTGCGCCAGAGGAACCAGGGGCCGGCGGCGGCACGCAACCTGGGGGCGAGAGAGGCCAAGGGCGCGATCATTCTCTTCACCGGCGACGACTGCATCGCCGACCGCCAACTGGTCGCCGAACACCTCCGCGTGCATGTGCAGGAGGGTGACGCGGGCGTAGTGGGACATGTCGCGTGGCACCCGGAGCTTGCTATCACCCCTTTCATGGCCTTCCTCGACGAGGGAGTGCAGTTCGGATTCAAGCACATCAAGGATCCCGACCACGTCACCGCCTGGTCCTTCTACACCGCCAACTGCTCGATCCAGAAGCACTGGATCGAGGAAGCGGGATGGTTCGACGAGGACTTCAAGTACGCCGCCTACGAGGACATCGAACTCGCCTATCGCATGCAGAAACGGGGTCTGCGTATCGTCTACCGGCCTGCCGCGCTCACCTATCACCACCATCAGACGACGCTGAAGCACTACCTGAGCCGGCAGAAGCTCGCCGGTCGGTCTGCGGTGCTCTTCGCCCGCAAGCATCCTGAGCTGAAGGCGATGCTGGGGATTCCGCACGGCGCGCGTGCCTCCACCGTGATGAAGTTCTTCGAGGCGATCACCGAGTACGGATACGCGATGGGAGTGAGGGAGGCGCTGCGAGAGGAACCCGAGCCGGCCGATGACCTGGGGGTGCTGGCGGAGAACCCCGAGCTGATGGCCGCCGCCGACGCCTGGCAGCAGGAGGTGTTCCAGGGGCTCAAAGGCGAGGGGCTCAGCGATGCGGTGGAGCTGGTCCGCCTCCGCAGGCAGCTCAAGAAGATACAGGAGGAGTGGGACCTCGTCACCTCCCGGCGCCTGTATCGCTGGTCGGAGGCGGTGGCGAAGGCGGCGTGGGGGGTCTTGCGCGCGGTCGGGCTGCGGCGGCCGGGTGCGTAGCCGGTGCCCTGAGCGCGCGGGGGCGTGCTTCACCCGTTTGAGAGAGTGAGGTCTGACTATGCCTGAGCGGAACGGCATTGGCTCACACGACGCTTCCTGCTCCTGACCGGGGCTGCCGCGGTGACGGTCGCTGTCGCAGCTGGGCTGCTCCACGGCTGGTGAGATGCCGAGTCGGCCCTCCTCGCAGGAACCAAGCTCAGGGGTGTTGAAACCTATCCTTGGTTCGCGTCTCCTCTAACATGGAGCATGCTATGCGCATCATCGTCACCGGCGCGGCCGGTTTCATCGGCAGTCACGTGGGAGAGGGCCTGGCCGCACGCGGCCACCAGGTGATTGCCCTGGACGACCTCAGCAGCGGCTTCAAGCGCAACCTCGTGGGCAACGTCAAGTTCCACCAGGTGGATCTGCGCGACGCCGCTGCCACCGAGCAGGTGGTCACCGCCAACCCGCCCGATGTGCTCTGCCATCTTGCCGCCAATGCCCGGGAGGGCGCCTCGCAGTTCCAGCCGCGCGATGTCTGCGCCCGCAATCTCACCGCCTATGTCAACACCCTCGTTCCTTGCCTCCGCACCGGCGTGAAGAAGGTCGTGCTGTATAGCTCCATGGCCGTATATGGGGAGCAGCAATATCCCTTCACTGAGGACCAGCCGCGACAGCCCGTGGATATCTACGGCGTGAACAAGACCGCAATGGAGGAGATCACTGAGATCCTCGCTGACGTGCACCGCTTCAGCTACACCATCCTCCGGCCCCACAACGTCTTCGGCGAGCGCCAGAGCCTGCGCGATCCCTTCCGCAACGTGGTCGGCATTTTCATGAACCGCATCATGCGCGGTGAGCCGCTCTACCTCTACGGCGACGGCGAGCAGAAGCGGGCCTTCAGCTACATCGCCGATTCCCTCCCCTCCTTCCTGCGCGCCTGCGACCTCGACCCGGCCCTCGACCAGCAGATCATCAACGTCGGCGGCATCGAGGCCGTCACCATCAACGAACTGGCCGAACTGGTCATCGCGCAGTTCGATGCCAAGCCCGAGTTGGCGTATCTCCCCGACCGGCCGCGCGAGGTGAGGTACGCCTACTCCACCTGGGAGAAGTCGTCCCGGTTGCTAGGGTACGAGGAGACGTGCGGGATGCGAGAGGGTATCCGCCGCATGGCGGAGTGGGCCAAGCAGCTCGGGCCGCAACCGTGGACGCAGGAGACACTGGAGCTGCCGAGCGACAAGGCCCCGACCATCTGGACCCAAAATCGCTAGCTCCACCTGACCCGTGAGCCATCTGCGCGCGAGCCTAATCATCTCCACCTGGAACGGACGTCACCTACTGGAGACGTGCCTGCCGAAGGCGCTGCGCGCAGTGGCGGAGGCGGGCGGAGACCACGAGGTGATCGTGGTTGATGACGCCAGCCGCGACGACACCGTTGCTTATGTGAAGCGCGAGTTCCCGCAAGTCCGCCTGCTCGCGCTCAAGCGCAACCTCCGCTTCGCCGGCGCCAACAACGCCGGCGCCCGCATCGCCAGGGGGGAATACCTCGTCTTCCTCAACAACGACATGCTGGTGGAGCCGGACTTCCTCGAACCCCTGCTCCGGCCCTTCCGCGATCCCGGCGTGTTCGCCGTCACCGCACAGATTCACATGCCGCCCAAGTATGCCGGCGGCCGCGAGATCAGGGAGACGGGACTGGTGCGAGCGCGCTTCGAGGACGGCCTGTTCGTGCTGCGGCACGAGGACCTGCCCGCCTCCTGTGGGAGCCCCGGCCTCGAGGCGGCTCCGGCCGCCCAGGAGCCGGTTCCCGTGCTCTACGCCGGCGGGGGCTCCAGCGCCTGGCGGCGAGATCGCTTCCTCCAGTTGGGCGGCTTCGACCGGCTGTTCCGGCCGTTCTACTTCGAGGATCTGGATGTCTCCTACCGCGCGCAGAAGGCGGGGTGGAAAGTGGTGTTCGCGCCGGGCAGCCAAGTCGTCCACCAGCACCGCCAGACCAACAACCCGCGCAACTTCCCGGCGCGCTATATCGAGCGTATGTTCGGCAAGAACAACCTCCTCTTTACGTGGAAAGTGCTGACCGACCAAACGCTTCTGAATGCACACTTCCGGCGGCTCTGGCGGCTGATCGTGGGCGGCGGGAGAAGGCAAGCCCCTGCCCAACTGCCCGCCTGGTTCCTGCGAGCCGCGTTGCAGGTGCCCGAGCTGCTCGTGAAGAGACACCGCGCCCGCGCCCGCCTCCTCCTCTCAGATGCAGAGGTGCTCCGGCAGGGCGAAGCAGCCGCGGCCGTCGAAGCGGCGGAGGCCGGGAGCGTGCCCTCGTCCGGGGGCCAGACGAGGAGCGGCAGGCGGATACTGGTGCTGGGGTTCGCCCCCCTCCCCTTCGAACGCGAGCGCATGGTGGACTCCCGGGGCTTCCGCACCTGGCACATCGCGCAGGCGCTGAACCTGGACGGACACCACGTGACCCTGGTCGCTTGTCGGTCTCCCGGCGCCTACGAGCGAGCGTCGAGTCGCCCACCGGTCCTTCGCTTTGAGGGCGAGCGCCTGGTCTACTACTCGGCCGAGCGAGAGGTGTTCGAGGGAGGACAGTTCCTGAAGCAGCTATGTGATCGGACCCAGCCCGATGCCATCGTCACAGTTCATGCCTACTGCGCCTGGGTGGCCTCGCGGCTGCGCACAGAGGCCCCTCTGTGGGCCGATCTGGACTCCCACGCCGTCGGCGAGGGAGGAGAGGCGGCGATGGCGCAGGGCTGGCCGTGGGAACGCGCCGCACTCACCAGGGCGGACGCCTTCTCGGTGGTGTCACAAAGGCGCAAGCACTGCCTGCTCGGCGAGCTGGCCGCCGTCGGGCGCCTGGGCGCGGCCGATCATCCGCAGGAGCAGATCTACTACCTGCCCAGCCCCATTGATAACGCGCCGTACCATCACACCAAGCAAGTGCTGCGCGGCAGACTCGTGAGCGAGGATGACTTCATCGTCCTCTGGTCAGGCGCCTACGACGCGAACACGGACGTGGACACGCTTCTCGCGGGCATCGCCGCAGCGATGCGGGAGGAGGCGCGGATCAGGTTCGTCTCTCTGGGTGGGGCGCGGCCGGGAGAGGACAACGCGGCGTTCTACGAGTTCAGGCGGAAGGTGGATGAGAGCGATCTCGCGGACCGGTTCCTTTTCCTGGGATGGATGAGCCAGGAGGAGGTGCCCAGCTACTACTTCGAGAGCGATGTGGGAATCAGCATCGAATGCCTCAGCCCGGAGCTCCAGCTCGGCGGCCGCTACCGCCTGGTAGACATGATGCGTGCCGGCCTACCCGTTATCGCCACTTTCGGCAGCGAGATCAGCGAAGTGGTGCAGGACGAGCGCCTGGGCCTGACCTGCGCGCCGGGCGACCCCCACGCCCTCCAGGAGGCGATCCTCACGCTGGCGCGGGACGAGTCCCTGCGGCGTCGCTGTGGGGAAAGGGCGCGGCAGTGGGTGTTCAAGCACCGGATCCTCAAGGAGGTGATGGCTCCGCTTTGCCAGTGGGCGAGGAATCCCACGCCGGCGGCCGGCCGCGGCCGGGCAAGGGATCAGATCCCAAGCGGCTGGCATCCGCGGGGAAGGATCGCTCGCTTCCTGCAGGTCTGGGAGACGGAGGGCCGGAAGGCGACGCTCCGGCGGGTGGGCGCCGGCCTGGTGGGGGGCATTGCCCACGCCCTGGCGCGTGCCTTCGTGCGGCGCCGGGGGACCAAGGCCTGGGGACTCGACCCCAGAGAACCGCCTCAGGCGGCGCTGGTGATCCGCGCCGGCGGCGTGGCGCTGACGCGGAAAGTGGTGGCGCGCCTCCGCGAGCACTACCCCGCAGTGGATATCACCGTGCTGGCGCCGGAGGCCCTTGCTGCGGAGACTCGCTACGAGACCGGCGCGCCCGTGATCCCCGCGGCCGGCGCAGGCCTGGTGAGCTACCGGATCACGAAACAGCTTGTGCGCACCCTCCACCAGGGCGAGTATGATACGGTGGTGGTGGCTGGAGAGGGGAATCGGCGCGCCGAGCTGGTGGCGATCCTGGCCGGGTTCATGAGACGGGTGGAAGTGAGAGACGACGGCGCTGCTCACACCTTTGGGGTGGCGCCCTACAAGCCCCTGCTGCTGCTGCTGATGCTCCTACTTGGGGCAGTCGAGAAGCTGACTCTCACCGCGCTGCTCGCGCTGGTGTGGGCCGCGCTGTGGGCCGAGGGCAAGATCTGGCGCCTGCGAGAGCTTTGGGGAGCGCGGCCGGCGCCGGCGCCGCGCTCCCGGTGACGAGTGGGAAGATGGGGCGCCCCGCAGTCTTCCTGGACAGAGACGGAACCATGGTGCAGGAGGTGGACTACCTGCGTGAGATCAGCCAGCTCCGCCTGCTGCGCGGAACGGCCGCCGCCATCCGCCGCCTGAACGAAGCGGGATTTGCAGTAGTGCTCGCCACCAATCAGTCGGGGATCGCCCGCGGCCTGCTCACAGAATCGGAACTCCAGACCATCCATGACGAGCTGAAGCGCAGACTGGCGCTCCAGGGAGCCCGTCTCGATGCCATCTACCACTGCCCGCATCATCCCGAAGCAGCGGTGGCGGCATACCGCAAGCGATGTCGCTGCCGCAAGCCGGCGCCGGGCTTGCTCCTGCAGGCGGCGCGCGATCTGGATCTCGACCTGCGCCGCTCCTATGCGGTCGGCGACAGCGCGCGGGATGTGGAGGCCGGAGCGAGGGCCGGCTGCCGGACTATCCTAGTGCGCACCGGATACGGGGCCCGCACCGAGGCCGGCTGGCAGTTCGGAACCGCCAACGCCCTGCCTCAACCCAAACAGGAGATGCTGAGAGAGATGGCGCGCGTGGCGCGCCTGGCTGATCAGGGGCTTGCGATGTTGGACGCTGAGGTAGTGGTTGACAACCTGCCGGCCGCGGTGGACTGGATCCTTTCGCGGAAGAAGCGCCGAGCGCGTTCCAGATGAGGGCGACGCTGATCATCATCAACCACAACGGGCGCCACCTGCTGCAGACCTCGCTGCCAGCCGCGGTTGTGGCCGGGCGCTACGCCGGCGACCACGCGGTGATGGTGGCCGACGACGCGAGCACTGATGACAGCCTCGGCTTTGTTAGCCGCGAGTTCTCGGAGGTGCGATTCCTCGCCTTCCCGCGTGGAGGATTCGGCCGCACCTGCAACCGTGCCGTCGAGGCGGCGGACACCGAGGTCGCAGTGCTGCTAAACAACGACGTAGTCGTGACGCGCGACTTCCTGCCCCCGCTGCTCGCCGACCTGGAAGATGAGAGCGTCTTCGCCGTCGGCTGCAAGTTCCTCAATCCCGATGGATCGCTCACCCATGCCCTCGGCAACCGCATCTCCGGGGAATGGCGGGGCGGACTGCTCTATCTCCATCACGAGACCGACCCGGACAAGCTCGCCGACACCTGCCCTCAGCTCTACGCAAACGGCGGCGGGATGGCCTTCCGCCGTCAGCAGTGGGCGGCCATGAATGGCTTCGACGACCTCTACCTGCCCATCTACTGGGAGGACGCCGACCTCGGCTACCGCGCCTGGGGCCGGGGGTGGCGCGTCCTCTACGAACCCCGCAGCGTCGTCTACCACGACCAGGGAAGCACCATGAGGCGCCTACACCGCGCACCGGAGGTGGAGCTGATCTCGGCGCGGAACGCCGTCCTGTTCTCCTGGAAGAACCTGCTGGACCCGCGTCTGTTCCGCCGCCTGATCGCGGCCCAGGCGCGCTGGGCGGCCGATGACGTGCTCATCGGCGGGCTGCCGCTGCGCACTCGGGCGCTGTGGGCTGCCCTGCGGCGCCTCCGCGCGGCGGCGCGGCGAAGAGCGCAGGAGCAGCGCGCCCGAGTGATATCTGACTCGGCCATCCTCACCCGCGCCAGAAGAGAGGCATGGTGACCACCCGCGCCGAGAGCGTCCTGCTTCTCACCTTCGCGCGCCGCGGGGAGGAGCAGGCGATCCGCGATGCTCTGGTCGCCCTGGAGCACGGGTTCCCCGCGGCGAGCGTGTTCGCGGTAGCCACGCCGGCTTCTGCGCCTGTGCTCAAGAGCGTCTGGGTCGGAGACTTGATCCTCCACGACTCCCCTGGTTCGGCCCGCCGCGTGCTCCGCGAGGTGGCCGCGAGGAAGCCAAAGGCGGCTGCGATCGTCTATGCCGGCGCCGCTCCGGAGGCCCATCTGAAGCTGGAGACGCTGGCTCTGCGCAGTGGCGCGCCGGCCGTCTACCGCTGCCTCTCGGGGGACCGCGTACAGGTGATCGGCCGCCTCCGCCTGTGCGGCTCGGTCGTCTGCAAGGCCGTGTTTGCCTGCGCGCGCCTGACGGCGGCGGCGGGGATGTGCTGCGTCGCGTTCTCCTGGCTGCGCGTGGCACAGCTGTTGGCAGGAGGTCGCCGTGCGAGTCGGCCTTGACGCGCGCACCCTTGCGGCCGAGCAGCGCTCCGGGGTCGAGCACTACGTGGTCAACCTCGTGCGCGCCATGGCGGCGCGCACGGATGCTCCGGAGATCATCGCCTACACCGACCGCCCCATCTCCGATCCCGGCCTCGCCGCCACCGTCTCCCGCCCGCCGTTCTCGACGCGGGTCATCCGCGCGCCCCGCGGCTGGCTGCAGGCGGCCTTGCCGTGGCAACTCCGGCGCGATCGGGTGCAACTCGCTCACTTTCCGAGCACCGTCCTCCCGCGCCTCCTCCCCTGCCCCGCCGTGGTCACCGTACACGACCTCGCCTGGAGGCGCTTCCCCGAGACCTACGGCAAGGCCGACCTGGCCATGCAGGAGCGCGCGCTCACCTCTGCCTTGCGCGCCGCGCATGTCCTTGCCGTTTCCGAAACCACCGCCAGGGATCTAGAGGTGGCAGGCATCCCCCGTGAGCAAGTAACGGTGACCCCCCTCGGCGTCTCCCCCGCCTTCTCGCCAGACGGGCCTCGCCTTGCCGCCGACGCCTTCCCCGGAGCCGAGCGGCTGATGTCCGGCTATCTCCTCTACGGCGAGGGCCTGCGGCCCCGCAAGAACCTTCTCCGCCTGCTGGAGGCCTACCGGGCTCTACGCGTAGGGCAGGAGTTGAGCTCCTGCCCTACGGCCGCGCCCCCCTTGGTGCTGGCGGGTGCGATCACCGCCCACGCCAGGGAGCTGCAGGCCAGGGCGCGGGAGCTAGGTGTGGCCGAGCAGGTGATGTTCCCCGGCTACATCGCGGAGGACCTGCTTCCGGTGCTGTGCCGGAGCGCCACCGCCTTCGTCTACCCCTCTCTCTATGAGGGCTTCGGGCTGCCGGTGCTGGAGGCGATGGCCTCGGGCGTGCCGGTGGTGACCTCCAGCACCTCCGCCACGGCGGAGGTAGCCGACGACGCAGCCCTGCTGGTGGACCCCCAGAACACCGGCGAGATCGCCTCTGCGCTCGCCAGGCTGCTCTCAGACGAGGGCCTCCGCCGGGACCTCGCACAGCGCGGCCTCGCCCGCAGCCGCCAGTTCACCTGGGAGCGCACCGCCGGGGGCACGATAGACGTCTACGGGCGAGTCCTGGGGGCATAAAGGGCAATCCAGGCTGAAACCTTTCGCTCCACAGCTCCGTATCTGTAAGTGAGATGTGGAGGGAAGCTACAATCAGGGCGGCAGTGGCAGTATACAGCGAAGACGACAACCTGGTCGGCCTCTGCCTCGCGGGTGAACGGGGGGCGTTCGACACCCTGGTCGCCCGTCACTATCGCGGCATCTACAGCGTGATCCACCGGATGGTGGGGAACGCTGATGACGCCGCTGATGTGACCCAGGAGGTTTTCCTCCGCGTCTACTCCAGGCTCCACACCTACCAGATGGGACAGTCGCTGATCGCGTGGATGAGACGGATAGCCGTGAATCTTACCATTGACCATCTTCGTCAACATAAGCAGGCGACGGTGTCTCTCGATGAACAGGTGGAGGCAGGAGTGCAGCACGCGGACGGACGCAGGGACGACTCACCAGCGGATCGGCTGGAGATCGCGGAGGATTCCCGTCGCGTGCTCGCCGCCGTCCAGCAACTGCCGGAGAAGCAGCGGGCGGTGCTGGTGCTGCGGCATGTGGAGGGGTTGAAGCTGGAGGAGATTGCGCAGACCATGCGGCTCCCCCTCGGTACCGTGAAGACACTCCTCTTCCGCGGCCGAGAGGCGGTTCGCCAGATGGTAGGTGAGCTATGAGCAAGATGAATCCGACACGACCAAACGGAGATTGCGAGAGCATCCGCATGCTCCTGGAGGAGTACTTCGAGGGCACGCTCTCCGCACGGCAGGAGGGGCAGGTGTCGGCGCATATCTCCTGGTGCCACGACTGCGCCGCGGAGCTGGCCCACATCAGCAGAATGGTGGCCGCGCTGGAAGCGGTGCCGGCCGCCGAGCCGAGCCCGCAGTTGCTGCACGCGATCTCTGCGAGAGTTGCGGAGCTGCCCGCTCCTGCCGAGCGCCGCCGCCTTACCGTGGGCTGGGGCAAGCTGGCTCTCTACGCCGCGCTGGTGGCGGTGGCGATGGGTGTTCTCAATCTCGCCCTGCCCATCGCATGGGCCAAGTACTCGTATCTGGCCACTCCGGCGGTCGCCTTCGGGCATCGGGTGCTTGCCTCCGGCGGCTCCCTGGTCAGCAGCCTGTGGGAGGCGGTCACGGCCCTCGAGCCCGCCGCCAAGACTCTGGGCCGGGCGTTCTGGGTGATCCTGTCGGCGGCCGCGCCAAAGGGACTCACCTACGCCATTGGCGAGGCAGCGCTGATGGGTGCGCTCGTTTTCGCTCTGCGTCGGGCGCGGCGCAGAGCCGTCCGGCTGCCGTGTCTGAGCTTGCTGTAAGGAGACAGTACGATGAGACTCGACCTACACCGGATTACCTATCGCTTCGCGCTGTGGCTCGCTCTGGTCGCGGGAGTCGGGGCGCTGCTGCTAACCCAGCCCCTGGCCGCGGCCGACACCCTTGACCTCTCCGGAACCTGGATGTTCAGGGCCGACTGGAACGAGGACGGCCTGGCCCAGGGCTGGCAGCAGCCGGGGGTGGACGAGTCCCAGTGGCGCACCATCACCGTGCCCGGCCGCTGGGAAGACCAGGGCGTGAAGAAGTCCAACCCGCTGTGGCCCAGTATGAACGAAGAGGACGGCTACAACGGCTACGGCTGGTATCGCCGCACGGTATCCGTGCCGGCCGAGTGGAGTACCGGCCGCGTCCGCCTCCACATCGAAGGCCTTGATGGTCGAGACTGGGCCTTTGCCAATGGCACGCAGGTCGACGCGACCACATCCGAAGACGAGATAGAGGCGCCCAGGGACTATCAGATCCCGGCCGGCGTGCTCAAGCCGGGCGAGTCGAACCTGATCGCCATTCGCGTCTTCGATGCCGGCGGCTTCGGCGGCATCACCGCAGGACCCGTGGAGCTGGTCCGCGATGGCGAGCCGGTCGCCCCGGCCGAGCCCCAGCCGACAGAGGGCACTCCCACCGGTTCAGAGGAGCGCTTCTCCGACGTGCGCAACGACCAGATCAATGTCGGCGGCAGCATACATGTGGACTACAACACCAAAGTGGAAGGCGACGCGGTCGCCGTCGGGGGGATGGTACAGGTGTTGGGCTGGGTGACAGGTGATGCAGTCGCCGTAGGCGGCAACGTCGTCGTCGGCCCAGAGGGCCGGGTGGACGGCGAGGTAGCCTCCATCGGCGGCACCGTTGAGCGACAGCGGGGCGCATATGTTGGGGGGCAGGAGGTGCATATCGGCGGCATCTCCGGTGACCTGCTGAGAACGGTGATCTCTCAGAGCCTCGGCTTCGCCCACGCGCCGCCGATCCCGCCCAGATACGACTTCTGGAGGAAGCTCGTCTCCCTCCTGTTCACCGGCGTCTTCGTGTCGCTGCTGGCCGTGCTGCTCTTCCCGAAGCGCATGATGGTAATGGCGAACTCGCTGCCGGTCCATCCCGGGCGCGTCGCCATCACTGGAGTGGTCGGGCTGATCCTCGCCCCGGGCGCTGCCCTCGGCCTGCTGGTGCTGGCTGCGATCGCGGCGGTGATCTCGGTGGTCACCATCGTTGGCCCCATCGTGGTCCTGGGTGGGATGGCGGCCATCCACCTGCTGGCGTTCGCGGCGGTGGTGATGGGATGCGCGGCAGTGTGGCTCAGCCTGGGCAAGGCGGTGCTCGACCGATCCGGCCGCACGCAGGCCCATCCCCTTGCCGCCGCACTGGTCGGCACGGTGATCGTGGCGGTCGCCTCGGCGCTGCCGGTGATCGGACTGCTGGTGACGCTCACTGTGATCGTCTTCGGCTTCGGCCTCGCCCTGATGACCGGCGCCGGGAAGCACGAGAACTGGATCAGCCAGAAGCCTTACCGGCTGCACAGAAAGCAGCCCCCCGAGGTCGGCGAGCAGGTAGCGACCGGGCAGCCCGACGTGTCGGAGCCCCGGCCCCAGGGCAATCAGCAGGAATCGCCTGGAGGACCAAGCTCCCACGGATCGCCGCCTACGCCGACTCCGCCGCCCGCACAGGGGCCCCCGCCCGACGCCGGGCAAGGCATCTGAAATCTCGGATCTCAGATCCGCGATTGCTGGAAAATAAGCGGCGCCGGTGGGAAGCACCCACCGGCGCCGTCGCGATCACCAGCCAGGCACAGCTCAGTACTGGCCCAGACGCAATGAGATAGCGCGCCGTCCGCGCTGAAGCGTAACGCGATCAGCGGCGATCTTGATAACGCGGTACCTCCCCTCCACGGAGTCGCCTTCCTTCACCAGATAGCGGCTCTCGCCTCGCCGCAGCACCGCAAGCTTGGATTCTCCCTGGATCACCCCGGCCAGCCACAGCACGCTCGGCGGCGGACCTGCCCTGAGCGCAGTCGAAGGGCCGCTCCAGCCCGCGGTCGGCGAGATTCCCAGGGGTGGGAGGCCGGATGGGAACGGAGGCAGCGCGCCACTGGCGTAGGCCGCCGGCGCAGCGCGAGGTGGCCGGGGCTTCGCCACCGGCTTCGGTCCGGCATCGGACGGCGCGGCTGGCCTGGGCGTGGTTGCCTGCTGCTGCACTTCCCGCGCCGGCGCGCTCGGCTGCTCCTCCGCCGTGAGCGCAGCTTGGGCGGAGTCGCCGGGCGGCCGCGCTTGCTTGCACGCCTGGCCCCTCGCCGGCGCGATTGGGGTCGGCTCCCTGGCGCCGGCAATGATGATCGCCCCGGCAACCAGCACAGCCGCCCCCAGGAACCCGCCAGCCTGCGCCAGATCCTTGCGAGTGAACCTCATACGCACTCCTCACCCTCCCTCTTCCACCTATACACTCTTACCACACCTGCTCAGGTTGGCCACAACGGACAGCGCCCCGCCTGTGTGCCAAGAGGTCCTCCAAGGGGCAGGGGGCCGCAGCAACGCCCACTATGGAATAAACCTTATGCGGGAAAGCGGGAATGTGAGCATCCTCGCGGGCGTCGTGGGACGCCCGCGACCTGGGGCATTGCCGGCCGCCAGCGGCCTGCACCGCCCTGGGCGGACGGCTCTCCACCCGCTCCCTGCCTCAGGCCTGCCCTGAGCAACGCCGAAGGGAGCAACCGATGCGGGAGCTGTGCGGAGCCGAGAGCGAGCAACCTGACCCACGGGCTCGCCGGCGCTTCCTCCGCCGCGGCGCAGACTCTCTGCGCTTCGCCGAACTGGCCGATCTCCGTCGGCGCGCGGGAGAACTGACTGAGGCGACGGCCCTGTGCGCGCGCGGTCTGCTGCGGTATCCCAACTACGCCACCGGGCACGTGGTGATGGGTGAGATCTTCTACTCGCGCCAGCTCGTGGACAAGGCACGCGAGCAGTGGCAGGAAGCGCTGCGGCTCGATCCCCAGCACCCAAGGGCGCATTACCGGCTCGCCGAGCTTCACCTTCTCTGTGGCGAACGCGGTGAGGCGATCGCAGAGCTGGAGTCGGCCCTTCTCGCCGACCCCAACTTCGCCCAGGCGCACTTGTTGCTGACCGAGGCGCAGGGCGGCCAGCCGGAAGAGACCGCAGGGGCTTGCCACGGGGCAACCCCTCCCGAGCATCCTCACCAGCTCCCCATGACGACCGCGCGATGCTCGGAGTTGCTCGGCGCGCTCCAGCGAAGTGAGTTCGTGACAAGTGTGCTGATCTCCGACGCGAACGGACTCCCCCTTGCCGGGACCCTCTCCTGGGGGTCGGCCTCAGACAGAGCCGACCCCCAGGTAGCCGCTGCGGTCTCCACGGCAGTGGCCCAGGAAAGCACGAAGCTGCTCTCTCTCCTCGGGGCGGGCGAGTTGACGAGCGTGCTGCTCTGCAGCGCGGCGGGCGCCATTCGCTGCTGCTCCCTTCCGGGAGCCACGCTCATCGCGGAGCTTGCGCCTGAAGCCCCGCTGGGGGCGGCCGACGCGGAGATCACAGAGGCGGTTGCAAGACTACGACTTCGGGGCGATAGCGATGGAGAAGCAGATGAATGGTTGGTTGCCGCCTGAGAAGTCAGGGCTCGATCTTGCCATGAACGGCCTCACCGGCACTATGGGAGTACTTGCGGGCGTAGTGGCCGCCGAGGACGGGCTGCCCATCGCAGTCCGCCTACGCTCCGACCAGAACGGAGAGGTATGGGCTGCTGCGGCCTCCGCCATGGGCCGCATCGGGCGCAAGGTGCTGGCGAAACTCTCCAAAGGGGAGCTTCAGGTCGGCGTCTTCGATACAGATAGATACCGACTGATCGTCAGGCCAATCAGCCTTGGCTATCTCCTGGCGGTGTGTGAACCGAAGGCGAGCATTGGCGTTGTCACCATGGAGCTGGAGGCCGCGGCGAAGGCGCTCGATCAGAGTCTCTTCGTCATCATGCCCAGAGCGGTGGCCGACCCAGCATAGTGAAAGGGCGCAGAGCAGCCATGACCTTTGCTGTCAATCTGGTAATCCGCGCAGAAGCCATGCCAGAGCTGGAACGGGCGCTGGACGACATGCTCCAGCGGTCTCAGGCCGAGTGCGCCTTGCTCATCAGCCGGGACGACGGAAGCCTGATCACCGCGAGAGGATTCGTCCGCTCTCTGGATACCACCTCGCTGGCCGCGCTGGCGGCCGGCACCTTCGCCTCTGCCCGAGAGATCGCCCACCTGATCGGCGAGCCTGAGTTCAGCGTGCTCTTCCATCAGGGCCAGCGGGAACACATTCACGTAGGCCTCGCCGGGGACCGCGCACTGCTGATGGTCCTCTTCAATGACCTCACCACCGTCGGCCTGGTGCGGCTGTGCGCTCGCGAGTGCGGCGCGGAGATCGCAGGAACTCTCTCCCGCCCCTCGGGACCCTGAGGGACCCCATCGGGGTCCTGAACGGGCTGAGGCGGCTCGAAAGGAGAAGGCGGCCCCGGCCGATCTGCTCAGGGCCGCCCCTCGACTTCGCTCGGGGTGGCCCTCCTCTCCCCGGGGGCGACCCTGAGCTTGCCGAAGGGCCGCCCCACTGTTCAGCTCAAGCCCCTGGCCCCTGCACGGGCAGGCGGGCGGGGCGACGCTACTGTTCGCTCCAGCTAATCGCCTCTGCGGGGCATCCGTCAATCGCTTCCTGGATCTCGCTCTCGCCGGCGCCGCTCGGCTTCTTCACCACCGCTACATCATCCTCACCCATCTCGAAAACCGCGGGGCAGGTGTCTACACAGGCCCCACAACCCGTGCACAGATCCGCATCCACAACCGGGGCTTTCATCCTGATATTCCTCCACTAGAGTGGCGGTCGCCCTGGGGGCGAGCCGCGGAGTTGCCGCTCGTCCGCCTACGGCGGACGACGGCTGGGTGGTTGGCTGTCCACGCCAACCTCTGGCACTGCCCCCGGATTTCGACACGGGGCGCACCCCCTCCTGCCTGCCATGGGCGGCCTTCGGCCCCCCTTGGCATACTGGAACCGCCCCTCGACTCTGCTCGGGGTGACCCCGAGCTTGCCGAAAGGCCGCCCCGGAGCCAACTGCCCTCTCCACCCTGTCAAGGAGGCGGGTGACTTGGTCACACAGAGCCGGGACGGTTCACGGTCTTGTACCACATAACCGGGAGAGCATTCAGCAAGCGCCCGCGAAACTGCAGGGCGGCCTGTGCGAGCGGAAGGACATGGCGCCGGCGCCGAGGCAGAACGGCAAGGAAAGGGGAGAACGGCCCCTGGTGGCACCGGCTGGATTTGAACCAGCGACATGGCGGTTATGAACCGCCCGCTCTACCCCTGAGCTACGGTGCCCGTCCTCGCTTGTCCGGTGCTGGGAGCGGCGACGCCTGCCCCGAGCCCAGTTGAGGGGCCCCGTCGGCCTTCGCAGGTAATGCAAGCGAGACGCCTGCGCTCCCAGCCCAATGATAGCCGATGCGGCGGGCGTCCGCAAGGGGCCGGCACGCACTACGGTCTGAGGAGAGCCGTCTGCGCCCGCCGCGCCCGAGCTTGCCACCTCGCCGCCCCCTGCAGGTCCGCCCCGGCGAGCTCCATGCGGTAGCCGTTCTCGTCCAGCGCATACTGCAGGTTATGGCGGAAGCCAGCGACCTTCAAGGGATAGTGGGCCACCCGCTTGCGCACATCAATGGGCCGCGCCGCCATCTCCTGGTCGTCGTAGGCGGCGAAGCGGGTGGCTTCTCGTCGTCGCGCGTAGCTGGGGGACAGACGGGTCACCTCCCGCCACTGCTCGACCGCGTTCTCCGCGTCGGCCTTGAAATAGTAGACGACGCCGATGTTGCTGCAGATGACGGGGTTGCCAGGCCGCCAGTCCTTGACCCTGATCAGATGTCGCAGCGCCTCGTCCAGCATCTTGTTCTTCGCGTAAGCAAGCCCTAGATCGTTATGCCCTTCCGGCGAGTGGGGGGAGAAGATCAGCACCCGCCTGAAGCATTCTATGGCTTCATTCAGTCGGTCGTCACGATAGTAGGCAAGACCCAGATTGGAGTGCGCATCCGGGTTGGTAACCTCCAGCCGGGTCAGGTCCCGGAAGTGATGGATGGCAAGCTCCAGGTCTGCCATCTGGAGAGCCACATGGCCGCCAATGTCATGCGCGCTGGCCAGGTTGGGATCGAGCCCGGTGGCCCATTTCACCTGCTCCGCAGCCGCCCCCAGGTCGCCTTGCAGGTAGTATGTGAGGCCCAGATTCGACCTCACCACCGCACTGCGCGGCATGGCATCGGCCGCCCGCCGCAGTTGGGCGGCCGCCTCCACCAGCCGGCTCTGAAGCAGCCGCACCACGCCGATGGCATTGAACGCCTCCGGAAAATCGGGATAGGTGGACAGCAGTTCCTCGAGCTGCGCTTCGGCCTCGTCGAACATATCCACCAGGTAGTGAGCGACCGCCGCGTTGTAGCGAGCGAGCGCATGCGTTGGGCTGAGCCGGGCAGCGGCGCGGAAGTGGTCCAGAGCCTGCCGCGGTCTCCCCACCAGATGACAAGCGACCCCTAGGTTGATGATCACATCCACATCATTGGGGCTCAACTCGTAGGCCCTCTCCAAGGCCCTCAGCGCTCCCTCGATCACTTGCTCGCGCACCATCAGCGTGCCCGCGTTGTACGCAACGTAGAAGTCGTCCTCGCCCTGGCGAAGCGCGCGGCGGGCGCACTCCAAGGCGCGGCCCGTATGCCCCAGACGGTACCAGCAGATGGCCTGCTGGACTACTGGCCAGGCCTGATCCGGGGCCAGCCGCTCCCCCGCCGCGAAGTCCTCTATGGCAGCTTGATACCAGCCTCGGGTGATCGCGCACACACCTCGGTTGTAGTGAGCGGCGCCGTGACCGGGATGTCGGCGCAGCGCCCCCGCGAAGTACTGCTCGGCCACCTCAATCTCGCCCCGCGCCCGGTGGATCACGCCCAGGTTGCAGAGCACATCCGGGTGTCGGCGTCCCACCTGCAGGGATGCCTCCAGCTCGCGGATGCTCTCGTCCAGCTTGTCTTGCCGAGCGAGGGTGAGCGCCAGCGCATTCCGCGCCTGCAGGTCCTGCGGAAACCTTCTCGCCAGTTCCCTGAAAGCCCCCTCAGCTCCCTCCAGCATGCCCTGGTGCCAGCGAACCAGGCCCAGGTTCCATCGGGGTAATGGTGTCGCTGCCAGCGCTGGCACCGCGGTCTCCAGCTCGTCGGCGGCTCGTCCCAGACGCCCAGCCGCCGCCTGCGTCACCCCGAAGTTGTGCCGCGCCGGCGCCCACTCCGGGTACTCCTGTACCAGCCGCTCTAGCACCTGCTCGGCCCGCTCCCCCGCCCCTTCCAACCACAGCGCGGTCGCCAGCCGGAGCCGCATCTGCCGGTCGTCCGCGTGGTTCTCGGCCTCACAGATTCGGCGGATTCGCCTCAGCCTGCGCTGCGCCAGGCTCTCGCAGGCCGCTCGGGATAGCAGCGCCACCACCCGCCGCAGACTGCTGAGCACCGGACCGGGGAGAACCCCCAGCGCCATCCCCGCCGCTGCGCCCAGCAGCACGCTCAGCAGCGCCTTGCCCGGGCTCGGAGCTTCACCTGCGCGCGTGCGCAGGACCAGCAACCCCAACGCCGCTCCCAGCGCCAGACACATGGCAACCCATACCGACCACGCGGTGCGAGGCGCTACGTGAGCGCGCCCGCCACGCCGCTCGGGCGGGTGTTCCAGGGGTGTTCCGCACGCGGTGCAACTCGCCTGCTGCGGCGGATTGGCCGCCCCACAGAGCCGACAGACCACAGCCACTCCCCTCCCGCCAGGCCGACCCCTCCGAGACAGGCCCCAGACTCATGGTCAGCATACCACAATCCGGCCCCAGACGACACCCCAGGACGCGGCTGCGCCGCCCTTCTCCCTGCCGTGCCGATGTGCTATACTGCGCGCTGACAGTGGAGGCGGTCGCCTCGTGTTTCAGCCTCACGTGCGCCCTCGGCGCACAAATGGCTAGGTACCCGGTGCCGGGGACCGCCACGGCGGTGCGCCACCGGCGGACCTGGCCGCCGGGCCTGTCGCCGCAACGCGGCGACCGCGGCAGAGGCGGGGAGGAACGCCTTGGTCTACGCGTTGGCGGGAATCGCGTTGCTGCTCCTGCTTTGGTACCTGGTCGGCCTGGCCTGGGCCTCCTCGATCTCCACGCACAAGCTGGAACTGCGGGAACAAGTGGTCCAGACCCGGTACGGCTGGCGCTGCCCTCGCTGCGGCCGCGTGGAGGCGCCCTCCTGCCGGGTGAACAAGTGCGGCGGGCCGCTGGTGTGGGTGCAGAGAGGGACCAGGATCAAGTGCGCCCGATGCCACCGCTATCTGGTTGCTCATCCCATGCTCTTCCGCCAGACGCCCCGGCCCGCCCGTCGCCGCTGCCGGCAGTGCGGCTGGTCGGGGGTGGTCAAGGACTGGCAGGTGAGCTAGCCCAAGCGCCTGGCCAGGGTCACCCAGGCGCACTTGGGCTGGAAGCCCAGGGCTTCGTGATAGAGGCGCCAGGCGGTCCGGTTGGCCTCGTGGACGTGCAGGTGTAGCGCCTCCGCTCCGGCCGCGGCGGCCGTCTCCATCGCCGCCAACATCACTAGCTTCCCCAGCCCCTTCCCACGCCACTCCTCCGCCACCTGCACGCTGGTGATCCCGAAGAGCCTTCGCCCGTACTCTCGCTGGTATTCGTACCACAAGCCGAAAGCGGCCATCGCCACATCCCAGCTCCCCTGTGACAGCAGCACCGCGTGGCGCTCTGCGAGGAAAACGGAGCCCAAGCTGGCGATCCGTCGGCGCAGCCCCCACTCCC